>Ga0224501_10001152_pt1 | contig 20369 bp, 17 predicted proteins | sample SF_Oct11_sed_USG_4_FD_169105 | JGI IMG/M metagenome (GOLD analysis project Ga0224501, IMG submission 169105) | Sediment microbial communities from San Francisco Bay, California, United States - SF_Oct11_sed_USGS_8_1 | ecosystem: Environmental > Aquatic > Marine > Sediment | place: USA...
GTATAATTCCAAGCATTCAGGAGTCTTGATGGTTTTGTACGTACACTATTTGCCAATGGATAAATGTGGGAGGGGGAGAGGGGGTGCCCACGGATTCTTCCACCCTCCTTTGCAAACACTAGGAGATTGTTCCATAGTCAGGGTTTCTAAAAATCTTGGATAGAATTCCGCTCAGTATTTATGTCTGATACCGTTATGCCTCATGCCTCCAATATTGACATAAGCAACAACTCGCTCGCCAAACTCCCTCTCATTTTCCTCAATCCACTCCTGGGTCCCAACATTCAGCTCCGATGCATCAGTGGTCAAAAAGATTATGCTCCGCCGTGGCTTAAACGTCTCTACAGTCAAAGTATAGTTCATATAAGATAGGTATGTGGTCACCATGCTGGCCTAAGCCTGTTCATCTGCTGTAAATCTGAATCAGAAGTATAGTTTATTAAGCCATCCGACACCATTGTGCCTGGCTAGCCTGGCTGTGCATGACTAGCTTGTGGGGAGCTATCATGCAAAAAACCTGAGCTTACTCGAGGTGGCGAGCAGACGCAGAAGTTCTCTCATGATACCCTGACTAGTAGCAACATCCTGTCGATGACAGCCAACCTCATCATGCCGGGTTCCTATAAAAAATTACTTTCATACAACAAACCAACTCCGTCCTTTATTTACATGGGAGTGTCAATAATAACAACTAGCTATTAGCAGTTTAAAATAGTTTCATTGAGGTTATTAATGAGCCTCACAGGGCCTAGCACTCTGTTTGTGACCTGGAGAGTTGACGGCAATGAACCTGACCATAACCAACAAGTTACATACAACTTCTTGGGATCTGACATACAATAGCGTATTCATTAAATCCGATTTAGGATACTTGACAAGGTATACAAATGAATTTACCAACTATGACAAACTTATCACCATCCGTTGATCCGCGAATGGCACAGATCGATTCATGGATTGTAGAGCGAACTAGTTGATTCTCAGAGATTATCTGTACTGATTTTTCAGATAGCTCCAGCAAGTCTATCTACAAGCAAGGTAAAGCATCATATTAAATGGCTGGTGGTCTTTTTCTCATGAGCCATAAAAGTAAACACACAGACACAGAAAGACAGCCATAAAGGTTTCACCAAAAGCAAAAAACTGGCGTGGGATGGTGCGGTGGTGGTTTCCCCGTTGTCCTTCCTTGGTTCTTGGTTTTGGGTCAGTCAACCTAAGCCATTTTGTTTACACACCACCCGCCGAAACTCGTATATGGGTACTAAGCTTTCCATTTGTTTATTACCGAGACCGAGTATTGAATCAACTATAACAAACCTATTCCTGTTTGCTAAGGTATCTTTTGCCTCTCGAGCCAAACTAGGACAAGCAAGCAAAGGGCAATAAATTAATCTAAACTGACCAAGTAAGATAACCACCTTTGGAGATGATGCAGTCCAGACACTTTCTATGTCGTTGGTCAGGTTGTTAAAAAGTCGACGCGATCCCATCACTACGGGTATTGGTGGGGGAAAATAACTCTTCACTTCCTCCATAGTCAGCTGATAGGACACATCTGAAATATGGTGCATGTATTATTTATCGCAACCCCCAGGATGGGTATATTCCAAATGGTTGATATCATAGATCCTGTTTTTACTACACTATCATATTAAAAAAATGGTGGAAAACTTTATTGCAACACAAAATTCTCTTGCTTCAAATGCCTTATGGTAACAGTTATGAAGGGCCTAAAAAGATTAAAGCAGCTAAGACTTCAATGCATCCCAGATGTACTCATCTGATCGTCGCTCTAAAACTATTAGTGAGCGAGGTGGTGCAACCTATAATTGGCAGCATAGCATAATAATGTAGCAGTCCTCTAGTGAGATTGTACACTTCATTAAACATACAAGTATTTTGGTTAAACCGTTCAGCTAGGTTTTTAGATTGTATGAAACAGCAGAGTTTTGCCTTTTTCTTAAGTTGACGCTTGGTTTGAGCGTTCGACAAGCCAAGCGTCATTTTCAGACGAGCAAATGTTCGGTTGAAAACGATTCAAGCTTACACTCCCATCTCATATTAAATTTACCTGAATAACTAGCAAATGAGGGAGTTTGGGGGTCTCCGGAGATTTGCTTGGCATTCACGAAGGCTCGTTCTTTGACATCTGCTGTAGTGTAGTTAATAAAAAGGATAACTCCAACACAGCCCATCCTGTATGCATTATGTATCTGTAAGGTGGATACATTTTGCTTTAGGAAATACTGAAACAGTAGTCACGCAAAGATAAAAGATCCAACAGAGCAGAGGAGATTCATCCCATTGACTTGCTACTTTTTGTTGTAATGGCAGCCAGAGAGTCAATTGTGGTATTCACACCCATTGAAAGTGTTTTGTACTTTAATTGCTACACAATTTTGATACTGACCAGGGATGTATGGTTTTTAAAAGTTTTTTCCAGTATAGTGAGATAAGATAAGATCATCTTGTTTTACATGAATGGGATCACTTAACCGTTGGCTTGTTTTCAGGATGGTTCATGATTGGCCCCCATAGAGTTGGTACTCTATAGGCGGGCCTTTATTTCACTTAGTGAACCCGCACCTTCTATATAACTAACTCAGTGGGTTTGTTTCTGAGAACCTCACAAACAACTTATTCTTATTTTTAAAGATATACAGGCTGATTTTCTTTAAGAGAATGACAAAAAAATTGAGCCTCACCTTATTGTTAACATTTATTTTGCCGAGGTTGATAAGGCAAATCGAGTTATTATAGACAGATGGATCATCTTGGAAACCATCAACATCACCAAACCCAGCATATGATGGTAAACCCTTCAAATACAAAGAAAATTCACATTTATGTTACAAGAACTTTGTTCTACTTTGACATTTGGCCATCCTGTTCAATGGACCTTCTGAGCCTGAGCGGTTTTGGAGAGGTGTAGGAGCTAGGGATTATGCAAGGGGCTCATTCTCATAGTAGGCACTCAGTATGGCTAGAACTTGGATCTAGGATCTTGCAACCTTGACCAAAGCGCTCTAGCCTTTGAGACATCCGGCTATCCCAGGTTAAGTAAAGAATTTGGCATGACTGCCCAATAAGCTCAATAAAATTAGTAAGAAACTACCCATTAGTAATTATAATATATATGCGTACAAATTAGATATTTAAAAAAGTTTGATACAAAGCATGGACAAAAATGTGTGGAAAGTTTACAAAAAATTATACATGTAGACGAGCTACAGGTACTAAATACAGAGCATTGATCATAGAAAGAACAAGGGGTTTGAGTCAGTCTGACTCACAACTTTATTTGGTTTTTCCAACAATAACCCTACTACACCTGGCGCGGAAGAAAGCAACGAAGCCAAGCAGTGTATCAGTCAGATAGCCCTCCCCAATGAGGGCTCTGAATGAACTTTAATGTATAAGATAATGCTCTCTCACCGAAGCAGTTCCGCTGTGCGTGTAGGCAGCATACGGCCTGCTTGCGATAGGCTGACTTTCATTCGTACCCTCAACCAACACGCCATCCAGAAACACCGAAGACCTGACTGGGTGAGATAGAAGAGCCTGCAAGTAAGAGAAAGGTACAAGCAACCGTGGTTTTTTGTGCTGACGCTCAAACCAGTGAGTTCCTGTAGTTAAGCGCAGGCTTAGTCCGCATGTCAAAGCTTTAGAAGATTTGTGAGAAAGCGATACAGTACAATACTGGTAGAAAACTGCTGGCAGCAGAGTGAGACATCTGTGGACAATAGCTATGCACATGAACAAGGCGGGGAACTCTGAACTAAGCCGGATGGTAAAGGTTGATGGCTCACTTCACATACATATCGGGATGTTGCAATTTAGAAAGCACGAGTTTTCTCCCAATGTCACAATACCAGGATGACAATACAGTGCTATATGATATGAAATCCTGTACCTTTTTGAACACAACCTGCTTGAGCATCAATCCGACACTGTGACAAAAGCCATAGGATAGCTCATGGGCTGATAAGTTGGTAGCTGAGCTTCCAGGATGGTAGGATATGTTCGATAACTGGAAGTCACTGTAAACAATTATTGAAACATCGGTAAGCGAATAGACAACCAAACTCAAGGTGTTAGTGTTTTTTATGTTTAGCATTGAGTGCCACAAGGGGATCAGTATCAGGCCTCCCCTTACAGTGAGATTTGGTTTTGTTTTGAGCTAGTAATAATGTGAGGAGCTCATACTCACAGCAGGAGCTCGGAATGACCGAGATTTGAGCTCAGGTTCTCCCGGTTTCAAGCCCAGCGCTGTACCCCTGAGCTATCCAGCCATCTCAAAATCAAGATGTGAAGTGGTGGTTAGAAATGAAAAAAGTACCAGGCTCAGAACCGGGAGTTCATGGTTTGAGTCTTAGTTGAGACACCACTTGGTCGTTTCACCACCCTTGGACTTGTTAGAGACCTAGCCATAGAGTAACCTTCACCATGAACCATCCTGGAAACAACCTGCGGGGCTAGTGATGCTATCCACATAATAAATGATGTTATTTTATCTTGTTCTTACATTTTATATATTCCGCCAACAAAAATATATTCATAAGCTTTGGTGTGACATGTGGCTTAATCATTTACAGTCCATCAAAATTATCATGGAAATAACACTCACTGTGAAGTTGGCAATAGAAGTTAAAGTAAAAGTGCTTTTTCCACCTATGGAATTCGGTCAATGGTTCATGCATGACCGATCGCTCATCGCATCTGAACTCAAACCCACCATTATTTATCCACGGGATAACTGATTTTGTTTTACATAGATGGCATCGTTAAGCCATGATGGCTTGTTTTCAGTATGGTCCGTGTCTATGCCCTATAGAGTTGGTACTCTTTAGGTGTGCCTCTCCTTCTTTAACATCGTGATCCGAATCCAACGAGGGAAAATAAGCCATGTGGTGCACACTTGATATCGAGCCCGGGTCACCTGGGCCAAAGCCATATGCGCTACCTACTAGACTACTGCTTCTCCCTAATGATGGAGTAGAGGATCGAATAGACAAAAATAGGCCCTACTATAGATTAGTTTATCACTCAGTGACAGTGCATATGGTCTTTAAGTATGTTAAATGGTTAGAGGCCATGGGTTATGAAACAATTAACCCGGATACTGAAAGGTGTATATGATGGGGGTTAGAAGTTGTAGGATGGGTCTAGCATATATATATAGGATGGTTGTAGATCGGGAGCAGCCATAGCTTACTAGCTTTGCACAACTCAATTTTGGAGTCTGAGGTCTAATGATGACTTCCGTGTTAACCAGGGAGCAAACTCCAGGATAGTGGGGGGGGGTATTCGTACAAACAGCGATCAAGAATAGACTTTGAAGGGTTGACAGAGTAGCTTACTTGACATAGTGACGAATAGATGTTGTGTTTAACTCCATTAGAAGTTCATCATATAAGCCTGCTGTGTATTGCTACAAGGATTAGATACTAGATTTAATCAGCATCTTCTATTTTGACTTATGTCCTATATGTATATCAGTTAACAATGTTCAATGGCAAGGTACTTCTTTGTATGACGTTCACTGTTGGGATAAAGCTGTCGGGTTAAATACTTGTTTTCCCACCAGTTATAACTTACCACGGGGCACCGCGTGCGAGTCAGTATCAATGCTCTACCTCACAGTGAAGCTTGTTTTTGTTTTGAGCTAGGATGAAACAGAGGAGTCCATGCTCACAACAGGAGTCCGTCACGACAGGGGTTTGAACCACTGAGCTATCCCGCTTCCCAGTGGCAAGCCGATGATTATTCATGTCAATTTATGTAAATTGAACATCTTATTAAATACCATTCATACATTTTAGTTTTACGCTTAGCGCATACTTCTGGTGCCCATTTTATTTTTACTTTCGTTTGATTTCACTCCTAAGAATCTGTATTTTCCAATGTACGTAAGTCGTTTAGTTTTTGCGTGACTAGCTGTCAGGAGCAAACAGCTTGTAGCATAATTAACATTGATGAATATCCATAGAGTATCAAAAGTATCTGTCTATGCAGGGTGTAACCAGTCAGGCGGTAATCACAGGTTTCTCAGATTGGCAAGTTGACATACCTGAGACAGGATGCTTGGTTCTTCCACAGTAAAAGTTTCTGCTTTATTAGGACGGGCACCTCTCACAAGATAACCGATTATAAATCCTAGAACGAGCGTGACAATCACAGCGATGACGAGCACAAACCAATGACTTTTCTACAAAAAGGAAATATAGTCACAAGTTGTGTGTTGATGGGAGCTGTCGCAATTTGTGTATCGGTGAGATCTGGTACAAGTCATGTGGCGTTGGGAGCTGTCATGAATATTGATCCGCAAAACAGTACTGGGACCCTTGCAAGTCGGACTATTTCAGCGAGTCTCATTTAAATTTGAGTTTAAACTCCCTTTAATTAAATTACAGTAAGATTGGCTCTCAAAAAGACAGCGGATTTTATTTCCTTTTGGTTGAGATTTTCTGAATAAAAAATCTCTCTCAATCGAGTGTCATCAAATCAAAGCATCGTTATCTTTGCAAGCAATGCATCACCATGGACACTCACCTGCCAATCCCGTAGACCAAGTTTTGGCAGGGTCACGCTAACTGCCTCACTGGAGGTCTTCCACCTGGAATACCCAGTACCAGCCTCGTTATCCTAAAATAATGTCAAATATTGAACAAAATTAATACAATAATTATCAAGATGAATTTTAGATGCTTGTATTAGAGCTGTGATAAGAAAATATTAGAATCAAACCTCGTCTTCGAACATAGCCAGCTCCAGATTGGCACTGTCCAGTCGCTGCGCTCGCATGCTGCCGACTGTTATGTTCGCTGTAGTAACTGCAGTGATTTGCACCTTGACCCAACAACCTGCTTATCCTAATACAGTGATAATTTTATCATTGATTCCTGCTCCTTTAATTTCCCCGGGGAGCCGACAGTCACCGGGATAAAAACCGTCTTGGGCTCTGAGCCTAGCTAGTCCCTAGGGCAGTTTGTGACTGCCTTAATAGCGCCGCAAGGTTATACAGGTCAGCCTAACCTTTCCTCTCCACATCAACCACGCGGGGGCAGCGTCTGGCTCGAGGCAGTGGAAGATGACGCGCGTGAGGCGGTAGGTAGTGAGACGTGACTCACCTGCATGACTTCTGTGTGCGGTGTGACTCTCAGATCTACTAATTCACGCCTCATTAACTTCACCTAGTAGGTTGTCATCTAGCTACTCATGGCACAGCTATGAGAATGCCATTGATTACAGGTGGTTTAGTAACAACTCAACTTGAGAGTTCGAAATCTGAAGTGATTACAGATGCCTGAATGCTGGGCTAAACTGACCTCTTTTGAGAGTAATAATTAGCTTGAAGATGATGATAAAGCAGTGACCTGACAATGGGACCAAACAACAAACTGTCAACCAGTAGAGTAGAGTAGCACGAAACTGCTGTGTAGGTTTAATGGTACTGCCACTCTAGATGACTTGCAGACAGAGAAGCCAAGGTCTCCGAGAACAAATTGTTGCGGAGTTGTCTTCTCTTAAGAAATGGCTGAAACATGTACAAATTGGGTTCTGGACTGGAATAAACCATTTTAACAGAGTTGAATAACAGTTCATGGCAAATAATGGTGACTGCAGTTTATTTCTCCCAGTTTTGGTGTTATTTTTCGGAATCCAGCTAAAATTATAGCTCAAATTGGTACCGAAATCGGAGATAGATGTGTTTGCATTTATTGCAGATTGCCGGTACCAAGTTGAGCAACAATTTCAGCTGAATTTCCAAACAATACCACCAGAACTGGTTGAAATGAACTGGAATCAGTGTTATATGACATTAGTTATTTCAGTTGCAATGATTTATTCCGGGTTCAGAACCGATATTCACTAGGTTATTAGTCATTTTCAAAGAAGAGAAGACAGCTCCGCGGCCAAACCGGTCGCTAAGCGGTAACGGTCAGGAGAGAAGTCGGCTAGTCTAGAATCTTTTTATTATTCCCAGAGGTGTTGATCAGTATGAACACTTACAAACGGTTTTGCGGTCAAATGGTCAGCCCATGTCAATGATCAAAGTGCCTAAATCCTTGAAGTGTCTTGCGTAATGTTTAATTTTCTTATGTCGACCCCGGTAAATTATGCCTCATCATTCCTGAGGTGTTTCGAATGGCCTCTTCACAGCGATTATAAAGTTGCCAAAATGAGATACTGGTTGGCTTACCAGTGATGGTTTAACATAGTGATGCGGTCGGACCAGTATCAATGCTCCACTTCACAGGAGAGTCTGTTGGTTTTGAGCTCATACTAACAATAGGGGGGCATTGCGACTGGCGTTTGGATCCAAGTCTATGCAATAATACGTCCAGCGCTCTATACCATTGAGCTACGTAGCTATCCCACTGCAGGGGGTAAGCCGGCAACATTCACCATACCAGGCGAGCGATAATTATGCACGTATTCTGTATGGATTTAACTGAAGCATTCATGTACCCGTATGGGTGATTCTGTTCTAGGAAACTATGCAGATTTATACATCTCAATTTTCGCTACGGAGATTTTTTCCAGTGAACCATTTTTCACAAAGGCCCAGGTTAAACCTAAGTAATAGCCAGAACAGCAATGGCTTACCACTCTAGAGATTTTCCAAGCAAAATCACACTGCAGGATTTAAAAGGGTCACCAAAATTATAGACGAGTTTATCGTCAGCGGACTGTATGAGATACTAACACAAAAAGGGAAACAATCACCATGCATCAAATACAAAATAAAATCTCCATGATTCCTCGTCTTCACTGATTTATTGCAGAGACATAAATGATGGAAATTGACGAGACTATCTGAGAAATTAATATTTACAGAAGATCGTTCATACAGCCAGAATCTATTTGAATCAATACAATTATATGTGGACTGTCGCTATACTTCTTTAGTTAAGCTCATAGATGTAGTGCAGTAAGTCAAAATGAACAGTCCTAAAAGTAAGAGTAAAAAACCTAGGTTGGTATCAGAGCATCTTGCTATAGATTTGGCAAAAAGCATCTCGTTCCAGACAAAGGAAATAGTAGAACACTGGTTGGCACGGCAAATACATCTTGCAGGTAAGATGTTTGTAATCCACACTTCGCACAAAGAATTTAGTAATGGGAATCAAGAGTTGTCTACTCCCACTTGAAATAGAAATGAGCGAGCAAAAGCATTACCATATACGGCGCTAAACAGTCCGTGAAACAGCATTCATGAACGACAAACAGATTTTGTTTTGAATGCCATACGAGGCAATAAACATTAAATGTGATGCGCTGGTAAGTTCTGTGAAAATTTGCAACAGATGGAATCAATTAAAAGAGGGGAACGACTGACGGAAAATGTGAACTTTTGAAAAGTTGTGACGACTAACTACAAAGCAGATGACTAATGTACTCACATGATGCTAGAGCGCTAGCGATCGTAGTCTTTACAGAATCATTCTATCTAAACCCAGGTGTCCAGCTATCTTACCTTGCTATAGATTTGGCGAATTCTAGATTGATTAAACATTTATACTTGGGTGCATCAAATTGGGTGTCACTTCCTACTGTTGCCAGCAGTTGCAATGCCACGAGATTACTGATCTACAGCCAAAAAGATTAATACGCTCTGATTGTGAGTTCCACAGTAAATACGCCAAACACTGAAGACCAAGATAGCAATCGCACATTTTTTGTCTTTTTATACTCCCCATTATAAATCCCTGCAGTGGGTTGTGGAGTTTGTTTCCTGATTAAAGGGCCTGGCGAATTTACGACTTCACGATATGCTAATTGCAATAAATTTACAATTTGCGTTCCTAGCCACACGATTGCGATTACAAATCACCAACTACTAGCGGTTTCCCGCAGTCACATGACTGCTGCCAATGAAACTGCGTAGTTGGTGCTGTTGGCACTTAGTCACACTCAATTAGCCATTACTCGCGGCTAAATTCTGCCAAATTTCATTTTATAATCCCTCTGATGCTCCGACTCTTATGTATTGCATTTGTTTCTTACTCCGCGATGATGATTGCTGCCACACTGGCTCATAAAAGGTTTTAAGACTCATGTAATTGATCATTCTGACCAACAGGGGAGCTCAGCGCTTATTTTCCTTCTTGTTCTGGGATTCGAATTCACCATGTACATTGTAACCACTAAGCCACACAATTGACGGAGGTTTAGGCGTTGAGGGCCCAAAACCCGCTGGCAAATATCCCGCATTCCGAAATAATAGGCCTTTTCATACAAACTAATGGTTGTTGCGCGTTGCCCTGCCGCTAATCCAACGCACCGGCAACGCGCCGTACAGCCCGGACATATAAAGTTTTCTGTTCGATCGGACAAGTCACCCGAATGCGCTAGAACGAGGTGACTCGGGACTAATTGTGCGATGGCAAGAAAAATACTCTCAGTCACGGTTGTTCGGACAGACTAACGCTTTGAACTTTTGCTTTTTATTCAGTTACCAACACAAATTTTCGCATTCGCATGATTTCAGTATACAGTGAAACTTGAATAACTCAAACTGCAGGGGACCACCAAAAAAAGTTTGTGTTATGAAAAGTTTGAGTTATGAGTTATGCTCTCTCTTTGCCTTAGCCATGTGGCCACCGTAGCGAGTCCATTTCGCTCATGTGTATTCCATTTCCTGGATAAAACTTTTTAAAATTTACGAGATTTTCTTCTCATGTGAAAAGAAAACAATGAAATTAAGCTTGTTACACCAGAATGTAACAGATCCAGCTACAGAAAAGATAATTTGATGGTACTAACCGCAGTTTATCAGTCCCGAGTTATGACTAAAAGGTCGAGATATGCTCAGCAAGTTATCATTACCCAGGCAGGGATCGTAAAGCTTGGTTTGAGTTAAGCAAGTCTTGGGGTTATCTGAGGTCGAGTTAACTAAGTTTCACTCTACTTGGTCAACGTGTGAGCCACCCGAATTAAAATAAAGATAGAGCCCTGTTTTACCCATGTTAGGGCCACGTTAGCTTGTCCGAAAACGCCTAATATCACCAAAAACAATATGGATATCATGGTACCTAATAATATGGTCACACACCTGTGTATGGATGTGTGTTGTTGGTTGAACAGATCCCTCTACTATAGAGTAGAATATTGCCATTAGCCTATCAAGCTGAAATGGTTTCGGGCCGAGCACCAGGTTACCGGTCTATAAACAAATATGCAACCAGTTACAGTGAGATAGAGTGAACAAAAGCAATACGCTGTGATACAAATACAAAGCAGAGGTAAAAAGGGACTCAGGAGACAAAAAAATGGGCAGAGAGGAATGTGCTTCTTCATGAGGATTCGGGAGGATTTTCAATCGCACCGAATCTCTCTCAACCTCAACTCATCGCCAAATGTTCTTCCGCGATACATTATCCCAAGACAATAACTCTATTTATTTACAGCCTTGACATTGGTAACCTTGACATTGTCAAAGCTAGCACGCCAGCGCCCACTTTCAGCCGGGAAATTCTGTTCGTATGATCCAAATAACTTTCGACAGAGATGGGTTTTTAAGTCGCATTTTTCAGTCGCACCTTTGAGCATTAAAGCAATAAATGCAACTGAAATCAAGTACGGTCGCACAAAAAGGGTCACGCGAATGCATCTAATATGAAACAGGTGTGATATAAAGATAAAGCAATCTGAAGTAGAAAAAACACTAACGCGAAGATAGGCGATAGTGGAGTAACTTACCCTCTGACTTTTCTTTTTGATTTGAGCCCGCTTTTTTATCTTGCCCGCGTTCTGCAATGAAAGATCCAGTATGAATTGATGGGAAGGTCGACTAGCGAATATTTTTGTAAACTCGGCCCCATTCTTTTCATATCCTGATGGGTGTCGGGGGGTACGTCGAGTTTGGCCTACTCAGTCTTTGACTCGTCACTACCCGGGGTTTGTCATAAGCAGATTTTCTACTCGCAGGAGTTTCCCATAGAGAAGTTTAGTTTAGGAGTAGTTCTCTGTGATTTTTCGCAATCTAAGACCCAACGCCACAAAAACTAGCCTGGGATCTCTGGTCCTCTGACCCAGTATACTATCCACTCAGTCAATAACTTATCTTCAGCCACACACATCTTTATGTTACTGATTACTAATGTGATCAAACTGATCAGGATTGTCGAACATAGAATAAAACTGGTATTGAATGCAATGATACATCACATACAACACGATTTCAGCAAACATACCTTTAGAAAGAATCGTTTATCAGAATGCACTGGATTATAAGAAGCCAGGTAAGCTGAGAGGAGAAGATATTTAGAGAAAAAGGGCAGCTCCACACTCTCCCGGATATGCTGGTCTGTAAAATACAGTGAAACGTGGGGGACAACACTCAAGCTAAAGGTCAATGGTCAAAGTACACAGCACCATGAGGTCCCAATAAGAGGCATTCTAAGACACACGATTGTCATCTCTTCAACACATTGAATTTGCATTTATTCACTTGAGTTGTTCTCAAAATAGGTGCAGTATGGCAAAGATGGATGGCACGAGTCACAATTAGTAGACTCGAGAGCGATAGGTGGAAATTGACCTGTGAGTTTGACGGCGTCTTCCGTTTTGTCGGCATTCCACTGGCGATTGCTCACTTCATGTAGAAACACAGAGGTCATGGCCGTTCGCAGTTGCGGCTCTACAGATTTCCACAATGCTCGCTCATTGTCTGCACCAACTATAGCAGAAATAATAAATTTTTTATCCTCCCCTGTCTGCAAGGTTTATGGAAAAGTGGTATTTGATTGAAAATATAATACCCACGAAAGAATAGGAGCAAGCATTGATCAATTTGCAGAATAGGGTACGGCACATCTTCTGGGACTACACGATCAGTCTTGTAGCGCAATGCTTCAAATGTAATCACTTGGTAGAGAATAGGAGGCACTGAGCATAGTCAACATCAACCATGTCAACCCAGTCCAGGCTTAGTAGCTGTACAAGAACGTGCACCATCGTCACCCCCATTATGATTCTGCTTGTCACGGTGTAAAAGGTATGATGCGCTGCTAGATACATATATACAGAATATTTTAGAACTTACTTTGATTGTCTAGAACTGGCTGTTTGTATCCAGCGTAGTTCATACGAGTAAGGTAACCAAGCTCACGAAGATCACGGGTGGCGGAGAAAAAGACATTTACTATGAGGGAACAGTAAGCTGTGTAAAATTCATGGCTATCGTCAGATGGACGAGCTAAGCTTAGTATTTCCACCAAATCATCTGCAATAAGCATAACAACAGTCACAAATATCTCAAGTCCGTCTATCTTATGCTTCACACAGAATCACCGGGCGCTCTGATAAGAGTGAAGCTGGCCCTGGGCATAGTCAGCTTTCACTATCCTACCCTGCCCAGGCAGCGGTTTCATTGCATGGTATAGCTGTAATAAACGGCAGACACCAGACCTTAAATTAAAATTCAAACATGTCTATGGCACCCACTAAAAAACCGAAAATGTTGTATTAATAAAATTTCGAAGTGTTTTACCTTTGGAGTACTCTGTAAAATGTATAGTGATGGGTTCTTGGCATCCTGTTGTGAAGTTCCTGAAATTTTCCCACGGTAAGCGGCTCTCTAACACCACCGAAACATTGGGACTAACCTGCAATCATTCAGATAACTGGTCATGGTGAACAGCAGTGATTAAACAATAGGGAACAACGCATCAACAGATGTGGTTTCTACAGGTGGTTTTATAGTTCGTCCCCAAAGTGGAATATAAAAACCTCCTCTGCTCTGGCTTGGTCGATGTCAAGTCATCAACCAATCCAATTATCTTCCACGGATTACCAAGCCCGAGGTTTGGGAGTGGTAGGATCTAGGAATTACATGTGAGGACCTCATTCTTACAGTGGTGTTCCAGAAGGCTATGTTAGGATTATGTTTTGATGACAAATTAGGATTTTTTATTGCTGCCCAAATGTATAAGACCTGCTGTCTTTAAGAATTTAGCAAATATTCAGTTTTTCTGTTTTCGCTGTGTTTCTAAATACAAGCGGTACACAATACAGGATGTGTTTCTTCTAAAAGCTTAATAACATCAGGCAATAATTTTTTAACTCGAAAATGTTGGCGACACTCACCAGTTCTGACAAGCGAAGCAATGCTGGAATGATATTAGCAGGCATAGTTCTCATTCTCTCTGCTCGTTCAAACACCTGCAATCACCAACATCACTCACTATAGCCCTGGTACAGTAATGTACATGTAGTTTGGGCACCATTAGAAACCATCGGCTTTTACCTATGGCCGAATCCATTTAAAGAGGCAACCACAGAAGCAGTTCTAAGAGTGAGCCTTACTGGAAATGGTTTCGTACATAAACTCAAAGGTTAGTTTACACTGACATTGTAACAAAAATAATTACACGCATGCAATATCATATCACACATGATATCAAATCATGTAATGTATTACAGCGTGTATAAAGAGCCTCACCAGGTAGATGGTTTCGTTAGACGTCATTACAGAGGAGAGGAGTCGTATAAAAGAGTTTACGTCATCGCATTTCTGGTAGCGAGATGTGATGCTGAGCAGGATATGCTCAAACAGTAAGCGTGGAGTGTAGAGCTCAACACAGTGACAGAAAACATAACGTACCTGAAGCAGAATCAGACATACACCCCATACAATTGGTATGTATATAAAAACACATTTCAAGTCAGTATTTGACTTACATACATACGCAATCAAAATTGATCAACTACAGTCAACAGGATAAGATCACTTTCTTTTACATTGATAGCATTGTTAAGGCTGTGCCTTGTTTTGTGCCCACCGTGTGCCCCATAGACCCACTGTGTGCCCCATAGGCCCACTGTGTGCCCCATAGACCCACTGTGTGCCCCATAGGCCCACTGTGTGCCCCATAGAGATTTTTCGAAGAGTAAGGGTCCTTGTGAATGCAGAAAAAAAGTAGCTCCCGAACTGGGAGTTGCACTAGACGACCCTGATCTAAGCACAGTGTGCTATCAAGTTAGCCAACCCTTCACCAGCACTTCAGTAGGCTGCATGTTATTGTAGTGATGAAAGAAAGCCTGTGTCTGATGCCAGGTGCAGACTTTATGGGTATAATATATAATAATAATAAATAATATAATAACAACTATAATGATAATAATATATATTAGTTACCTTTCGTTGATTCAGCACATTCTTGATGCAAATAGTCTTGCCAGTGGCAGAGTGACCATAAACAAATAAGCTGGGAGAGACTGGACCAGTTTCCTGTTTAAAAAAAGGTGAACTTAAAAACTAGTACATTAATTAGGGAGTTGAACAAGATATAAAATAATAATCAATTCAATGGTATAGATTGATTGTAGGCTATGTGTTCGTGGTATCGAGCAGTAGAAGTACAAGGTACAGAGTACATATATTATCATACAGGGTACTCCACTCAGTCTAGCCACTACCTTAGTTAGTATCTAGCTTTTTGAATTTGACTGATGACCCAGTACTACTAAGTAACTAACGTAACTGAGAGTTACCAATTCACTCACTGCAAGTTAGTAAACAACTAGAATCTAGATACCTCTAGTTCTACTTCTACTAGTACTAGTGTTAGTAAGTAAGCCGCCATCATCAGGCTGAGGCTCAAGACTCAAGAGTCAAGTCAATATAGATCAGATGTGACGCAAGCTCTAGCTCGCTGCCCGACATACAGTCCATCTCAGTCAGACTCAGTCACGTATCCATCAACTGACTGAGTCAGACTGTCCCAGACAAGAAACAGTCAGTGAGTCACTCAGTGACTGACTGAGTCCAGTGACTCTCTGAGTCTGACTGATACCGACAGAGTGAGTGACCGAGCTACTCACTACTCAGTCACTGACTGACTCGGTCACTGACTGACCCAGTCAGTGAGTTACTGCTACTGCTAGTCATTCGTTTGCTGCCGTTCACTGCTAGATGTGTCACTTACTCGAACGAGTGAATGCAGAAGACTCTCCTGAAACTTTCTACAGTTGTTATAGGGCATATTCTTTGCTATCTCTGTCATCTTGTTCATTAAAAGCAACTTCAATCAAAGCACAAATCCATGATCCTCAACATTCGCGGTTGGAAATTTTGGCGGGTTTTCCAATTATTTCCTATGCGGCAGGTGATTGGCTATTGTGGTCTCCGCCGGAACGGAACGGATTTTAAAGGTGTGACGATTCCAATAACACGATGCAACCATACGACTGAACTCATTCGTCGGGATGTGACTGGCGTCGTGCGCTGAAGCAGTGTATTTTTTTGTTAGGCGGGGCTATGGCATCAAGGGCGGGCGGTGTCACTGGGTGGGGTTTGGGCCTCTGTAAACCTCAGCCTTAACAATTTGATTAGACAGACTATTATGAGAAGCTACAAGCCTGAACACAGAAACCAGAAGGATATTGCAAATAAAGTGCTATGCAATCTTTTAGCGGAGTAATATGCCATGCAGGCGGTCTTGCCAACAGTGCTTAGTAAATTTGGCTTGTGTCTTATGGTACACATTAAATAATATCCAGAAGTTCGACAGGAGGACAGTACATAGCACGTAAAGTATTGTTAGTGCTTTCCAGAATAATGAGAAAATCGTCTGCATGAATTGTGCGTATAAAAATTAATGGATGAACTATAGAATTAAGTATCAAGTATTGCAAATTTTAGAGATTAGATTACACTCAAGCTCGCGGACAGAAAACTCCAATCAGTACACTTAATCTCCGATCAACCTCTCAGGCGATGGGCAACGGGCAGCAACTGAATAGACTAACTTAAGTAACAATGCAGTGGCAGCGTACACAAACAACAGGAGCAGCTTTTCATTCATCCACATTATTGGTTTATTCATACTTTGAAAATATCTCAATATAGAAGCTTATTTCGCATCATTTTTCTACCTGAAAATGCGGTTTACCATGGGGTCATGCAGGGGCAGCCAAGCAAGGTCATAGCAGAAGCCATTTAACAGAAAATTCACTTCATTTCCACAAGTGACAATCACTGGATATACAAGAAAATGCTTGGTTATTATATTACTCCAATTTAAAGGAAAACAGTAATGAAAACTCACAAACACACATGATTGTATGGAATAATGAAGGGTGCCTCACAAGTGTATTAGGCAAAATTTCATCAATCCCAGGTGGAATATTTGGTAACAGGCACAGACAAAAAATATTTACCTATCTAGAAATTCTCATTTTGGTAGTCTTTAAAGAGTAATACCATCCAGCCCATGTTGGCCATATGACCCCATTCGATGGAGTAGCTGCGTATGATCCTACGTAGTAAATACCATTAAGATATGATTGAAGGCATAATGAGTACCACCAGCCACCTACAGAAGAGTTAGAGGCGACAATGTCTCAGTTGTTAAAATCGTGTAGCTGCAGTCTTAGAATTGTAGGTTCACGTCTCACTACTGGTGGGGTTTTTCCTTGGTACAACTCTTTAGCAAGCCTCGATCATACTCAAAAATGTAATCGCGGCTTTGGATAACCATAGTAAAAATAATGAAGGGCCCAATCAGTGGATGAGGGTCAAGATCACTTCAGGTTTGTCGTAGATACACCCACCCTAATTCCCGTTATAACTTATCAAGTTCTCCATGAGTGACTTGTTAAATAGGGCTTAGGTTGACTGACCCTCAACCTCCCACGACATTGACATCCAATTTACATGTACTTATTGTATTCAATGCGTTCGTTCAGGTGAGCCAGAAACTCCAGGACAGGACAATGACCATGCAATGAACTTTCGCCAGTTTGGATACATCTAGTGTCACCTCATTTAACCATTAGAACCAGGCTCACAATATAACGAGTTTTGTAGTTTTTGTGATTTTACCGCTGTAATAGGCCGCGCAATTGTATGGGTCAGCGTCCAGGTCATTGTCATTGTCATATGTTGAGAACATCATGTTATCATGAGGGTAATTTCCAGTCGTAAGCCCATCACCTGCATCACCGGAATAGCCAGACACCTTCAAAGGGTAAAGCAAGTCTATAGTCCCAGCATGTAATGTAATAACATGTAGCCCAAGGCGGATGCAAAAGGTATTGGAAAATTGGAAACTCTTGAATTGATATTGCGTGGTCCTTCTTGTACATGAAATTTTGAACGCTAAAATGAGGCTTCTTACATGGAGCCTGAACTCTTCAGCTTCACTGTCTATGTAGAAGGTAGAGTAGTTTGCAGTGGCTGATTGCCCAAGGAAATCCTCTATATAGATACTCAGCTTCCTGTTAGTCTTCGTCAATTCATACATAGTTCTCAGACCTAGGAATGAAGCCAGCTAATCATGGTTACATGCGTATTACATTACATATATATGTAATAGCAATTCAGTGATGGAAGGAAAATGCATTAATATATTAATAACTGGTTTGAAATAAAAAGCCGGGGTCATACTACACAGAGCGGGTACATGTGTCATGAGATTCCCATCTGCATCATGACCTTTTTTTATTTCAGCCATTGTCTGTCCATGGTTGGATTTCGGCCTTCCTCCTCGGTGTCCACAGGTTGTGCGGTGCTATTGAATGGGAGATTGAGCCACGCTGGCTCAAGACGGATTGGCAGAGTGTAATCAGCCAGGGAAAAACCCCTTGAGATACTTCCCACGGCCCGGAGTTGAACCCGGGCCATGAAGAGGACAAACAGTGAGATACATACATTCTCTAACTGAGCTATCATAACCTTACCTAGCCAAAATTCTCCATTCAAGAAACCAAATCCTTGCGAATATGGCTCCCAGTACCTATTAAAGTCTACCGAACCATCCAACCGGGTTTGAAATACTGTCCATCCATTGGTATCATCAAATTCGCAGGGAGCTCGAAAGATAAAACCTCCTGATTCAAGGGTGTAGATCCCGTTCACCCTTTCTCCATTATCGAATGCATCCTGGCAATCTGAAGCATAACATGATACACCATGGCCATGCTAGTTTTCTGAAAGGAGGCACTATGGCTGAGCGATTATAGCGCTAGCCACTGGTGCTGAATGTCCCATGATCAGAACACAGCTAATACGTGAAATTTTTCAAAGACTCTCTCTGTTCACCTATCAGTAAATGGGTACCCTAATCTCCTCAGAGTGGGGAAGGTGAAGGCGGTGAGGAAGAGAAATGGAGCCCCAACTCAGAATTACACCGCTGCCAGCATGACTCTCCAACACCCACTTCCTCACACGGTCAATGACTATGGGAATAACTTATTCCCTTACCTTAGTCTTCTGGATATTCAAAATAGGCACAGACTACAGAGTACAGTATGGGCACACCAGGTCGGGATGAAATGGAAGCTTGGTAAGTACTGATGGCACACTGGGCTCAATTAGAATTGGGTGCTTGGGTTTGATTCCTGGTTTGGGCACAACTTGACGTTTCACCTTCGTCAGATTGAGATCACGACGCTGTATAAAGGAGGCCACCCATAGAGTAATTATCTCTATGGAGCATACCATAGACTAGCCTGGACACACTATGGTTTATAGGGACGCTATTCAGTCACTGTGATATCCATGTAAAATAAATTGATAGCTTACATGTCAAATGCTATCTAAGTGTGGTTTAGGGAACATACATGCTATATATTTCTGTTTGAGTGAACGCGCTACAGAGTAACTCCAATGACCATAGGATTTATTCCAGTGACCGTTTGAGAAACACATCGGATACCATGCCATTAATTCTCTTCAGGGCCTAATAAAGTTGGTATTTTTGTACACGCCCCTTCATTAATATTGATAATGTAGTGAATATTTTTAAGTGTTTTCTCTTTCTTATATATATAATAATATAATTTATTATTATATCTCTTTCTGCATGTATGATTAATCACCCACGCCGGGTCTAGCTTCATGCGATGGTTCCCTTAATTCTCTCGCCGGGGTGGAACTCCATGCGATGGTCTACTCAATTCCCGAGCCGGGGTAGAACCCATGCGATGGTCTCACCTACTTCAACTTGACACTGTCTAAACATTCGACTGCACACGCGGAATGCTCCAGGATCCTTCCGATACCCAGGCAAAGATGGGGGGCATGCTCACAATTACGCTCTTCCTACATTGGCACTTGCATGCTGTGCCCTAAGTGCAAGTGTATGTACAAGCTACATGACCTAAACTAGAACGTCTCTCACCGGGTGCTGGAGTGTGGATGATCAGATCTCAAAGAAGTGTCTGAGTTGCGTGATAGGATGCGTAAAGTCTTTTATTCGTGGAAAACCTTGTGAACAGGCTTGAGATAAACTCAACAGAAAGAACAGCAGTCTCTAAGTAGTCTCTAACAACAGTCCTCTAACTCTTGGGGCCTCGCTTCGTGTTTTTTATACTGACTAACGAAGGATGCCCCACACATGGTCCAATCACAACATCAT
>Ga0224501_10001153_pt1 | contig 20357 bp, 19 predicted proteins | sample SF_Oct11_sed_USG_4_FD_169105 | JGI IMG/M metagenome (GOLD analysis project Ga0224501, IMG submission 169105) | Sediment microbial communities from San Francisco Bay, California, United States - SF_Oct11_sed_USGS_8_1 | ecosystem: Environmental > Aquatic > Marine > Sediment | place: USA...
GAGAAGCTCCGCGATCCCGGGGCTCCGGATTTCGAGTTGGACCTTTCACGGATGCGGTCCGCCGAGGAGATGGGGGCTGCGATGTACGAAGCGGTGCCCTCCTCATTCGACTGATGGCGGACGGGTTTTCCGCGGTCGCGCGGGCCCTACCGTACCCAGACCGTCTTGACGTTGGTGAACTCCCGGAGCCCCAGCGGTGACAGCTCGCGGCCGTATCCGCTCTCCTTGGTTCCGCCGAAAGGGAGTCGGGGGTCGGATTTGACCATGCCGTTGACGAAGCAGTTCCCCGCGTCGAGCATGTCCCGGGCGATCCGCTCACCCTTCTCGGTATCGGCGGTGTAGACGGAAGCTCCCAGTCCGAACGAGGTGGCGTTGGCGACCCGGATGGCGTCCTCCTCGTCCACCACCGGGATGATGGTCGCCACGGGTCCGAAGAGCTCTTCGTGATATGCGGGCATCCCCGGCCCCACACCCGCGAGCACCGTGGCCGGGTACCACGCTCCCGGCCGGTCGGGCACGACCCCGCCGACCAGGAGGCGGGCTCCGGAGTGTACCGAGCGGATCACCTGGTCGTGGAGCGTGTCCCGCAGGTCGAGGCGGGCCATGGGCCCGAGCTCCGTGGCCGGATCCATGGGGTCGCCCATGACCGTGGCCGACATCCGTTCCACGATGGCTTCCTGGAAGGCGTTCAGCACCGATTCGACCACCACGAACCTTTTCGCCGCGATGCAACTCTGGCCCGCGTTGAGCATCCTGCCCGCGAAGCAACTGTTCACCGCGAGCTCCATGTCCGCATCGCCGAGGACCACCGAGGGGTCACTTCCACCGAGCTCCAGGACACACTTCTTGATCACACCTCCGGCGCGGGCGGCGACGGACCTGCCGGCGCGTACACTTCCCGTGAGGCTCACGGCCCGCACCAGTGGGTGTTCGATGAGCTCGCCGGTGAGAGGTACGTCGGCGAAAAGGTTCCTGAAGACATTCGGCGGATAACCCGCGTCGGAGAAAATGGCCTCCAACGCGAGGGCGCACCCCGGCACGCTGGGCGCGTGTTTCAACAGTGCGGCATTCCCTGCGGTGATCGCCGGCGCGGCGAAGCGGATCACCTGCCAGAAGGGGAAGTTCCAGGGCATGATGCCGAGCACGATCCCCAGGGGGCGGTAGCACCAGTAGCTGGTGGATGCGTCGGTGTCCACGGCCACCGGTGCGAGGAATTCGGCGGCGTGGTCGGCGTAATACTCACATAGCCACGCACATTTCTCCACTTCGGCGAGGGCCTGGGAGATGGGTTTTCCCATCTCGCTGGTCATGAGTTCCGCGTACCTCGACTTCCGGTCGCCGAGGAGCCGTCCGAGATTCGCCAGCAGTCCGGAGCGCTCCTTCATCCCCGTGCGGCACCACTCCGTCTGGGCCTGGTGCGCCAGGCGGACCACGGCGAACGCGTCCCCGGGGTCGGTGTCCGCATGGGTGGAGATCGTGTCTCCCGTGGCTGGATCGATGGCCGTGAACGACATGAGGACTCCGGTGCGGGGACGTTGGGCGGCGGATCTCGGGCTCGTGATCCACCACTCTAGACGAGGACGGTGTGACCGCAAGGGAGAAGCCGCTTGAAGTGCGATGGCGCCTTGGGCAGCTTCATGACGTGCGCTCCCTTCCACCCAGGCGATGACACAGGAAGACCAGTGAACGATCCGATCCGACTGTTCGTGACCGGCGGCACCTTCGACAAGGAATACGACGAGCTCCAGGGCCGGCTCTTCTTCAAGGATACCCACCTCCCCGAGATGCTCGCCATGGGAAGATGCCGGTTGAAGGTGGAGGTGCGGACCCTCATGATGGTGGATTCCCTCGACATGACACCGGCGGACCGGGAGTCGATCGCCCGGAACTGCTGTGACGTCCAGGAGCATCGGATCGTCATCACCCACGGCACCGACACCATGGTGGACACCGCGCGCGTCCTCGCACGAGAGGTCGCGGGGAAGACCATCGTGCTTACCGGGGCGATGATCCCCATCGCTTTCGGAAGCTCCGATGGTCTCTTCAACCTGGGGGGCGCGCTCACCGCGGTCCAGGTGCTTCCCGCGGGCGTGTACATCACCATGAACGGGCGGGTCTTCTCCTGGGACGACGTCCGCAAGAACCGCGACACCGGGGTGTTCGAATCCTTGAAGTGAGGTCCCCCCGCGGCGCCACGGGACCGGATGGGTGGCCCCCGGGCGCGTGTACGGTGCTCGCACCATGTGGTGCGATGTCTGGTATGTTCCCTGCAAGTCCAAACCCCCTCAGTACCGGATCACTTCGGATAGGGTGCTCTGCCGCGATGGGCGACCGCAGGCGGGACCGCACATTGCGAGCATCCACGCGATTTGCACGAAGGGATCCCTTGATCATGACCTATGCCGAGGGGGAGGTAGCGTCATGGGGAAGGAAGCGTGTGTCGACTGCGAGAAGGGGCGTGAGATGGGGTGCGGCACGTACTGCTGTCGCCTCATCGTGAGGCTCGCTCCGCACGAACGCGAGCGGTATTCCAACGGAGACCGGCTCAAGAGTTGCGTGGACAAGGACCGCGATGGGTATTGCGTCCACTTTGACCGGGGCACGCACCTCTGCCAGATTTGGGATCAACGGCCCGAGGTGTGCCGGGCGTACTCCTGCAACACAGATCCAATGTTGCAGGTGGCGTTGCGCGAGACGTGGCACAATATCGTCGACCTCGCGCGGCTCGCGACGGAGCGAGTGTACGCCACAGCCTTGCACATCCGGGTGCCTGAGACGAACGCGGAGGGGATGGCCTAGAAAGGGTGTCCCGTCCGCCCAGCTGGGGTGGCGCATGGCATTCAGGATTACGTACCGGTCCCGTACCTATCGATGCCGATCGGACGAGACCGTGCTCGACGCGCTCATGCGGCAGGGCGCCGAGATTCCGTTCTCCTGCCGTGGTGGCGTGTGCCAGGTGTGCCTCCAACGGTGTGTGAGTGGAGAGCCTTCCGCGGCCTCGGTGGCCACGGTGAGCCCCGAGCTGAGGCACAAGGGGTACTTCCTGCCCTGCACCTGCATCCCGACGGGGGACATGGAGTTCGAAGCTCCCCGGCGGGAAGACCTGGTCGTATCGGCCACCGTGGAGCGGAAGAGCCTCCTCGCTCCGGACGTCATGGGGGTGTGGGTGCGCGTTCCGGAGAGCTTCGTCTACGAGCCCGGACAGTTCATCACGCTACACCGCCCCGGAGACCTCCTCATGCGGAGCTACTCCGTGGCGAGCGTCCCCGGCGCGGAGCCCATCCTCGAGTTCCACGTGCGTCGGATGCCCGACGGGGAGATGAGCGGCTGGATCTTCAACGAAATGTCCGAAGGCGAGGAATTGGAGATCCAGGGGCCCTTCGGAACCTGTCACTACACCGCCGCGATGTCGGGGTCGCCGCTCCTCCTCCTCGGTGGGGGCACGGGTCTGGCGCCCCTCTGGGGCGTCGTGCGCAAGGCACTCGAGGCCGGGCATCAGGGAGAGATCCATCTGTACCACGGTGTGGGCACCATGCCGGATCTGTATCGGCATGGGGAGCTCAAGGCACTGGAGGCGGAGTACCCCTCCTTCACCTATCACCCCTGTGTCTCGGGTGAGGACGCCGCGGACGGCGTGTGCCGTGGACGGATCCATGCCATGATCCGTGGCGAGCACCCCGAACTCCAGGGATGGCAGGTATTCATCGCCGGCCCCCCCGACATGGTGAGCGCGGCTCAGGGGATCGTGCTCGCCGCCGGCGCCGCCGCCGAAGACGTCCACGCCGACTCGTTCGAGTATCGGGATCTGCGAACGGAGGGCCGTGCCCCCTCCAGCGTCGTCGGAGTGGAGGAGGATACGCCGGCCGCCGAGGGAGGGCCGGGGCTCGATTGGCCGCCGGCCGATCTCGATTTGTGGAATGCGGTGGACGGGGGGCGCGTCATTCGAGAGGTGCTGGAGGATTTCTATCCGCGTGTGTTCGCGGATCCGAGGTTGAAGCCCTTCTTCGCGGGCCTCACCGAACAACGCCTCATCGAGAAGCAGTATGCCTTCTTGAGGCAGATCTTCACCGGTGAGAAGACGTACTTCGGAGGGAGGCCGCGCAACGCACACCACTGGATGGTGATTTCGGACGAGCTCTTCGACTACAGGGCTCGCATCATGGAGGAGTGCATCCGCAGGACAGGGCTGGCTGAGCCGCTGGTGGAACGATGGATGGAGGTGGAGGACTACTACCGGCCGGACATCGTGAAGGACAAGCCCTTCCCCAGGGTCGCGGCCGGGATCGTTCAGCCCATGGACGGATACGAGGACTTCGTGATGGAGGCGGGGTCGCTCTGCGACAGTTGTTTCCAGGAGATTCCCGCCGGTACCCGGATCCGATACCACGTGCGGTTGGGCACCATGTACTGTCCGGGGTGCTCGCAGGCCGAGTCCACGGACGACGTGGCGGCGTCGGTCTGAAGAGGCCTCCTGTGTCCCGGAACTCCGGGGCGAGCCTCCGGGGGCCTTTCTCGTATTCGGGAGAATCATCGTGATCCACACCCGTGGCATTCGTGTCGTCCTGGCCTTCGGGCTGCTCCTCGCGGGATGGGGAGGTTGTGCTCCGGCCGCGGACGTGGACCTGGTCCTGCGGGGCGGCACCCTCTACGACGGTTCCGGCGGAGAGCCGTACGTGGGCGACCTGGCCATCTCCGGTGATTCCATCGTGGCGATGGGAGACATCGGACCGCTGCGGGCACGGAGCGAGGTGGACGTCACGGGGCTCGCCGTGGCACCGGGCTTCATCAACATGCTCTCCTGGGCCACCGAGCCCCTTCTGGAGGACGGCGCGGCACAGAGCGACATCCGCCAGGGTGTCACGCTGGAGGTCATGGGCGAGGGTGAGTCCATGGGGCCGCTGAACGACACCATGAAGGCGGACATGCGTCGCTTCCAGGGAGACGTGCGCTTCGACATCCCCTGGACGACCCTGGGCGAGTATCTCCAGCACCTCGAGGATCGGGGTGTCAGCGTGAACGTGGCCTCCTTCGTGGGCGCCACCACGGTGCGTGTCCACGAGGTCGGATATGCCGACCGCGCGCCGGATTCCGCCGAGTTGGCCCGCATGCAGGATCTGGTGCGCCACGCCATGGAAGAGGGGGCGCTCGGGGTGGGATCGTCCCTCATCTACGCTCCCGCCTTCTACGCCGATACCGACGAGCTCATTGCCCTCATGCAGGCCGCGGGGGAGTACGGCGGGATGTACATCAGCCACATGCGCTCGGAGGGGAACCGGCTCCTGGAGTCGGTGGACGAACTCATCCGGATCGCCCGGGAGTCCGGAGCCCCGGCGGAGATCTATCACCTCAAGGCGGCGGGGCAGGCCAACTGGGGGAAGATGGACGAGGTGATCCGGCGGGTGGAGGAGGCGCGCGCCCAGGGACTGCGCATCACCGCCGACATGTACACCTACACGGCGGGGGCGACCGGATTGGACGCCGCCATGCCGCCCTGGGTTCAGGAAGGCGGGTACGACGCATGGGCGGCGCGACTCGCCGATGCAGGCGTACGGGCCAGGGTGGCGGAGGAGATGAGCACCCCCACCGACGAATGGGAGAACCTCGCGCTGGCCGCGGGGTCACCGGACCGGGTGCTCCTGGTGGGATTCCGCGCGGATTCGCTGAAGTACCTCACGGGAAAGAGCCTGGCCGAGGTGGCGGATTTCTACGGCCGCTCCTGGCAGGAGACGGCCATGGACCTGGTGGTGAAGGACGGGAGCCGGGTGGGAACCGTGTACTTCATGATGAGCGAGGAGAACGTCAAGAAGCAGATCGCCCTTCCCTGGGTGAGCTTCGGGTCCGACGCCGGCGCTCTGGCCATCCGTGAACCCTACACGCTCTCCAATCCCCACCCCCGTGCCTACGGGAACTTCGCCCGGGTCGTCGGTCGATACGTGCGTGACGAGGGGGTCGTCTCCCTGGAGGAGGCCGTGCGAAAGCTGGCGGCGCTTCCGGCGGAGAACCTGGGAATCCGGAGACGGGGGAGGCTGGAGCCGGGCTACTTCGCCGACGTGGTGGTATTCGATGCGCGGACCGTCTCGGATCACGCCACCTTCGAAGCCCCCCATCGGTACGCTACCGGGATGGTCCACGTCTTCGTCAACGGTGAGCAGGTGCTCCGCGACGGGGAGCACACCGGAGCCACCCCCGGACGGTTCGTGAAGGGACCGGGATGGGCGGGGAACGACTGATCAGAGATTTCCGGCGAGGAACGTCGATCCCGACCCGCCACGCCGTCGCAGCACCGCCTGGATGCGTAGGACGAACCGCTGCGGATCCACCGGCTTGATGACGTAGTCGTCGGCTCCGGCCTCGAAGAGGGTCATCTCCAGTCCCGGGTCCTGGGACCCCGTGGCGACCACCACCGGAATGTCCGACCCGCTGGCCCTGCGGCGCACCTCCTTGAGTACGTCGAGCCCGTGCATCTTGTGCATCTGGAGATCCAGCGTGATGAGGTCGAAGGGACGCTCGTCGAGGGCGTGGAGCGCCTCCGGCCCGTCGGGTGCTTCGGCCACTTCGAACCCCTTCTGCTCGAGTACCCTGCGGAAGACGAAACGTGTGTCGGCGTCGTCATCCACCACCAGAACGCGTGGGCCGGCCGGTCCCACCGCCGTCGTCGGCTCCGGTTGGTCCCCCGAGTCCCGGTACATGCGGCGGATCGCCTCGTCCACCGCGTCGGGGGGCGCGACCACGAATCGGACGTTCCGGCCGGCCAGGGCCGCCACTTCCTGCTCCACGTCCAGTCGTGAGGGATCCGAGGAGGCCACGGTGAGCGTGTGGTCCGAATACCGCACCGGGACGATGCGCAGGCGGCGGGCCACGGGTCCCGGCAGGATCCGCGGTGCCAGGTTGTCGTCGTCGGGGCCGAGGGCGACCGCTTTCATGCCATAATGTCCGGCCACCAGGGTCGCCAACTCGTCTCCCGATATCCCGGCGGCGTCACATACCGCCTTCCAGGCCGCGGGCATATCGACGTCGGACGGGATGTCCAGTTCCCTGCTGCCGTGCAGCCCCGCCTCCCGGGCGACGACGACCAACCAGTGTTGCACCACGGGCTCGGATCCCATGAGCCTATCTCTCCCGGAGCATCAGTGATATTCGTTGCTCTAGTGTGGCCTTTCGGAAGCGCTTCGACCGTGCGGCCGGCTCGCGAACTCCTCGTCCACCAGGGTAGTTTGGTGCTGGCGAAGCCGCGCCGCTACCCCGATACTCCTGGCCATGAAGATTTCCTACCTGGATGGGACACGCTTCCGGCGGTCATTGCTGGCGGCGTGTGAATATGCCCAGAAGCAACAGGGCGAGCTGAACCGCATCAACGTATTCCCGGTGCCCGACGGCGACACGGGAACCAATCTGGCCATGACGGTCCGCGCCATCGCGGACCATCTACGCGGGAATAGCGACCGTTCGCTGAGTGCCGTGGCGCGGGAGGCGGCGCAGGCGGCGGTCATGGGCGCCCGCGGGAACTGCGGGATGATGCTGTCGCACTTCCTCCTGGGTTTCGCCGACGACGTGCGGGATTCGCGGCGGGTGGACCCGAAACGGTTCGGGCGCGCACTCATGGCCGGGGTGGAGAACCTCCACCGCTCGCTGGAGCGCCCGGTCGAAGGTACGATCCTGACCGTGATGAGGGATACGGCCACGGCCGCCACGTCCTGCACTCTGGGAGACTTCGCTCCCCTGGTGGCACACCTGGTCCAGGAAGCACGATCGTCGTTGGATCGGACCCCCCAACTGCTCCCCGTCCTCGCGGAGATGGGCGTGGTGGACGCCGGCGCCAAGGGATTCGTGAGCCTCCTCGACGGCGTGCACCTGTACATGGAGGAGGGCGGGGACGCGGTGGCCCGCTCCCCGGAATCCGAGCGGGGTGAGGAGGACGTGCTTTCCGCCGCGGCGCGGGTGGAGTATCCCCAGGCCGCGGAGACCTTCCGCTACTGCACGGAGGCACTGGTCCGCGGGGAGGCCCTCCCCGACCAGGTGACGGTCCGGGGCGTGCTGCGTGACTGGGGTGATTCGCTCATCGTGATCCGGTCCGAAGACGTACTCAAGATCCACGTCCACACCGATGATCCCGACCGCGTGTTCGCCTATCTCCGTGGAGTGGGCCGCCTGGTGACGCACAAGGCCGAGGACATGGAGGTGCAACACCGGGCCGTGTCGCGCTCCGCGCAGGGTCACGTGACCCTGGCCAGACGGCCGGTCGTGGTGGTTACCGACAGCGCCGCGGATCTCCCCGAGGAAGTGGTGCGTGCCCATGGGATCCATGTGGTCCCCCTCGTCATGGTCCACGGCGACCGCAGCTTCAAGGACGGGATCGACATCAAGGCCGAGGATTTCCACCGCATCCTCGCCGAAGACGCGCCGCTCCCCACCACCTCCCAGCCCTCGCCGGCCGATTTTCTGGCCACGTTCGGCCGGGCCTCCGAAGAAGGAGAGGCCATCGTGGCGGTCATCCTGGGATCGGGGCTGTCCGGGACGGTGAGGTCCGCCGCCGCGGCAGCTACCCGGGTGGACGGGTCCGCCGTGTCCCTCGTGGATTCCCAGGGGGCCTCCCTTCTCACCGGGTTGCTCGCTCTCAAGGCGTGCGAGCTCGCCGAGTCGGGGCGGACGCCGTCGGAGATCGTCGAGGAGTTGACGGAGATCCGTTCCCGATCCGGGATCGTCTTCACCGTGGATACCTTCGATCGCCTGGTGGCGTCTGGTCGGGTGAGCACGAGGAAGGCGATCCTCGGCTCTCTCATCGCTCTCAAGCCCATCCTGCGACTGGACGAGGCGGGCCGGGTCGTTCCCGTCCGGAAGGCCATGGGACGAGCGCGGGCCCGCAGGGCGCTCTTCGGATACCTCGACGAGAGCATCCCGGAGGGATCCCGCGTCCGGTTCGGCGTGATCCACGTCGGGGTGCCCGAGGTGGCGGTCGACGTGGCCGCGGAACTCCGGTCGCGCTACGGCGACGATGTGGAGATCCTGATCAGTCCGGCGACTCCCGTGATCTCGACGCATCTCGGGATCGGGGCCTGGGGCGTAGCCTACATGGTGGAGGACTGATCGGTGCCGGACGCATCGAGGGCGCGATGGCCGCGCGTCTACTCGTTGCGCGACTTCTGACGCCCCATCACGAGGATGTCGTACGTGGCCCTCTGGGGGGCGCTCAACTCCGACGGAAGACCCACCAGGAGGGCTCTCCCGCCGGACTGGTCGGGAAGGTGCAGCACCAGTCGCGCGGGGTCATACGGGTGGGCGTACGGATGGGCCAATCCGGTGGCGTCGATCTCCACGGTCCGACCGGGCGCCACCAGTGACGCCAGGTGTCGCCCGTACTCCGTCCAGGCCACCAGGGGATCCTCCCGTCCTTCCGCCACGGTCGGGATGAGCGTATCCCGATAGTAGGCGACCGCTTCGGCATACCGGTCCACATCGAGTTGCTTGAGCTCACGCAGCCGCTCCCGGTAGAACTCGCGGGGGTCCCGCGCTCCGGACGCGGCGAGCGCGTCGTCGAGGCGCCGGTCCGCTTCGGCGGTCAGGTCTGTGGACATTCGCCGGCGTGCCTCCCGGGTTCGCGATCCGGATGCATAAGGTGGGGCCTCTCCGTGGAGCCCACCGGAAGGTCGTGGGCGGTGGAGAGAGCGTCAACGGTGGTGGTGACGCGGGTTCTGGCATAGCTTTCGTTCAGGCCCTCCCCGGAACCGGCGCACCCCATGCACCCCCCGTCCTTCGGTAGCCCCCATCCCGCTCCCTCCCCCGCGGAGTACCTACCCCTGTCGTGGGAGATGTTCGGGGAGTTGTGTCGCGCCCTCGCGCTCAAGGTGGCCCGCCAATACGACCCGGATCTCGTGGTGGGGATCGCTCGCGCCGGTGCGATTCCCGGCGCCGTGGTGGCATCCATCCTCGGCGTGGATTTCTACTCCATGAGGATCTCGAGGAAGGAAGGGGACGAGGTCGTTCGGGAACGGCCGGCGATCCTGTCGGCGGCTCCGCCTCAGGCGGCGGGGATGCGTGTCCTCATCGTCGACGAGATCGCCACCTCGGGCGACACGATGAGGCTGGCCCTGGCGGCCGTGCGTGACGTTCGCCCGGCCGAGGTCCGCACCGCCACGAGCTTTGCGCGGGTGCGGGGGTACAAGCCCGACTTCGCGGCTCTGGAGACGGACGCCACCGTGATCTTCCCGTGGGATCAGAAGATCTTCGACGGCGGTGAACTCGTGGTGAACCCGCGGTACAAGGACGTACTCGAGGACTAGGGAAGGGCCGGCCGGCTCTGCCGGGGCCTCAACCTCCCTGCGCCATGGAGTCCAGGAAGTCCTTGTTGTTGGTGGTGCGCTTCATGCGGGTGAGGAGGAACTCGATGGCTTCGGTGGGCGGCATGTCCGAAAGGAAGTTCCTCAGGAGATAGACGCGGTTGAGCTCGGTGTCGGAGAGGAGGAGCTCCTCCTTCCTGGTGGACGATCGATTGAGGTCGATGGCGGGGAAGATCCTCTTGTCGGCGATGTGGCGGTCGAGGATCAACTCCATGTTGCCGGTGCCCTTGAACTCTTCGAAGATGACCTCGTCCATCCGGCTCCCGGTCTCGATGAGGGCCGTGGCGATGATGGTCAGTGACCCGCCTTCTTCGATGTTCCGAGCCGCGCCGAAGAACCTCTTCGGCTTGTGCAGGGCGTTGGCGTCCACGCCACCGGAGAGGATCTTCCCGGAGTGGGGCACGGTCACGTTGTAGGCCCGGGCCAGGCGGGTGATGGAGTCCAGGAGGATGACGACGTCCTTCCCCTGCTCCACGAGCCGCTTTGCCTTCTCCATGACCATCTCGGCCACCTGGGTATGACGCTCGGCGGGTTCGTCGAACGTGGAGGAGATCACCTCGGCGTCCACGTGCTCCTGCATGTCCGTGACCTCCTCGGGCCGCTCGTCGATGAGGAGGACGATGAGGTGGACGTCCGGGTGGTTTTCCGAGATGGAGTTGGCGATCTGCTGCAGGATCGTGGTCTTCCCCGCCTTGGGAGGGGATACGATCAGCCCCCGTTGCCCTTTCCCGATGGGAGCGATGAGGTCCATGACCCGCATGGCCAGGTGAGCCTCGTCGGCCTCCAGGCGCAGACGACACTCCGGGTACCGCGGCCGCAGGTTGTCGAACGCCACCCGGTGTTGCACCGCCTCGGGTGACGCGCCGTTGAGGCTCTCCACCTTGAGAAGGGCCAGGTACCGTTCCCCTTCCTTCGGCGGTCGGACCTGCCCCACCACGGTGTCTCCCGTGCGGAGATCGAAGCGTTTGATCTGTGACGGGCTGACGTAGATGTCGTCGGGGCCGTAGAGGTAGTTCCAGTCCTGTGAGCGGAGGAATCCGTATCCCTCGGGGAGGATCTCCAGCACCCCTTCACCGCGCAGCACCACCTCGGCCTCCAGCAGATGCTGCTCGATCTTGAAGATCAGGTCCTGTTTCTTCAGGCCGGTGTACCCGGTGAGGTTCAACTCCTGGGCAAGCTCCTGAAGCTGGGCCACGGTCTTGCTCTTCAGTTCGGCGATGTTCAAGGGAGGCTCCGCTGTAACGTCCGGTCTCGCGGCGGGAGTGTCGAGGCGACGTGATGGAAGATGGTGGTGAGAAGCACCGTGGACGAACGTGGTGTGGTGCCCGAGCGTGATGCAGTGCCCGCAACCGTTTGGGGGGCCCGGAATGGGAACGGTCGCGGAACGGAATCTGAGACGATCTTGTGATACTGAGTCTTCCCACGCTAACCCTGAGCAACACCCGTTGCAAGGAGAACGCGGCGGCTCGATTCACGCAGGGAACCATATGTGCCGAAGTCCTACCGGTGGGTGGGACGAATTCCTACAAATCGGGATGGGGATCGGTGTAATTGGACGAAATGTTCGAGCCTGACCGATCTCAAATCCGGAAAATTCCATTTCAGAAATGATGGCACGCGAGAGGCGAATGCTCCGAAATGCGTTGTGGGACAACCCGATTCACTTCCTGCGGCGGAGGAGTCGAGTCCGAAGAAAACTGAGAACTTGACATTCCGGTCCAGGAATGGAAACATTCGTTTACCGAAAAATCGGACATTCACCGCGGTGCGGAGGACTCATCGTGGCACGGCACAACCGCGACGGCCATGGCGCAGACCAGCGTGGGTTCACGTATTGTGTGAGCTATCAGCCGGATTGGCTCCGCCACGTGAAGGTGACACGCGACCTGGAGAACGGCCGCCAATCCACCAAGACTCTCTTTCGCAATCCGCTCCATGGTTGCGAAGCCGAGCCCGGCGAAAGGGTCCGCACGAAGATCACCTCGCCGGACCAGGGATTGGACTTCGAGGTCGCCGTGATCGATCCGCGATCTTCCGTTACCCGCATCAGTGTATCCTGCGAGGTCCCGTCCGCCGATGGGCGACGCAGGGAGACGGTGGAGTTCACCCTGGAGGGCGACTCGCGGCCGGTCCGTCGCTGAACGAGCGGGGTCCACCGGGCGTGGTGTACTCCGTCCCATGGGTGTTACCCTTCCTCTATGACCGAGTTCGTCACACAGTCCATCCGCTCGGTGGGCGGTGCCGCGGTCGGGGCCGTTTCCACGGTGGGTCGGGCAGGGTACCTCGCGGCGGGAGCCGTACGAGCACTGCGTAAGACCGACATCTGGACACCCCACCTCATCCCGCAGATGGCGCGCATCGGGGTGGAGTCGGTTCCCATCGCCCTCTTCATCGCCGCCTTCACCGGGGTGGTGCTCGCCTTGCAGTCCTCGTACACGTTCACCGACTCCGTGCCCGTGTACTTCGTGGGGGCCCTGGTGGGAAAGACCATGGTCCTCGAGTTGGGTCCGGTACTCACGGGGTTGGCGCTCTCGGGACGGGTGGGCGCGAATATCGCGGCGGAGCTGGGAACCATGAGGGTGACCGAACAGGTGGATGCCCTGGAGACCCTCGCCTACGACCCGGTCGCGTATCTCGTCGTGCCGCGCGTGCTGGCCGGTGCGGCCATGTTTCCCGTGGTCGTGATCCTGGCCGACGCCCTGGGGATCGCAGCCGGGTGGGTCACTTCACTCGCCTTGCTGGACCTCTCGTCGGAGGAGTTCACGAAAGGGCTCCGTCTCTTCTTCGAGTCCTTCGACGTTCTGTTCGGGGCCATCAAGGCGTTCAGCTTCGGGATCACGGTGACGAGCGTCGGGTGCTTCTTCGGATTCCACGCCACGGGTGGCGCGGAGGGCGTGGGCCGGGCCGCCACCCGGGCCGTGGTGGTGAGCAGCATGATCCTCCTCGTCCTCGACGCCTTCTGGGCCGCGGTGCTGCTGCAATGAGCATCGACTTCCACGACGTGCACAAGTCGTTCGGGTCCAAGGAGATCCTCAAGGGCTTCACGCTCTCCGTCCGTGATGGGGAGACGCTCTCCATCATCGGGCAGTCGGGGGTCGGGAAGTCGGTGGCGCTCAAGCATATCGTGGGACTCCTTCGCCCCGACCGCGGTGAGATCTGGATGGATGGAGAGAACGTGGGGCGGCAGTCCGAGGAGACTCTCTATGCGCTTCGTCGCCAGGTGGGGTACGTGTTCCAGTTCGCCGCCTTGTTCGACTCCATGACGATCGCGGACAACGTCGCCATGGGCCTGCGCCGGATGGGGGAAATGGACGAGGAAGCGATCGCGGCACGCGTGGCGGAATGCCTGGCCATGGTGGAACTGGACGGGTACGGGCGACGGTATCCTGCCGAGCTGTCCGGGGGGCAGAAGAAGCGGGCGGGGGTCGCCCGGGCCATCGCGGCGCGCCCGAAGTACATTCTGTACGATGAGCCCACCACCGGCCTCGACCCCGTGACCACCACCATCATCGACGAACTCGTGATCCGTACGTCTGAGGAGCTCGGAGTCACCGGCGTGGTGGTCACCCACGACATGACCAGCGCCTACCGGATATCCGATCGGATCGCCATGCTCTACGAGGGGCGCATACGCTTCGTGGGCTCGCCGGAGGAGGTGCGCGCTTGCGCGGACCCGGTGGTGAAGGGATTCATCGAGGGGAGGCCAGACCTCATGGAGAGAGTGACGTGAAGGAGGGGAAGGAGTTCCTCGTCGGTGTGGTCATCGTGGCCGGCATCACCGTGGCCCTGGTGGGGACGCTGTGGCTCAAGGGGTCCAACTGGGGCCGTCCCACCGTGCGTGTGGAGGTGTTGGTCCAGGACGTGGCCCAACTTTCGGAAGGAAACCCCGTGAAGTTCCGCGGCGTGTCCATCGGGAGGGTATCGTCCATCGCGGTGGAGCCGTCCGGGCTGGCCGTCCGTATCGTCCTGGAGCTGGATCCCGAAGTGATTCTCCCGGCTTCGGCGGCCGTGGTACTGGGTCCGGAGTCTCTCTTCGGATCGTGGCAGGTGGATATCGTGCAGCCGGAGTTCTATCCTGGATTTCCCTTCATGGACGTGCCCGCGGGAGAGGTGGAGCGTGGCGTGCGGGTGCTCGGAGGATACGCGCTCCCCGAGTTGTCCCGGCTCACCGCGTCGGCGGAGCAGATCTCCGCCAACCTGGCGGAGCTCTCGGCTCGCTTCGAGGTTGCGTTCAGCCAGGAGACCGCGGACCATCTGGCCCGTGCCATCACCAACCTTTCCGACGTGAGCGAGCAGATCCGCGATCTCGTGGCCCAGCAGGCCGAGATCGCGGGGAGCGTCACGGCTCGTGCGGACAGCGCCCTGACCCAGATCGAGGCCGCGTCCCGCGTGGCCCGGAGGTCGTTCGAGAGGATCGAGGGAATCCTCACCGACGCCCAGATGGACTCCATCGTCATCAACGTCCGCCTCGCGTCGGGAAACATCGAACGGATCGCCGGTGGGCTGGCCAACTCGTCCGACGACCTCACCCGCACCCTGGCCCGCGCCGATACGGCGTTCGCCCGCATCGACCGGATCACGGCGGGGATCGAGGCCGGTGAAGGGTCGCTGGGACGCCTCTTCGCCGACAGCACCCTGGCGGTGCGGGCGGAGGGCGCGCTGGGTCAGCTGGATCTCCTCCTTCAGGACCTGAGGGAGAATCCCCGCCGGTACATCCGGCTCTCGGTCTTCTGAGGGTGCCCACCCGGGGCACGTGAGTGGGGGCCGGTACGCCACCGACACCTGGATTCCTGAACGAAGAGAGGTCTGTATGGAGCGAGACGCGAGCGGGGTCTGGAACATCGTGCAGGGGGTGGCCGTGGCGTTGGTGCTGGCGGCCTTCCTCTGGGCGCTCGGGGGGCTCCTCACGCCTCTCGTCCTCTTCTTCGTGCTGTGGGCCGTCATGCTTCCCTTCCGCGGGGCGCCGGGGCACGGTGTGCTCCTCGCGGTGGCCGCCCTCCTCACGCTGGTGTGGACCCTCGCGACCACGGGTTCGCTCCTCGCTCCCTTCGTTCTGGCGTCGGTGCTCGCGTACATCCTCGACCCGCTCGTGGACGTGGTCGAGCGGAGGCGGGTACCGCGCGGTGTGGCCATCGTGTCGCTCACCCTTCCCGCCGTGGGCGCGCTGGCGGCCTTCGTGTTCCTGGTTCTTCCGGGCGCGGTGGCCGAAGTCGGCGACGTCCTGGAGCAGGCTCCGGTGTTCTTCGAGAGGATCGCCACGTGGGTGGAGGGGGCCCGGGACTTCCTCCTCGGGATCGACCTCCCGCTGGTGAAGGAGGAGGCCATCGTGGACCGACTGCGCGCCGTGGATTCCGAGGCCGTGGTGGCCTTTCTCCAGGAGCGTCAGGACGCGCTCATCGAGTGGCTTTGGAAGGCGGTGCTGGGCGTGGGGCGGGGTCTGGGTTCGATGGTGGGGATCGTGGGATACGTCGTGCTCACGCCCGTCCTCACCTTCTACCTGCTGAGGGACTGGGACCGGATCACGGCCAGCATGAAGGACCTGATCCCCCTGGATCGCCGTGGCGACGTGGTTTCGTTCACGGCCGACTTCGACGCTCTCCTGTCCCGGTACCTCCGCGGGCAATTCACCGTGGCCGTGGTGATCGGCGTCATCACCGGGGTGGGCCTGGCCGTGGTGCGCTTCCCCCACGCCGCCACCCTCGGACTCATCGTGGCGGTCTTCTCCGTAGTGCCCTACCTCGGGCTGCTCCTGAGCCTCCTCCCGGCGGTGTTCATCGCCCTGGTGAGCGGGAGCGTGGGGGTATCGCTCCTGAAGGTGGCCGTGGTCTACGGTGTGGCGCAGGGGCTGGAGGGCGCCGTGGTGAGCCCGCGGATCGTGGGTGAGTCGGTGGGGCTGCACCCGGTGTGGCTCCTCCTGGCCCTCGCCATGGGAGGGTTCTTCTTCGGGTTCGTGGGGCTGCTCATCGCGGTTCCGGTGGCGGTGGGGTTCAAGCTGGTCATCGTTCGCGGGATGACCCGGTACAGGACGTCGGAATTCTACCTGGGTTCTCGGGCGTGACGTCTGTTGGACCCCCTCGACGGACCGATTACACTATGTGACCCGTGACCTTCCAGAGGATCCGATGGACGACACCATTCGCGATATCACCATAATCGGCGGTGGCCCGACCGGGCTCTTCGCCGCCTTCTATGCCGGGATGAGGGGGAAGTCCACCCGCATCATCGACTCCCTTCCCGAGTTGGGCGGGCAACTCACCGCGCTCTACCCGGAGAAGGACGTCTTCGACGTAGGAGGCTTTCCCCGGGTGCTCGCCAAGGACCTGGCGAAGAATCTGTCCGAGCAGGCGCTCCAGTTCGACCCGGAGGTGATCCTCGACGAGCAGGTCCGCACGGTGGAGTGGCGGGAGGACCATTTTCTCCTCACGTGTCGTGGCGGCGAGTACCGCACACGGGCTCTGGTGGTGGCCGGAGGGAAGGGTGCGTTCGACCCCATGAAGCTCGAGGTGCCCGGCTACGACGAGTTCCTTCACCGGGGGGTGGAGTACGCGGTGAAGGATCCCGCCGGATACGCCGGAAAGAAGGTGGTCGTGGTCGGTGGCGGGGATTCCGCCCTGGACTGGGCGCTGATCCTCAAGGACCACGCGGAGAGGTTGACGCTGGTGCATCGACGGGACGGATGGCGGGCCCACGAGGCCACCATCCGGCTGCTCGACGAAGCCGTGTCCGCCGGCGAGATCGATCTCCGGACCTTCCACGAGGTCCGGGAGATCCGGGGGAGCGACGTCGTGGGTGAGGTCACGATCTTCGACAACCGCACCGATGAGGACACGGTGTTGGAGGCCGACGTGGTGCTCACCTTTCTCGGGTTCAAGCCCGACCTGGGCCCCATCAAGAACTGGGGGCTCGAGGTCGAGAAGAACCGCATCAAGGTGGACGCGCTCATGGCCACCAACGTTCCCGGGATCTATGCCGCCGGCGACGTGGTGGACTACCTGGGCAAACTCGACCTCATCGCCACGGGGTTCGCCGAGGCCGCCGTGGCCGTGAACAACGCCGTGCACTTCGTGGATCCCGACGCGAGGGTCAATCCGGGCCATTCCACGAACATGAAGGTGTTCAAATAGATCCATTGCAGAGAGAGAGGACCAGGTCATGTCGGACACTACGACGCGCGATCGCGAAACCGTCGTCATCATAGGCTCGGGGCCGGCGGGATGGACCGCGGCCATCTACGCGGCCAGGGCTCAGCTGGACCCGCTCGTATTCGAGGGCGCGGGCAGCCGGACCATGATCCCCGGCGGCCAGTTGATGTTCACCACCGAGGTGGAGAACTACCCCGGCTTCCGTGAGGGCGTGACCGGACAGGATCTCATGATGGAGATGCGGGCTCAGGCGGAGCGTTTCGGTACGCGGATCGTGACGGAGGACATCGTCGAGGTGGACTTCGGGCAGCGCCCCTTCCTTCTCCGTTCCAGCCGGGGCAAGGAAGTGAAGGCGGACTCCGTCATCGTCGCCACCGGCGCCAACGCCCGTTGGATCGGAGTGCCCAACGAGGAGCGCCTCGCCCAGTCCGGAGGTGGGGTGAGCGCGTGCGCGGTCTGCGACGGCGCGCTCCCGCATTTCCGCAACGCCGTGCTCGCCGTGGTGGGAGGCGGAGACTCCGCCATGGAAGACGCCCTCTACCTCACCAAGTTCGCCCGCGAGGTCATCCTGATCCATCGTCGGGACGAGTTCCGGGCCTCGAAGATCATGGTCGATCGGGCGCTGGCCAACGACAAGATCAAGGTGATGTGGAACACGGTGGTCACCGAGGTGGTGGGCGATGACGTGATCACGGGGTTGAAGCTCGAGGACACCGTGACCGGCGAGGCTCGTTCCATCGAGGTGCAAGGGCTCTTCGTGGCCATCGGGCATTCGCCCAATACGGCCTTCCTGAACGATCAGGTCGAATTGAAGGAGAACGGCTACGTCGCGACGCCGGGGTCGTGGCGTACCGCCACGTCGGTGCCGGGCGTGTTCGCCGCCGGGGACGTGATGGACGACTACTTCCGACAGGCCATCACGGCCGCGGGCACGGGGTGCATGGCCGCGCTGGAAGCGGAGCGGTGGTTGGCCCACGGCGGGGTGGAGGAATCGGCCGGCGCGGGGGTGGGCACCGCTTCGTGACGCGGTTTCCCTTCCGGAGGGCTCGCCAAGGTCAGGAGTCGGGGGTGGGCGGTCCGGAGGGCCCCAGGAGCCGCCCGCCGTCCACCGCGAGGATCTGGCCGGTCACGTAGCGCGCCTCCGCCAGGTAGAGAACCGCCTGAGCCACGTCGTCCGGCGTGCCCAACCGCTGCAGGGGCGTGCGGACACGGAGGGCCTCGAGGCGCTCGGGTGGATATCCGTCGGGCGGGAGGACCGCGCCGGGAGCGACGGCGTTCACCCGTACCCGGGGCGCCAGGGCCCGCGCCTGGACCCGTGTGAGGTGGGCCAGCGCCGCCTTCGACACGGCGTGATGGGGATACTCGGTCCACGGTTGGAATGCCGAGAGATCCAGGATGTTCACCACGGATCCTTCGTCCACGCGTAGGAGGTGGGCGGCGGCGCCCACCAGGAGGTGGGGTGCCCGGAGGTTGACGTCCATGACGGAATCCCACTCCGTGGCACCCACGTCCGTGAGGTCCGCGGCATGGAAGGTGGACGCACTGTTCACCAGGAGGTCCAGCCGGGAATACACCGTCTGGACCCGGTCGATGATTCCCGCGGGTGTGTCGGGTCTGGAGAGGTCCCCCTTGAGGACGACGCACCGCCGCCCCATTTCCCTCACTTCCTCGGCGAGGGCCAGGGCGGCGTCCGCCGACGTGTGATGATGAACGGCCAGGTCGTAGTCGGCCGCTGCGAGCGCCAGCGAAAGGTGGCGTCCCAGGCGGGTCGCTCCTCCGGTGACCAGCGCAACGCGGTCGTCGAATCGGGAGCCCATCGCCACACTCCTGGTGAATCAGTGGTAGGTTTCGGGGAGACCAACATATCACTGGAGGTGCCCATGCCGGATCTCACCGGAAAAGTCGCCATCGTATCGGGGTCCACCAAGGGGATCGGGCTGGCCGTGGCCGAGCACCTCGTCCGGGCCGGATGCAGCGTCGTGATCAGCGGACGGAGCAGGGAAGGGGTACGATCCACGGTCGAGCGTATCGAGCCGTACGCCGCCGGCACCGTGATGGGGCTGCCCTGTGACGTTCGTCGTCCCGACGAGTGCCAGGTGTTGGTGGAGAGGGCCGTGGATGGCCTCGGGCGCCTCGACATCCTGGTGAACAACGCGGGTCTCGGGATCTTTCGCCCCATCACCGAACTCGGCATCGAGGAGTTCCAGGCCCAGGTAGAGACGAACCTGAACGGAGTGTTCTACCTGTCGCGGTCGGCGATACCCCACCTCGCAGACACGGGAGACGGGTGGATCATCAACGTCGGATCGCTGGCCAGCCGCAACGCCTTCGCCGGCGGCACGGGCTACAACGCCAGCAAGTTCGGTCTTCTGGGGCTCACCGAGGCCACCATGCTCGACGTGCGAGACCGGAACATCCGGGTGAGCATCGTCATGCCCGGGAGCGTGAATACCGCGTTCTGGGAACGGGAGCAGGTGCCCGAGCGCACGTGGCGGTTGGAGGCCGACGACTGCGCGCTGGCCGTGATGCAACTCCTGGACTACCCTCCCGAGGCACACGTCAGCCGCATCGAGATGCGGCCCAGCCGGCCGCCCGCGAAATAACCGCCGGGAGGGGGTGACCACCCTCGAGGGGGACGTAGGCAGGGTCCTCGCCGCTCCGCCGTCAACGACGTCGAGGCCGTCGGGCTTCCCGTCCTCCATCGCGTACCCTCCTCTTCCGGGGGAGCCGTGGAGAGCGGTATCCCCCATGTCCAGCAGCGTCCCGTCGATCCGTCTTTACCCCGGAGGGAAGCTGGGTAGATTCCGGAAACGCAACCTTTCCGAGGAACTCCCATGGCTGACGGATATCGCATAGAAAAGGACTCGCTGGGCGAGATGCA
>Ga0224501_10001154_pt1 | contig 20357 bp, 8 predicted proteins | sample SF_Oct11_sed_USG_4_FD_169105 | JGI IMG/M metagenome (GOLD analysis project Ga0224501, IMG submission 169105) | Sediment microbial communities from San Francisco Bay, California, United States - SF_Oct11_sed_USGS_8_1 | ecosystem: Environmental > Aquatic > Marine > Sediment | place: USA...
CTTCTCCCTTCTCCCTTCTCCCTTCTCCCTTCTCCCTTCTCCCTCCTCATCATGAAAATCACAAATAAAAATTAGAAATCTGGCTCGGTCCTGAATCAACTGCCATTTTGCCAGACATTATTCATTGGTTGTGAATTCATCTAGGAACTTCATTGACTGACCAATAACACGTAAGTCGAGCAAGAATGGTGGTCTTTTTCTCACCTCAAGGCCAATCCTGTAATTATGAAACTAGAATGTATAAACTGCGTCTTAGAGGTATGCTTACACAGGAGAAGATAACACCGCGATAGAGTGAATCCCTACATTTCACTAAGGATTTTGATGACGCATACTAAATTTGAGTAAGCTTCCGTCACAACAAATGCGCTTGAAATAAGGTGACCTGCATCTTTTTTAATTCATAAACATACTTTGTGGCCCAACATACAATTCACAAGATTAAAAGATTTAAGTATGTCAAAAATGCTCAAGGCTGGATGGTATCGAGAAAGCTGTAACTGAACAAGACTCCCCCTTGAAAAAGGCTAGTGTTTGGGATACAAATGGTCAGAAGTCTGGACCGGTGTCCAAAGGTCATTGACTCTACTTTTCGGGGGTCAAATGTTGGCCTCAAGTGCCCGCTCCCAGTCAAATCGGACACCAAATGTACTGTAAACCTTACGACTCTCACACAGAGGAAACTGTTCAGGAAGCAGTTTTCAAAGCTCAAACTATTTTGGAGGAGGTACAATGCTCTGTACATGCGTGTAGTGTCACCAAATTGATAATTAGTACCAATCTTCAGAAAGTCCTTCTCCGGAAACCACAAAGGCCTAAAACCCTAGGTTTATAATTTTAATCCTGAAAGACTATTTATCTTATTTAGGCATTTTTAATTTGCAGGGACATTGAGCCCGAGGATTTAGAATAATCCACAGTAAAGAAACTTGGACCTCGGTTTTAGCATCACTCTCTAAAAGCATCACTCTCATCAAAGGACTCTCTGGCTTAAGATAGTCTATGATGTGAAAGTAATTCTAGGGGTGTACCTCTCTTATTTAATGTCCCGATTTTAATCCGATGGTGGTGAAATGACAAGGTGGTACCCAGACTGGAAACCGAACCAGGTATCCTGATTCTGCCGCCGTTGCACTATCCACTATAACCCAATGGTTCACACTAGGAACATAGAGGCTTATAAAGACGTGATAAGGTGTTACATATTGCCAAAGGTGTCTATCCCCTTTGAATGTCCAGCTTTAGCAACATATCCGATCTAAAGACAAGTTTGTGTTTTATTCTAATTACTGCATGCCGAGTGTGTTTGCTTTCTGAAAAAGAGTCCTCCAGGATCAAATGAACGGCCCATTAGACTATGAGCGATATTGTATTTTGTATTTTGCTCAAGGGGTTTCTGTTTCTCGACCAGAAAGGCAAATGGCATCACGTTCAGTGTTGGCTGAGCGGCACCTTTCAGTGTAAACACCCCAGTGTTGCTACTGTTTTACTGCTGTAGTGTGGATCAAACATAGCAGCCAGCGAAACATAGCCATATAGCCACACACAGTACTGGTCACTCGTACCGGTCACTACTGCTACTGGCTGCCATAGCAATCTAATAGTGACTCAAATCCCGACTGGTGCTAGTAAGGTGAAAACAAACAATCCCATGAGTGTTTAGAGCAGCAATGTGACTTCGCAATGACCGCTTCGGCAGTGAATCAGTATGGAAATGAACCGGGAGGCTTCCCCCATTCATATAATGCCACCAGAAATGATTACATCGAAGTCTGGACTCAGCAGACAGTGATAACACATTGTCTATTGGAGACTATAGTAACGCTGTAGTGCACTCAGAGTTCGACCATAGGACTCAGGAGACAGATAAATCATAATGACCTGTTGGCCCGATACCATCGGCCATTTATGAGCTTTGACCTGTGTGTTTCTACAAGGCTTCCTTTTGATATACTGTCAGGCGCCAGTGCAATGCGTTGTTTTTCCGGTCTTCTTGTCCATCACCAAGCTGTGTTCGCATTGTGACTGGTGATACCTGATGAATGAATGAGCCTATATCCGTTCTACCCGTTACCAACAGCCACCTAAGGTCAATTGAATAATTTTCATACTTACTTCTCATCAAATGTGTGCTTTAGGATGAAAATTGGTCCTCAGTCGGGGAAATACTTATTTTGTATACTTATTTTACAAAATAGATAAGTAAGATTTTCTTAGTCGCAACAGGGATTAAGCCAATAACTTAAATCTTACGGACACTTTCAGCTGATGAAACCGCAAATAGAAATGCTCTACCATGTACGACAGTATATTATCAGAACAGGATGTACCAAAACTATTTTGTAATAATAACCCCCATACTGAATGAGTATGATGTTATATAGCTCTATATAATTTGAGACCGACATCCAAGTTGTCACATATTATTGATTTTACTAATTTTATGTCCATATAGAAGGACATGATATGCATCACTAGCAACCATGTAATGGAGGGAACATTTCACATACGAATTTCATTTTTTTCTTCACTGAAGTTTCCCAACTTTTTTCTTATGGTCGGTACGTGTTCTCGTGGGTTGTTCATCCCACTATCTACATCATTGTATGCCTGTACCAGAATAGATTGAACAACTATGCTTTTCTTATACAAACGCACTTTAAGGAGTTTGCTTAGAGATTGCAACAAAATTTTTTATAATTGTTTAAAATTTATACCCCTTTGCAACCTCTATGCACCCAGGCAAGTGCCCTAGATGCAAATATCTGTAAACATTTCTTCTTTACCCATTAGTGTGGCGGTTTTAATTTTGAATTTCCTAACCTTGAATGGAAAAAATTGTTGTCCTGGGAGAGTTGCAAACGAAACCCCTATATCCTGTTTATGGCTGTGTACACGTTTGCTACATCTCACATGCCACTGAGATGCTCTGAGATGGTCGATGAATCATTGGCTATCCCAGCACTGTAAAGCTTCGTAGCATCAAGACACAGGAAAGTCTATGGCTTCTTGTGTGGGATGCCCGTTACCCATCAGTCAGTCGTTCCCAACAACATCAGAAAACCATCAATTAACGAAGAAAAGACGGCAAAACCTGGCGCTTGTTTCGCATTTTTCTGAGTACTGAGCAATCAATTAGAAAGTGCTATCCTTGAAGCAAAGGTCTCAAAGTCAACCGCCATGGTGAAAGAATTTGGTGAATTCCATTTGTGGGTTTGATTATAAATTTATACTGTTCCTCCACACCTCTCTCACGGCGCCCCCGGTAACAATTCATTTTTTGGGGCCAGTACGCTGTCTCTTTGTCTGACAGGGGAGCCATGTCAAGATTGGAGTGTCCATTTCTCAGCTCGTATATGCTAATCATGTTACTACTCTGGTAACTACGGCGCCCTAAAGATCGCGGGGAACAAACCAGAAAAGACACCATGGCTAAGCTTTCACCAGTTTAGGTTTACAATTTAAAAATTTGTGAAGACCATCACCTTGTGAGGCTTCTGAGCAAGGTCATTAGCCAGTAGTGATGGACATTTGATCCTACACAACGTAAAGCCAAAACTAAAGGAGCATCTGAAATTCACAGGCCAGTGTGTATATAAACCAATGGCAGGCTCCATTCTATATCTTAAATAGCAGGGTTGCTTGGTGGTAGGGCGCTGGGCCCACAATCGTGATACTCTGGGTTCAGATCCTAGTCATAGTCACAACTTCATGACGAAAAATTTCCCCAGAATCATTCACAATGGACCATCCTCATACTCAACTCCCAGATTACTAAAACTTGGCACAAAACTACGGGCCTACAAATTTATAGCTGATCTTTAGGTTGTCATTCAACCATAAAATGTGCAGATGACACAGCGTAGCCAACTCACGTTGATGATGCCATAAATGATGCTGAATTCTCAACTCATCAACATCTACAAAATCGCCACTTAACCAAGAAAAGACTTCCATTATTATGTGAACTACGCATCACCCTCCGCTGTCATCAAGGCATGCTAAGCCAACTCATCAGATGGTCAAATCTTTCAGTTTTTAACCTAATGCATGAACTAAACGGAACTAAAATAAGGTCCACTAGACTCTTGAAATTTGGATCAAATGAAACTAAGACTAGCTAAATTAAATTAACCTCATAACTGAACTAAACTAACCTCACAACTGAACTAAACTAAACTAAACTAAATCTAAAGTAAATCCAAAGCACTGCAACATCGAAACTCTTACATTAACTGTTGGACATTCAGCAATTGATATTATTTTAATGAAAGACCATTTTCGTTCAATCCATTGACTTGACATGGACATGAAAAGTTTTACACACATTTTTAATTCAATTTAAAGGTTTTTCTCATTGAACAAAATTATTCGGTTGTAACACATCCTTTGAATTGAATGGTCACTGTGCACATTCTGACTACAACAATGGATTCCCAGGCAGATCCGAGATTAAACCACTTCCATATCCTATCTGTCAATACTTGTGGCCAAATACCTGGTCAGAAAATTACTATAGTGATACAAAACTATAATCTACCTACCAACTGACCTCAAATATCCATACTCTTATTTTCTGAAAAGTCGGGTACAATGGGCCTAATATACTGATATGACAAGTTGAGTTTTAACTATAATCCTGACTTTATAAGCGATAATCCGCCGCTACGAAATGCTGATGACTGATTCTCAATACTGCAGTGTCGTTGGATTTTCTAAAGTAATGTATTTAGATCTGTGTCTTCTGCCATATCCAGGATTTAATTGAGCGCCATCAGGCCATTAGTAATTTAACTCCCATCGTTGAACTGATAGTGAAGAAAGTTCATAGGTAATTAGTGATAACCGATAGTTGACCTTTGACAAATCTGCCACCTAGCAAACACCTTGCGCCTCTAATCACGTTTGACAAATCTGCCACCTAGCAAGCACCTTGCACCTCCAATCGGTGCAATAGGAAAGATACTGACGCCTATTAGTCTCCGGTCCCCAGTGGGATAAAGGGAAGCCGAATGATTGATTGACTATAGTCCATCAGTTGATTGATTACCAACCTGCCTCCAAAGAAGGTAATTTGGACAGAGATAAGGAACCCAGACCGCTAGATATGCATTATAAATTCACTTTTTAGTCATGAGAGCGTGTTATCTATTATATGTGTATGGTGATGATTTTCCCCCAATTTGGTTAATGAGTTTTAATTGGCCTTTGCATCTCAAGTCAATTAGCCAGAAATGGCTGACAAATGGACCAGTTTCAGAAGGTCGTTAGGAAAACGCAATAAGAATTATTTCTGGGAACTTATGCTATACTTGCAACAACCATTCGCTGAATTGATTGAGACAGGAAAAGGATATGTAGATCGTATATAGGATTTTTATGGGGGCAGCTGATATGGGCGCGAATAATTAACCTTTGATCTTGGGGAGTAACTAATTGACTTACTGTCTTTCGGCAGCACGAACGCATTCTATTTTTGAGTTTGCTTTTGTAGCAATTTGCTATCAAACTCTTGCCGTCATTTGTGTCAGTTCTACTAATAAAGACTTTACAATGCTGTCCAAAGATAATGGAAGTTGGTATAAAAATGTTATCGAAAATGTTACGCCCAATGTGGGGCTCGAACCCACGACCCCGAGATTAAGAGTCTCGTGCTCTACCGACTGAGCTAACCGGGCAATTGCCCACAGTGGTTACCTGGCTATCTTGTGTTTGACAAAAGTCATTCTGCGGTGTAATAAAGTGCCCATCACTTGGTTTTTTCTTGCCACATTTCATAATTTTTGTCGGAAACCAACGTTGTCACCATAACATGAACTGTAAGCTCAAGTGTCAAGTGCAACCAGTTTGCGGGCTAGTTTGAGGTCCAGTGAATGGGTTCCAGCTATAACAGAAAGATATATGATTCCTTGTGTGCCCTGCATTATTGAAGTGGCTTGCCGCACAGTCACCCAGTACAATTAGTTTATGGTATTTAGACCAATTTGTCAAAATTATTAATTTTCATCTTTACCTTATGACTGCCCTGGAAGTTTTGAGTTATGACTTTGGCTTATCGTTAGTACAAAACTATGAAATAAAAGAGTAATTGGTAATTTATCTACTGACTGTAGTTTATCTTGAAGGTGACAGGTAGCTTACACCTAAGTGAGTGACGGGTCCTGTTCATTTTACCCATGGATTCACCATGTGCATGCAGGGTCTCCTTAGTTTCAAGGCCATCATGGCCTGAAACAGTGCGGTCTTCAGATCGCTGGCCTCTATAGAGATTTTATGAAGCCTGCAATAAACTATTTTGCTATGTAATGTGTGATACGGCTCCATGGCCACCCGCGTTAGTGGGTGTAGTAAGCCTCAAATAGGAATAGCTTCGCATGTAGACTCAAACTCACAACAGGTAGCCCCCTATGACCAGAGGCTATACCACTTTTTATTTTGAAGCAAGCAATTAACCCATAGCCTGTCTTGTTTTAGCACAAATATGAACAGCATCACAGCACCTCAAGTGAAATGATAAAATCCTGAATTGCTCATAACCAAAAGGTCTTTTTATTACCTATAATGGCTTTTATTTTTACAGCCCCTGGAACGGAGATTTCTTAGGGTCATGGTAGGTATCATTCTGGTAAATGAGTCTGAGGAAGGCATTGGGAAAGCACCTCTGTACTGCCTCACGACACCATGACAAGCCAAGTCATGAAAAACCTGTCTTCGGGCGGAATACCTCATAATAGGGCTAAAGTGTCTATCCTCGCGGCATTCACCGCCATTACCATCGTGCATCACATACATACATCACATGATAGAGGAGCAATTCATTTATGATTCCATAGCATGCATATTATGTGCAGTTTACATTCTTATCAGCATATCTATGACATCATCATTCCAACAATAGAGTTTCAATTGTGAAATTGTCCACTCTTGCCTCTATATTTGAATTCTGTTATCTAAAATAGACGATGTCAAATTAAATCAACCTCTCCAGAATGTTTATCACCTCATCTGTTATTGGTTGTAAATATTGCATTAATAATAATATACGTACAGCACAGGCGCATTAAAAATAATTCAAAATAAAATCATGTTATCCTTCGGTTTACCTCACAGTATTACTCCCCGTGCAGTGTCATGGAGTTCGCTCCGTGGGTAATAGGGAAACTTTTATGGCAGGCGTAAATTAAGCTCGGATGCCATTTCTACTACCACATATTGTACAGTAATTTATTCAAGAAACACTGACATACTGGTCAGCTTACGCCATGTCATGACTGACTCAACCTGAGAGAGTTGCACCAATAGTGTAGTAGGGAGGCAACTGGAATACATCAGCATATTTTACATGATGAGACCGGTTCTCTGACTCAGAATGCTTGTTTGTTTGATTACGAATGGTTACCCAAAATAGAGTGGCATCTTGGTGGAGAATACTGAGTGGCTCCCCATGCAATGCGTTTGCTATCAAGCTTCAAATTGATACATTTACCATTTTGCCTGATCTTGGTTCGATGCTTGGTTTATCACTGAAGGTGGGTTTTTCATAAGATGTCATCATTAGGGGGTCGTGGGAGGGTACTAAGGTGGTTTTCCCATTGGTTCCGCGGATTCTTAGAAGGTTGGGACAATCTAAACTATGTTTTACACATCAACGCTGAAAACCTGGCTACTCTTTCAAGGAAAAGGAGTTGTGCATCTGTAACAACCATGCAGTGATCTTGACTTTCATCCACTGGATGGAACCTCTATTATTTATACCGTGGCTATCTGAAGTTTTCTCCTAATGACGTATGACGTATGATCTAATCTCTAACCTCTCACAGTACACAGCTACCACACTCATGAGCTCATCACCGAATGAATGTAAAGCCTACTGATAATCTGTACGGAGTATAATCAATAATTGGAGTTAATTATTATCCCTAAACCGAGTCATTTCAACTCAAAATCCCTTTGTATTTTTACAAACTCATTTATCTGTAACCACACCTCAGACTACGCCCCAGACTAGTTCAACTGCTGGCTGAGATTAGGAGCGGCTAATTGGCTATGTCCTGACCACAGTCCGACTTTAAAAAATAAAAACCTCTCGTGTCAATCTTTTTCTGAACTTAGTGCTATCGGGTGAAAGAGAAACTGGTAATTAACTTTAAACTAACGAGGATTAAATTGAGATACAAAACTTTGCCAACAACAGGAGTGACCTAAAACTCAGTGTACATTATGCCTGAGGGTGAACAGCCTAGAGCTACACTAGCTATAGGCTTAATATTCGAGACAGTGTGGGATAATATGATTTTCTTTCAACGTATTCATAGCATCCGTGTCAAGTAGGGCTTTACCCTTTACGGTGACACGAATTCAACCTGTATGAGATTTTTTATTGGAAATTTCATTTCATGACATGACACTGCAGGTGAATGTTTATATGGTGACACATTGTGGTCAACTGCTCCCGAGTTCACATAGAGTGTTGCATGGGTGGTGTAGCTAACACCCAACAATGTTGTTAGGCTGAGCACATTTAGGTGGTAATTCGCATAATGGGAATCCAAAAAACGCTTAACTAATCACCACAGTGTGCTAATGTCACTTTCATTCTGGAGACAGTGGGTGCCTGATAGACATAACCTGCCCCCATAGACTTATATAGTCTGCCTACAGACCCATTACCTGCCTCCATAGAGTTATATGATCTGCCTGAGTTGGATTCGCATCAGCAGATCAAAACCTCCAACAGTTTTTTTATTCCAGTCGAATAGGTTCATTTAAATATTATTTACTAATTCACAAAGTGAGCTAATTTTTTCTCATCTTTCCCGTCAGTCTCTTCATTTATAGAACTACTGAGACTAAACGCAACCACCAATAGAATAACCTCCTTTAACAATGAGGCACCCAGGTGCAAGCAGAAAGTCTCCTAGACGCACCCATGGGAAACGCCGAGTCAAAGATTCAATAACCAGTTTCTGAATGCTCTTAACACTGATCTGGATACAGAAGAAGCAGATTGGCAACAGCTAAAAATTATATGAGGAAGGCCAGTGAGCAAACCACCAGGTGCAGCCAGCACAACAGTGGAAGTTAGCTACATGAAGTGATTTGCGCACCGCGCCGGGACAGAGAAGACCGCCTTAGAAGGTCAGCATAGTGAATTATCGCGTTAAGTGTAGAATTCAGACATTCAAAGTGCCCATTATTAAATATATACTTATGACCTCTCGATTACAAACCAGATGCTGGGCTTATCACGCTGTGATTTCTTGTTTCACTGTCACCCTCTGGCACGTTGATGTGGTGCCAGCAACACCTACACTGTTGAACGTCTGGTTCGGCCAAATTCTTTTTCTATCTATGGACGCGAACATTGCTACCGCGGCCATATTCAGGTCAAAAGTACTGGTTGTAATTAGTCTAAAATATTTTAACACTTGCAGGGAGCATTTTAGTAAGCCTTCCCCTCAAAAGCCCAAAATGGATCACTTTGTCGTGGTTTCGGCTTGTGTACACATATAATACCTGGGTAAGTACCACACAACAATACTGCATTATGATTGGGATAGCTCAATGGCTAGAGGGCTTGGCTCAAGATCGGAAGATCCTGGGTTCAAGTCCTAGTCATGCTGAGTGGCCGAGTAGAAAAGTAAAAAATATCATACGATCAGATGTTAAACTATTGACTTGTTATCCAAGGAGGAGCAGCCATGGCTTAATGGTTAGAGCGAATGATCTGTGTTAAAGCCCCAGAATAGTCTCTTTATTTATGACCCCACACGGGAAACTATAAAATGAAGCAGGGAAGTCACCATAAGGCTACTATAGTCTAAAGTACCCACATAAGGTACCCGCATAAGGTACACATATTGCAACTATAACTCGTCTCCTACTATGTTGATATAAACTCTATAAATATCATCCCCCTCATCCAATTGTACCATAAACTGACATGCTAAGCCTAGTATAAACCCAATATGGTGTCATCACGGCTCCTCCCGTCCTGGTTAGGGCGCTATGTTTACCAACGCATTATCCCTACAATAGGATGGGCTATATAAATGGAGCATGGAGTGCTTTCCGCTTAGTAAACTTTAGGAGCCAGCCGGCTATTTGGACATATTCTTGCGTTTATAAGTTTTGCTTATGCGTCCCTTAAGATATGGAATATACGCCATTCGCATACCGCACCGATATGACGCCATGCGCTAAAATTATTCTCGCAGTGTACATTTTAAATAGAATGAGGTGTTAAAATTAAACCACCGCATCTGTTTAATTGAGAACGCATTAACGCCTTAGAGATTGCAAAAGACCTTTGTTTTGTTTAAATTACGTACATGTTTCAAACCTTGAAAAAAACTGGTATCTAAAAATTCTTTAATACTTGGAAACTATTTCGACGGACATGCCATTTAGGGAGCGAAAATTATTCAGGCCGAGTTGACCATTCATAACCGTTCGACATCTTTTAACAATTATCCCAGAACTGAATGAAGCCAATCCATCATAAACTTCTCCTCAAATTCCTGCATACGTTTCCACCGTTTATCTTTCGCCAGTTGAAAAAATCTAATGTCACTTCGCATCCTTCTGGTTGACAGAGAAATCTCATTTGAATTGCAAATTTTCTCACTCTGGCCAAAGGGGGGTCTCGCTGGCGTTTCCAGGAGCCCGGTGACCCTTGAATAACCCCAATGACATCCGATGAAAGTTGAGTTTTATCGGTTGGCATCCAAAACCTGTCGTTCAGTCAGGGTTAACTTTGTAGTCTGCAGTAAAACTTGGGAAGATGAAGCTTACAAAAGTCGCTTTTATTTTACGGCATTAAATGAGATAAATGATAATCATCACAATATCAGTTTCTTATTTAAAATGTGCATATTCATCGGTGTGCCTACATAGCAAACCCTTTTCATTTGCGTACACTTTTCGAATTTTTTATTTGGCTAGAGGCACAGACGGCCTGGCCTCGTTACTTTAAGGATGATTTTAATGGTGAGGTTACACAGTACTATAAATACATGAGTGGAAGAATGTAGCACGTAAAAGTAACACTATTTCTATTATTAAACCACCGCCTAACCAATAATGATTATTTTAGCTATGCAAAATCTAATTCATAATGATACTTTACCCACTGAATTAGCATAATGAGTAAAATAACTATACACGCTGTACTTATCTACGTATATTTATCAAATCAACAGAATTTCATCTATAACCTACTAAGCTACTATGCGAGTTTAGGTTACTACGTGTAGGATGTCGGTTTGGTTCTGAGGAGCGGATGGATGAAGGATTTCCTCTTCTTCTGAGTCACACCAGAAGGAGCCAGACATAGTGGAGACAGGGGGGAAAGTCTATCAGTATTACTATGCTAATATATTCGTCCAAGCATCCTTTCTGCTCTTTATCATCAGCAGCTCTGGCTACTGAATGACCGCTAACACGCGGGTCGACGTTGCCTCTATCGCGATTCGTCACCACGTTTTTGGCAATGACATCAGCCGCATGACAGCGTAAACAAGTCTAAATCGAGAATATTTGGGTGTTGCCATTTATAAGTCTTCGTGGTAGAGAAATAATATACCGCGAGCTGAGATAATTGGTTTCGCCATTTCGACGGATTCCATCATTCCAATTGAAGTGCGAGAAAAATCGAGAGCTGATATCAAAATCGAAAGACCTTGGGTTAAATTCCCAGTCATACTGAGCATCTACTGTGGGCGTGAGCTCTTCACATAATTCCAATCTCCAATCGCTCCTATGAGGCTCAGGAGGTTCGTTAAATAAAGTAGCAAAGTGCCTGAATAATAGAAAAGATTTGTGTTCAATTTGAGTTTATGCCTAAAGAGCATTAATTCTTGCTATACATAAATGGCAAACAGGTTCCGTATGCAACGTTTGATCAATAAGCCTTCGAGTACAATGAGCGTAAATTTCCCAAACCGCTTGCACAACTGGTTTAGCATAATCCGTGACTAAACTGGCACGAGTAATTTTCTTGTAATTCTGTTATTTTTTGACGGATAACAACATTGTTGCAGAAGCTATATCCAGAAAAAGTCATCGATTTGTCACACGGATATGATCTGTAACAATTGCAAAGTTGGTCTAACTATCCCGAAGCCTATCCTGCGAGCAAATCTTAACCCCTGTGAGCTAAGGCATACAAAGAGAAGTGAGTGTGGTTGTAATCAGAGAGGGGAATGGCGAGACTGCCAGATTAGATATTAGCAGTTATGGGTTAGCATGGAGCACCATGAGTGGGTCAGTATCAATGATTCACCTCATATTGAGGCTTGTTTTTTGAGCTAGGTTTAATGTGAGAAGCACATGCTCGCAACAGGATCTCGACATGACTGGGATTGGAGACCAAGTTCTCATGATGGCGACCCCAGCGCTCTACCACTGAGCTATCTCGCTATCCCAGAAAAGGTTTGGTCATTTTCTGTTGGTGCAAGAGAGGCTGATTCATTTGTTGTTGTTAGTACATTAATGTAGGGAATTTAATATCAGATTGACTGGTTTGCCTCTGTCCGTTAGACATAAAGAACAGTAATATTACATTCAGGGGGGATGATAATGTTATGGAGCCTGAAGTCTGTATGCAGATTAGCACAGAGTGTTTTAAATAACAAATACGCTAGTATAATTTCCAATGCATAATACAATTAACAAGTGTGCCACACTAATTGAGGCTATTAGGTTTGGGAATAAATTAATTCGTAACCCGGCTAGAGAATTTTTTTAGAAAAAAGGTAAAATAAACAAAAGTAAATTTGGATTCAAACTGTAATCACCTGCATTGCTAACGGCAGCATGTGCTGCCTATTAATAGCCCTTGTGGCAGCATGCTTCTATTTACTCAATCGACTGTTTGATAACTTCTATTATCACATCTGCTTTTTAGTTGTTGACACTGAAACTGAAAAGACTACATCTATGATTAATATTTAAGCACAATATTCTATGAATTACTGCAAAAAAATAGAGCATAATTCAGTGCCAGTCCCAAGGGTGGATGAAAGAGAATGGTTGGTGGCAGAAAGGGTATCTGGTCGTAAAGAAACTATCCCAAACTCAACTGATGCGGACTTCAAGAGCCCGCACAAGTGACCCTGCACAAGGAAATAGCAAGTAAAAGAAAATACTATGACTTTCAATGTAATTTCAGCTTTGCGCTATCCCTTCATCCTTTCACTGTGTATTGTGAGTTGTTTGAATGTGATCAGTGCATTCTGGTAAGCCACACGTTGAAAATAGCTTTCAAATGGTACCATCAGATAGCCGACCAATGAACTTGGTTATGGTGACTTTCCAAGGTATACCAGCCAGGCTTACATGTATTATAGCAGTCTATATATCCAGCATAAGACAATAGAAAATCATAAGTTATTCACGCAGTTTCTTCGGGATTTACCAGAATTATACAAAAACCTACAGTATTTCTGTGATACCCGGTTTCTTTTTCAGTCTACTTGAGCGGGTGACTTTTCTATTTAGTGGATCTCAAGAAGGTTGTGACTTGCCCTGGACTGGCATGAGCTAGAAACTATGTGAGATGCTTACAGTCACATTGAGACCTCGACATGACCAGGACATGAACCTAGGATTTTTCTATCTTGAATCCAGCGCTCTAATCACTCCGCTATCTCACTATCTCCACACTTGTTCCATTTTACTAACACTCTGAGTAACTTTTTGTATTGCTGCGCTCATGACTGTTTTCCAATTAACCCCCACATCATTTGTCCACATCACAGTGACCATCCTGACATTCCCAGGATTCCATTCCACCCCCAGAGAAGCTTGCCAGTTGTCAGCACTACCACCAGAAGCCCTGAGGACCCGCATGGCAATTAGAGGCCTTTAAGAAGGCTCTAAGTTATACCAGTGTATTGGTGTTGCTCTGTTTTAACAGCGCAAGTGTGGAAAAAGTTATTTCACCGTAAGAAACAAAGGTATAGTATTGGGGAGAGGGGAGAGGAGGGGAGGGGGAGGAGAAGGAGGAGGAGCCAACTCACACATATGATGTGAGTTGTAGCTGTTCCAAAATTACCAGTAAACGCATGTACTAGTATTGAGTATGAGCACATTTACAGGTATAACCTACATTCACGCACAGTCACTCCATCAATATCTGGAATACCTACGTCACACAAATCTTTCCTTCAACCGAATGACATGTCTTATTGTCCAATACAGAAGCGACAGCTCCAGAATTATTTGATTTATGGTCAGCGTATATACATTATATACATGCCTGGAAAACGCATTGGGTATTTCCTTCGCAAATATATGCTTTCCATCAAGCTGTAGCTCTCAAAGATGAAGACATATTGGAGGGTTACTCATAACAGGACTGTAGTTAGTAACACACCCATGATACCTGAGCTCACCAATAACAAGATTTCAGACTCTCGTAGGTGTTTCATTGGCCCCTGGTCATCTAATAACCACGATTATGAAATACCATGACGAGTATCTCTGTTACCCAATGATAAAACTCATACAGCTTGCTTGTGAAAGCGCTAAAACAGTGTGAATTTTCTTCAGTTATTTTGCATGTAAAACACTTTTATTCACATGCATATATAGTAAATCCATATAATGATACCTATATCAAATGGATAAATTTATGTGGACGGTCATACTTGGTTAATGATAGATGATGGGTACGGATTAAATTGAATACATATAATAATTTCATAATCAGCAGCAGTCTGTATGGCTAACTAAAACAATAGAACTAAAATATGTGTACGAGTATTTCAGATTTGATAATGGGGGTGATTAGTGGAGCGGTCATCGAGTACTTTACTATATCAATGAGAAATTGAAAGTCACTTTTTGAGAAATTAGTGTCATTAATAAAGATTTTTACACTGGTGTGTGACTTTAATGTTAAGCTTATGACAAATCATTATATGGTGCATATTAGCCTGGTATCTCTACTCTTCGTGGGTAGGCCCTGCACGTTGCCATTGGCAACCAATGATCTTGTACATTAAGGAGGGGCTTAGCTTTAAGCCAATAGATGCGCATGGAACATTGAGCTATAACACAGGAGCGAAGCTGATAGTCGACCAGAATAAAGGACCGGGATTGTTTCAAGCGGACACATTATGTCAGCAGTGGCTCTCCAACACCATTATCCTGCAGGGTCTACTATGTACCAGCATACATCTACACAGCCTCAGACTAACACATACGATAACAAAATGTACGATACGTCAAAGGTATACGGAGCTTCAGCGACGGACTCGGCGGCAGCTGCAGCGTATATGTCATGGCAGACCCCATTTAAATATGACAGTCTCACTCCTGGATGGTCTACCACAGCCACTGCGGGTAGTACTAATCCGTGGTATCAAACTCAAAGTCAGGGACTTAACCTCGGTGGTATAGTGAAACCAGAGCTACAGGACTATCATAGGTAAGTGTACACTACCGTACTCATAATTACCCACCAGTTTAGGCTGGAATCTGATATAACAATTTTATTATTATTTTTACTTGTGATTGCTTTGATTACTACCACCAATAGATACCATTTGGATTGCGAGTTTGGTGCAATGATTTATGGTTGGTAGATAATAATACTCGTTTAGAGGGTTTTCCTAGTGTAATCACCGCATTGCGGACAAATAAGCCATAATCTCTCTGTTTTCTCAAGGATCCATGGCAATGCTATAATGGGGATGACGTTAGCTACCTGTATATAAAACAAATGAAATTATACAATGTAATTGCTATATTATAGCTACTGTTAAAATTCTCAATTCTCTAGTTCTGCTCTAGTAATTTCTCATTTGGGTGATAAAATCTCACCTGTTCCCATATTTGGTCTTGTTTTGGTTGAAGGTTTCCAGTCACACCAGGTGGTTGTTTCTCCCACAACAATTCAGCATCATCATTGATTGATTAACATACAACTCAAAGTATGTTTCCTTGAAAACAAAATTTGGTAACAATCCGCATTTTTAGGCACTAATGTAATTAGCTCTTAAAATGTAACTTTGTGTGTTGAAATTGTGTTTGATAGTTTTTCACAAGTGGCAGTCTAAACAATCACCCAAAATGAGTGGAGTATAGACACATGGCCTCTGCCATCCGTAATGATAATATTGACACTTGGATTTGAGTTGGAGTCTTGGCGGAGACTGAAAGCACTTCACTAGCAGTCTCAGGCATTCGTTAAAGTTTATATACACTCATGAGTAGCGAATTAGTGCATCATCTTCAGGATCAGCTCATTCGCCTAGTCAAATGTCACACGGTGTCTGGGTCAAGGACAAACCTCTCCCCCGATCGAACTACTAAAATAAACCCGAACACGCTCGGTCATTCGCCTCGGTCCGCCTGTTTGATGTTTACTTCCATATATGCATGAAAACCCAACAGTGCATTGTCCTGACATGCGACATACGTTAGGGCAAATCGAAGCGTAAACAATTGAGATTGTTTAACTTCCGCGACTGATGGTACTTGATACAATGGCGACCAAAAGCTAAGCAGCTAATCAGCCCACTTGTCACATACATCGAATCCACTGACAAGTGTACGATCGTGGAGCAGTTTGTTCTGTTCATCACAGATTTGACGAAAATCATTGGATAGCATTGATTCAGCAGAGAGAGAGAGGAGCAGCTAATCATTGAAGTGTTATTAACTTAGGTTATATGAGTACCAGGGTGATAGGCAAAATAGTAATTAGCTGAACTTCATCCATCTGTTGTAAACACGTGCATTATCCTGGGCCAAAAGTTGTCTAGTGCTAGCTATCTTTGAAACTTGACTTCTAATCTTAGAAGATCTGAGATTCTTTATCATAGCCAATATTCAGCAAGCTTATGTCAGAATCCACTTAGAAAAAAGAGCAGAAAGCCAGCTTAAAATACTCTGCGGACCTAAAATGAGTCGAACGCAGGTGTTCTATCACCATTAATTCTTCATAAATTCTTTCTGTCATTTCCTCGAGTCAAGCAGAGTTTCACAACAACAAAATATTGTGTAGAAAGTATTTCCAATCCGTCCATAGCCCGGAGTCATGCCCGTATAGAAAGCCTGCAGGTAAACTACAATTTAGCTGCTCATTTTTCAACAAAATTTGATACCTATAATTAGGGTTTTTCTCTGGTGAAGATCATCAGAACATTGACTGCTATTGTTATTTCAAATCAGCTCAATTATAGTATTTAGAATCAACCGCCGAACAAGACAGTCCACAATACTTATGGCTTGACGACAATATTTTATATGTACTTAGTGGCCATTATTATTTTTGCCAACGGGTAATTTTCAGTGGCCAGGGGACTAGGTGTCTGGCTAAAAACCTTCGGCCAAATACTAAGTACTTAAGTGCCTATTGGTTTAATATCTCAAACATTAGTTAAAATCATCATTACTTGCCCATAAGGCTCAAACCAATTTGTGGTCGAAGACCGCATGCTTGCATACCTGAACAACACTTTCCTATTTTGAATGCATTTGTAATGCAATTAGAATCTGTGTCACGTTATCACTTTAAATGGCCTCAATCCACCAATGACATTTTCCGTGTATAGATTCTCTTTTCATGGCTGTGTTTTTATTTTCCAGAGCTGCCACATCTATGACAAGTGGTATGAATGGCTCATGGCCAGCCTGCTCTCCATACATCCCGCAGACGCATTCCGTGTCAGCCTATCAGAATCCACTTCCTGCCGATTATCCGGAATACCGTGACCCCTTCGAAGAAGAATCCCCAAGCAATGAAGATCTCGAGCAATTCGCTAAACAGTTCAAACAGCGTCGAATCAAACTAGGCTTCACACAGGCGGATGTTGGTTTGGCTTTAGGAACATTGTATGGCAACGTATTCAGTCAAACTACGATCTGCAGATTTGAAGCATTGCAGCTCAGTTTTAAAAACATGTGCAAGTTGAAACCATTACTGCAGCGATGGTTGGAAGAGGCGGATAGTTTGAATGGTTCACCTACAACAGTAGATAAAATCACTACTCAGGGTCGTAAACGCAAGAAGAGAACCAGCATCGAAGTCAGCGTCAAGTCCGTGCTGGAGACTCATTTCCAGAAACATAGCAAGCCATCAGCTCAGGATATCGCTAACCTGGCAAACACTCTCCAGCTCGAGAAGGAAGTCGTACGTGTATGGTTTTGCAACCGACGACAAAAGGTAAGAATTCTCCGATTACATCCAAAACCTCAAAATCCTTCCTCCTCATTTATTTACTTGGATTCGGGTATTAAATTTTTTTAAATACCAGTTTTTCAGTAAGATCGGCGACCCAGGAGGATTTGTTTTTTTACACTTCAGTATAGTCTGACTTTTCGTCGGTAGCTACTATACATTTGCTATAGAAAAGCTGTCATATGGAAATTTATGTAAATAGATCCAATAGAATTATAGATATAACCCGTGCGCTTAGGAAATGAGCTGATATATTTGATGGGCTATAGACGTGGTCATTAACCAGATTGTATAAGGACAACTGCCAAATTGTCTTTTATTTATAGGCAGTGCTGTTGAACTGACCCCTAGTACTTGATGAATCCTAATAGTACTAACTGTTTCCTGTAGGAAAAAAGAATGACACCGCTGTATTCCCAAAACGGGGAATTGATCTACCCTAGCGATTCAGAGGATAGCGTGCAGGCAACCAGTACTAGTAACACAGACAATCGAGCTGTCACTCCCCACAGTGTCAACTCTACCTCACCTCCACCGCAAAAGATCGCAAAGCCTTCAACACCGACACAGGCTCAAGAGTATAGCCCGCGTTATAGTCCAAATCTCCCGCATCAGGAAAATCAACTTGACAATTCACGAGCTGCCGATCACGGCACGACTACCCATCTAGACGTCATGTCATCTTCTCAGCGCCATCATGACATGACTCAAAGTCACGTCAACTCGCTTAGCCAAGGTAACAATCTAGCAGCTTCTTTACCATTAGGTAGCTATAAAAACTCGACGAGTCACGCGACAAGCCTAGCTTCTGATCTAGGAGGCTACAGCGTACCAAACACATCTAATTTCCTAATGTCACCGGTTTACATGCCACAGTCACTACAAAATCTCAACTCCCAATCGAGATACTAGCTTTAGTAATAAACAGAATTGTTTCTGATATTTTTAATGATTTTTTATTTATTATAGTCACTGTATGGTGTTTTTGTATGTTGTCATTTCAGTTCTATTTCTTACACAGAATCACAGTGCAATCATAAAATGATCCTTTCTTCATATATCTACGCAAAGTATAAAAGTTTTTATTTATTTTTTGTTTTTTCGAGAGCTCTGTATCTAACATTCCATTTTACGATGAAGCTTGTACATAAGCCATCACTATCCATGCACGCAGTATGTTGTCTATCCGAAGTATCATTGGTTATTGTTCATGGCGATTTATCACAAGAAAAAATAAAGATGTTTCTAAAGAAATCTGATTGGTTATGCTAATTTGTTGGCAGATCGGTTATGGCTGATGGTTTCTTGGGTACAGCAGTTCTATTCAGTCGCTTATCACCGATAATCATACGGCTTTCACAAGGACTATCTTTTCAAAACTTTGCATATTTCTCAATTGTATTAACAGAAACAGAAGCGGTATTGCTAGGACATATAGCTAGAGGCAATAGGATGGCCCTGACGAGGAATGATTAGCAACTTGGCGAGTAAACATTGGAGCCAGCGGTGTAAAGAGCTCCGGGCTGTGATTGTCTTGCCCGAGAAAAATCTCATGCGCAATTTTATCCTCTCGCAACATACATGTGATAGCTTCGCGTACATTGGACAAATTTATAAAATCTTATGAAAAAAATACGCTCCATTTTTTTATCCACTCTCGAACATAGTATAGCATTGCTAACTACAGGCACGCAGATCCTTTTGAAATGGGCTATGGCGGTATAGTGCTATCCACTGGGCTATGGCAGTATAGTGCTATCCACTGGGCTATGGCGGTATAGTGCTATGGCGGTATAGTGCTATCCACTGGGCTATGGCGGTATAGTGCTATCCACTGGGCTATGGCGGTATAGTGCTATTTCAAGTTAATCATTCGATCACGGCCATTTTGCGTTCTTGATGTTACTCAGCTTTGCAGCATACAATAGGTTTGATTGATCAAACCATACTGACCAACCAGCAGTTGTTTTGCCAACTTTTCACGTGAGACATGTCCTACATGTGGAACACCTGTAAACGTTACCTCAATGATTTACAACCATTTTCTCTTTACAAATGTCTGCAATTTGAAAGGTGACAAATAGTCACCATTTCTTTGTAACAGCGTAAAATAATCTGAGACAAATCTGTGTGAGTGGAGAGGTGGAGAGGCAGTGGCTTAGTGAGT
>Ga0224501_10001155_pt1 | contig 20354 bp, 17 predicted proteins | sample SF_Oct11_sed_USG_4_FD_169105 | JGI IMG/M metagenome (GOLD analysis project Ga0224501, IMG submission 169105) | Sediment microbial communities from San Francisco Bay, California, United States - SF_Oct11_sed_USGS_8_1 | ecosystem: Environmental > Aquatic > Marine > Sediment | place: USA...
CTTTCTGTTCTCCTCCCTGATTCTGTAATTATTTGTATCTTGTTTATATCGTGCCGACAGAAAAACATTTCCTATTGATCAACCTTGGCACAATAAATGTACATGGACATACACACTTGCATTCAACATGCAGTTCTCAGACTATTGCGCTACTGATGAATGCCGTTTGCGGAGTTCCTGGTCAAACTGATAGATGAATGCCATTTTCTAGAGTCATGGGCCTTCGGTGTCTTGTCAGGGGCTCAGTGTTTGATGTGAAACAGACCTATGATCAAGCTAAACTCTGCAGTGTTGATGAGGTATGGCTATCATAAGTGTGTGTGTGCGTGTGCGCGCGCGCGCGCGCCCATCGTGCGCACCGCGCCCATCGTGCGCACGCGTGTGTGTTATGATACTGCCACATTAGCCACCTTTGGTCTGACTAATGGATAATTTTTTAATTTGGCAGAAATTGTGAGGGTAGTGAGAAACTATGTCCCCATTACCCTCGAAACTATGTACCCAGTGCTCTCGAAATGAGGTACTCCATACCTTCGGAACCATGTACCCTGTACCTGGAGCTTGGAACCATGTACCCTGTACCATCGAAACCATGCACTTCCACCAGAAACTTGACCAAAAATTGGAGTAACCCACCAATGATTAAAAATTATGGTCAAACCCTTGACTTTCAACGTAAAAAGTATGCTAATTGTTTTTACTTTCAATACCCAGATTGAGACATGGTATTCTAACGTAAAAAAGTTGGTGAAATTCGAAGTGATGAAAGTGTCGAAATTTATCCGATACACTGCGTATTAAATTTATTCGATACACTGTGTATTAAATTTATCCGATACACTGCGTATTAAACTTATCCGATACACTGCGTATTAAATGTATCCGATACACTGCGTATTAAACTTATCCGATACACTGCGTATTAAACTTATCCGATACACTGCGTATTAAATGTATCCGATACACTGTGTATTAAATTTATCCGATACACTGTGTATTAAATTTATCCGATACATTGTGTATTAAATTTATCCGATACACTGTGTATTAAATTTATCCGATACACTGTGTATTAAATTTATCCGATACACTGTGTATTAAATTTATCCGATACACTGTGTATTAAATTTATCCTATACACCGAGTATTAAATTGAGAATTGTAAGGGAAAACATGAAAAAAAAGGTGCTTTGTTCTCCTCTCATGTTGTGTTATACTGAAAAGTCAGGGACCTCACCTTAATTCTTAACATTGTTGGGGCTATTCCACTTTTTTGTCAAGTTTCTGATGGAAGTACATAGTATCTAAGGTACTGGGTACGCGGTATCTAAGGTACTAGGTACATCGTTTCTAGCTTGGGGTACATGGTACATGGTTTCGAGAGTACGGGGTACATGGTTTTAGAGGTACTGGGGTACATAGTTTCTCACTACCCGACATTGTAGCTCAAGTCCCTACCAGCAATTAAATGGTTTTATATTCTATTGCCGTTGTCAGTAACGACTTGAAGTCGAGAAAAATACCTACAGAACTGATTGAAATAAACTGGAATTGTGAAAGCTGGTTATTAGCGATTAGTTCATTTCACGTACTCCCGGCCATGATAGCTCAGTGGGATAGCTCGCTGTCTGTCCTCTCCGTGGCCCGGGTTCAATTCCCAGCCACAGCGGAGTATTTCAAGGGAACCCGTCATGAGCTAGCGTGGCAGAAAATGGCTCAATCTCCCCTCAATGACACCACACAACCTGTGGACAGTGAGGAGGAAGGCCGAAGTCCAACCACGGACAGACGATGGCTGATAGAAAAAAACTCCCGGCCATGCAGTTTAAAGGAAAAGAAGACAACTCCGCGTTTGAATCATCTTCATAGTTACGATAAATAGAATGGAAAATTGTCTAGGATGCAGTACCATTAGATTTCCCAGTCTCTCGACCTGGTCAATAACAGGCCTCGGCCCAAGGAGGTCGACTTAACGGGATAGCCGAGTCGTTGTGCAAAACAATGAAAAACCAAATGTGGTTCTCGGTTCAAATGAAAATTAGAAACTACAATGTATTGGAAGCTGTAAAGTTAATAAAGGGTTATGACCTATATATGGCAAATCTAGTTGGATGTCACCATTGGATTCATAACCCAACAGTATCACCGTGCTTTAGTGAATGCTAAAACAATACCAATATGGCCGATACTGAGAACAGATCAGTGATTACAGCCATAGCATTATAGATTTATAGATTTATTATAGATTTAATGTAAATATGACTATTTCCTCCTGCCAACGCGAGCAATCCACTTACATGCATGCGCGTTCCCCAGTTTTGGATATTGTGTTACGTGTCACTGATCGCCTAACTTCCCTCATTTTGCAATCAGTTACACACGCTTATCACCTTATTTATATTGCGGCTGAAATCATAGACAGGCAGGAATCTTGGCATAGCTCAGGCCTCAGTAATAGACCGCCAGGGTCACAAACGGTCACGGTGGGCTACCATCGTGAGTGTGAGCTCCTCACATAACTCCTATAGCTCCTACCTTCCAAAAAGCCTTATGCTTAGGAGGTTTCTTAAATAGGATGGCCAAGTAAAAGAAAAGACAGACATGGGGCTCTGCTGCAGGTGAGGAAACTGATGGAGAGAGAAGGAGAGACAAAGCTTTCATTTATCATCCCTTCATCTCCAACCGCAATGGGACAGGAGGAGATAACTACCGACAGAACCAACAGACCCCACTCCAGCCAGTACTGCCAGGTGTGTTCATTTATGGTGATTTATTTATATGTATTCTTTCGTTTATACTCCACATTATTATTCTCTGCGCAGGGCTGTGGCTTTAAGTCCTTGGTGAGGCTATACCATAGATAATAATCTACCTTATTGCATGGTTGTGACTATTATTAGTGTTATTGTGACTATATTGCGTGGTTGTGACTATATCCCACGGTTGTGTATATATCCCACAGTTGGGACTGTAATCGGTTTCATTGTGACTATACTGTCATTGTCCACAGGTGTTAGGAACACAAGCATGCAGTAAATGTCACCGGAAGAACAAACAGAAACCAGGCGACAGTAAACACACACAGACAGAGATCAATTTCCTTCCAGACCTGAGTCAAAGACAGTTATGTGGCCTCGCAACGCTTAGTGTTAGTATTCGTCGTTTCTTTCTCCGCTATCGGTCGCGGTGAGACAAAGACCCCAATTGATGAAGCTGGAGGCTTGGACGGAGTTGATCGATAGTAAGAGCTGACCATGCCTATGGCCAATTCCACTTTACCAGAGTACCCGCTGACTCAATGTTAGACATGTTAGACTGAATGGATAGTACTCCTGTAAAATTAATTAAATTGAATAATACTTTTAAATATTCTTGCTGTTCAGTGTGGGTCATACTATATAGCGGATTTTCTGATTCTGAGGCCTGTTGGGGAGCGGACCCGAGTGTTAGGAGCTGGGAATTATCAGATGAGCTTGTAAACTCTACGAGAACCCGAGATGGACAAGACTTGAGCCCAAGATCTTGAGCTAAGCATTCTATTCACTGAGTTATTGTGCTATACCCGGCGACCCTTCCTAAATAGTTTTTATACAGATACATACATGTAGTACAGCTCGGCTCCGTATGTAATGCTCTTTAAACGGTCACTATATAAAATAATTGATGAAGGTCTCGCATCACATGGCATTATGACTGTATGCATGTAAAACAAAATTAATTAAAATTTTATGAACTCATGATTTTGCTTAATCCAATATTCATAATTATTTCTTTGTTTGGCGGTAATGTGTAGGTAATATGCATTGTTTTGAACAACATTCTGTAAGCCATGTGCGTATTTGCAGAGGGCGGTATAGTGGAAGAGTGCTAGGGTCGCAATCGCAAGGGCTTAGCTCAAACTCTGGTCATGAGGGGCTCCCATTTATGAGTTTAGGCTTCTTATCTCAACCCTACGAGATGGAGTATTGATATAGACCCGTTCGCTCAAGGTGCTCCCTGCTAATTGGTGAAAAACAAGTATCTAGCCTGGCAGCCTCACCATAAGGGTGATAAGGTCATACAACCGAAAAATATTAAGTAGAACCAATAGAAAACCAGAGTTTGATCTCTCATCAAACGTTGTGAGATTGAGGTTACAGTTTGAAATATTTCTTGCAGAATATGACAAAGTATGGAGAATTCGAGCCAGTGTTGCCACTGTATAATTACTTGGACAAAGAGGAAAAAATGGCTTATTACTGTCCTTGGGTTGATAACCTTAGGTAAGGTCAATTGTAAAAGAGTGGGAAAGATTTTAAATCGCCTTAAGATATAACATGTATCTGTTTGTTTGTTTGTTCTCCACATCCTTGTGTGGGTGTGTCATGGGAATCGCTTCCTCGTACCTCTGGCAGAAACGAATTAACATCGGATGCTCTTCCTACCACCACCTTTTCTGGGCTTCGCATAACCCGCAACTCCATGTAGATGGGCTCATCAATAGAACCACTAATTCATAGGTACTTTGTCTCTATTATTGTATACTGCTATCGATGAGGGCAATTGATCTGTACAGTCAGCAACCCCTTATAGCTCTCAATAGAGCCCTATTAATAGCTAATGACAGGCATGATAGCAGCTTGCTTGTTTATTTAGACCTTACACTCCTGCATTGGAATGATCAGTCTGAATGCCTACGGAGTAGATGTCTTGGCAACCCAAGTCGGAACAGGGGGTTCGCCCAGTCATATCTATTTCAGATGACCCAGATTGCCTGGGTTACTGGCAAGAATGACGCAGTAATTCATTCGTTACATGGTGGGAAGTTCTTACCCTGCCCCACTGCTATAACAGATAGTTTAGCCACCCTTTCAAGCGTTCTTCATCGTTATTCATTAGCTTTCCACCCTGCTCCTCAGCCATTTTCATCCACTGGGGTCCAAGTTTTTAGACAATCTGATTCTTCTTTAAGGTTGTGTTTCCATTGTGCGAGCTCTTCAGCCCAGTCAGTCAGTTAGTATCTGTAAGGGAATGTGTCTTGCCCAATTCCATTGCTCGCCATTAGCTAGCTGACAGTTTAGTCTAAGTGTTACCATATTTTTATTACAGGAGTGAGATACGCCTTCCCATGCTTACTAGACACGAGTTATATGAAAGAGTGCGGCACAAGCCTCCATCAGCGAGAATTAACTCAACCGATGGTCTGATTGCGCTGCCTGAAATCCGCGTGGAGTCTGCAGCCATGAAGAGTAAACCTCCACGTAATAGTCCTGCCCCCTGGTGTAAAGCGCAACCACCAATCATAGACATATGGAGAAGGTGGGATGAACATCATAAGCACATCACCTGAGCAGTGTGGAGGGTTTCATCATACTAAACATCCATCTATTGCTTGGCTGGGGAAGTACTTGTATAGCAAGATCGATCAATAAGGGAGAAAAGATTTTAAAAATCTCCACAAAGTAACAACTTCACTGGACAGACGGTGACACTTCTTTTGTTAAAAAGTAGTACTCTCTAGCTAGAGACTTTTTTCTCATACAAGAACGAAAATGTATTTTGTACCATTATTGATTGGGTGCTGATGGGTATGAGGAACAATAGATATGTAATTCTACAGTGGCTCTTCAATTGGTTTGCCTACATTTGTAATTAACCCCATTGGCCCAACAGATTGGGCTATTTCCTGTTTCTGTTGAGTATCCAGATTCTACCGATCTTCTCCGAATATAAGACTGAATGTACACAAATGAGAGACGATGTATTTTCTGAATCAGCAGTTGGGAGACAGAGTCGTTAGTGAAATGGTGTGAATCAGTTGTAAATTGAATTGAAAGTTATAACATGCTGACTATTTTGCATAGATGATTGAATCTACATTCTGGCATCTCTAAATTATGCACAAAATACAGGTACTTTATAGAAACTGTCTAGATTATTCAGCTCAGTAAAACATTTGGCGGTCAAAACAATGAGAGGCCGATTTTGTTTTTCTTCTTCGGTTTTCCACCCTCCTTAGTCACAAGAGCAGACTTAGAGTCAGTGTCCTCAGCTACCGTGAGCTGTGCGCGACCAGTCGCTATGTCATAGGATGAATAGCGTTTGTGAGTTTTATAAAAATCTTTGGTGCCGGGCACAATGTCACTATTCGGTATGGTGCTGGGACTAGGTTTGGGCGGAACAGAAGGCTTGGGAGGCTGTGTTTGGTGAGGCAGAGTTTGGGAACTGGAAGGCAACTCCACCGGTTTAGTTTTAGGCGCCTTTCGCTCACTCGGTTTTGGCAGGGTGGGCGGTTGGGGTCTTGGAGCAGGTTGTGGATGGCTTATGGTTTCTCGTGGTGTGTCCTGCTCAGAGAAACCTTCATTAGTGATGGCCACACCCTCGTAACCACCATTCTCCTCCTCGTCGTATGCAAGTGATTTTTTGGTGCCAGACCCACGCGGACTTTTCACTTTGAGTCCTCTTGGACTCTTCCGGCCTTTTTCTTTTTTACGCAGTGAGTTGGTACGAGCCTCATCGAGCAGTGTATCACTGTCAGAACGCTCAATGAAATAATCCGTCTGGCTTCTCTTCATTGAGCCCCCACGATCCTCCGCGGTTTCGACAATCAGGCCATCCACTGTTCGAGACTTGGGTAGTCGTGGCAGAGAATGAAAGCCATCTTCCGTGTCGGGACGACTTAGTGTTTCATTAGTAACAACGTCATTAACCTCCGGGGCAGTATCTCCGCTAGGACCGGTACCACCGCTTCCTTCGTTACCCTGGATAATGTCACTGAGGAACGGGTTATTAGGTAACAAGGCCACGGGGCAGCTCTCTACTTTGATTGGCTGTTGAGCTGCCGCATCGAGGACGGCAGGCTTTCGATGGCGTGACTTATTAAAGGGTACTGAGCTGAAGGGATCGGTTAAGTTCTCTGTACTGGATGGCGTCGGAGATATGGTGCTGCTATAATTAGAACTACCGCTGGCGTTTCTATCTCGCGCTTCCTCCCCACCATTTGGTGCACCATTTGGTTGTGCCGATGCACTGGGCGCCGCGGCTGGCGGATCCTCATCTGACGAGTGGCCATTATCAGAGTCAGTAGGCACCTTGTGATATTTATCAGTCCTATCAGTTTTGCGCGTGAACGGAATCGGCACGCCAAAAATGGTCTGGTTTTGCCGCGTCACAGGACCAGGCTCGGTCATGAGTAAATTCTCCTCACTAGCACCGGGTTTGAGTTTGGTGTATTTCTCCGCTTGCCGACGCTCTCTCCTAGCTTGCCGAGCTGAAATATTGACAGATAATGGTTAAAGCTTCACTATGAAGGAGCAAAGTTATATAGAGGTTGCGAAGTTGCGCTTCCATAACCATAAATGAAAGATCGCACCAAAACTGATTTCATTGGCTTGTCAATTCCAATGAGTTACCATTCATCCTGTACAAAATTTCTTATAATAGGATCTGAAATGTCCTTTTTCTTGTAAATCTAAATAGTCCCTGTCGCTGTTTGTGAGAAATCACGGATGTTGTGAGCTAACATAACACAAACCTGCATTAATTTGCACCCATTCCCTGCACTGACGGACTACTAATACTGTTTTTACCGAGAAATAGACAGGATCACTGAGTGAGCTACGGTAATTTTTGTTGCACGCACAAAAACAGTAATTCCCGTTCAGTAGTGGGTACACAACTCTGCAAGTTCTCTAACCGAGCTGTATTCGAGGCTTCTTGTTGGGAAAGTGGTGACTTGATACCCGCCATAAAGACCCTATCGAATTAGGAGAAATTGTTTTTCTTCCAAAGGAGAATAATGAAGGCCACCTGTGATTTAGGATTTGGAGAGCGTTTGAATTTAGAACAATCCCATGAGATAGCCCGTGTGAGCAGTCTGGAAAAAACATGGAATTAATGAGATCTACTCACGTTTAGTCTTGGGGTGAAACGGCGCAGCACTGAATGGATCAGCTGCCTTTAGCTGCTCCTCATTCATTACTAAATCCTCTCTACTCTTAACATTCTGTATACCTTGAGAGAAAAAGAGACTATGTTTACATCCATATCTGCATCTATGGGGTATGCCTGTACTGTCAAAGGCAGGTCTCTCATGGCCTGTCATTGTCAGGGTGTCCTGGGATGGCGGGGTTTTAAGACGGTAAAAATCATGGTCACAGTTCTTGTTGACATGAGGGCAATATTCTTGTGATCGTAACATAGTGACTAGGGTGACGCCTTGATTTAGTAGACAGGGTAAGAATAAAAGGTCACCAGCTCATGTCCCGTGGGGGGGATCACATTTTGTTTCATTCTTGTTGGATTCAGATCATGACATTAAATAAAAAATGCCTTTTTATAGAGTATTCTTTTTAATGGAGCCACCCAAAAGAAGGTGACTTTACCTGTCCTGTTCGGGAGGGCGATAAGGAGGCAGGAGTACTTACTGCTCTGCGACCCACTGCGGAGGCGATCAAACTCCTGGCCAAACATAATATCATCACTGACAGTGTCGCTGTCATCACCAAATGGGTTCCAGTTCTGCAGACCGTCCATCGACGCAGACTTAAGTGGGGCACTGTAACACATGTATGATAAACCCATCAATATCAAGTAATCCAATTAGCACTTTCTTCGCTACCTTTACATCACTCACCAACCAGTAATATGAAGTGACTACACTCTAATGTTACCAACAGATACACTTTTCTGACCACCACTGATTGTAACTGGTCAACCCTTTTCAGATACTGTGAGTCGGAGTCCTGGCCACAATCCATGCTTTACTGTGTGCGGTATTAGCTGAGTAAAGGTACCACCGACCATCCCGTACAATGCTTAATCGAGACATGATCTCATACAAATCTCGGAAAAAATCCAAACAGAAACGTCTCATGCAGTCTGTAAAGGAAGGGGATGACTAGAGCTAACAAAACACGAGCGCATGCGGGGAAATCGTCCGTCGGAATCTGCCAGCGTGATACTTACCGCGCTAAATCGGAGAGCGAGTCGTTGACTGATTTAGACCGGGAGCATGATGCCACACCGGCAGTGTTGAGCGAGCACAAACTAACCGTCAGCTGTTTGATGGCTGCTACCGAGCTGGACTCATTCAGGGGTCGGTAGATTCTGTGGGGGAAAAGCGTGCACCAGTTGTTTAGTTACACTCGCATGCATTGAGCACTGCTAGTAGGCAAGACTGAGAGAGAGCAACAAATGGGAAAAAAACGAAAGCCAGTACACTCCAGATACATGCATTATGCCAGAACAGTGTGTGCTTGTGTGTGCGTGTTAGCAGTCATCATCTGTACATTGGTCTATGTCCGTGTAAGGTACTGATACGTGTGAGAGTAAGCGAAGAACATGGACGGTTTTCTTTCATTAAATGCGCATTTTATATGAATCGCGAACTGTACAAGTCATAAAAGCGCCAACGCAGATACAAGAGAAAGGACTCATATATAGAGATCTCGCCATAACCACTTCATTACTGCGTACAGCATGCACAGCATATGAATTTATCCAGGCTGCATATTCATATGAACATGAAAACGCCAATTGCCTTCATTTAATCTCCCTCAAAGCTGGAAGGGATATTACATAAAAAAACTGATAAAATTACGAGCGAGAGCGCTAAGCCAAGCCTCCCAGAGCTGCATGCGGGACTCACCTGAAAGCCGAGCCCGATTTGCCTATACTGATTGCTGAAGTGTCGCTGACGTTACGCCGATGGGATTTCTTCGGGGGTATTCGAGGAGGAGTCAGACGACCAGTACTAGACGTCATCAGAGTCGGAGGGTTCTGTGAACAAGAGGCTCGTGTAAGCAATGTAAATAATTTGAGTGCATACTTCTCTCCTTGATAATCAATGGCGCCGAGTCATCAAATAGACGCTATCATTCAGTGGCACTACATAGCACTATTAACTGTTAATGCACCGAATTAGCAAACGTATCGGAATAGGTCGATGGCCACAGTGCTCGGCAGAAGACCGAAAGGTCCTGGATACAAGTCATGTTGAGGGTCCACTGGGAGTTCCTTACTAAAGGGCCTGCCACACGGTGGCAAACTTGGGGGAAAATCGTGGAAAACCCGCAAATAATAGAAACCTCGCGCAGGAGAGAACAACTTCGAACCGACTACGGTTACGGGATTTGGGTTATCGCAAGGTTTTAGTAATGGGAGTCGGGAGTTGTTTTACCCCGCCTTAAACATGACCGAGTCATCACAAGCCTAGTACTAAACTATAATTGACAGTTAATCCAGAGGTGTTCTTGTGCAATAAACAAATTAAGATAATAAATGAGATGATAAACGGGTATCCATTGGAAATGTAGAAATATGCAACAGATGAGACCAATTAGAGGCCTAACAGCCAACGACAAATTCACTACAAAGCAGACAACTTTTCTCATCACATGACCCTAGAGCCTTTGTAATGGTAGTGGTTCCGGAGTCACCCTGTCTAATGTTAAGCAAAAAATCGCCTTTGTAGCTGTTTCGTGCAAAACTGGCAGTTCTAGCATGCTGAATAAAATCACGACTTGCGGTGCGATGTTTGGGTCAATCAATTCTATAGCCCGTGGGAATCACAGGCTATAAGGTAGGACGTCAGAATAATCAACTACGTCTGACCTGAAACCTTATTTGAGCCAGTTTGGAAGAAGTCATCATCGCAGAGCAAGAAACAATCAAATACACGAGAACAAGAGCTTCAGAGGCGATTATAAAATGAAATCTGGCCGAATTTACCTGCGAGTAGCGGCTAGCTGAGTCTGACTACGAGCACAATCCCCATGCGCGATGTCTAAGTTTAACCGGAAATAGAACCCCGATGGAATTGCGATTTTTCGATTGGCTTATCGCAAAATCGGAAATTCGCCATAATGCGGCAGGCCGTTTAATGTTAGAAAGTTTGTTAAACAGGAAGGTGAAGTGCTGGGCAATTGGAACAACTTGGATTCGAACCCCGGTCATGCAGTGAAATCTTAGCAAGTCGTGGACAGAGCGTGCTGAACTTTAATGGAGGTGTCGAGTGCTGAAGCTCACACTATGCCAATATTTTAAAGCATTGTGTATTTACCAGCAAGGGAGGACAACTCGGCATTGAAATCCAGGACCCATGGACTGGCCTCCCCTACCGTGAGCGCGAGCTTTGCGATACAGCACGGCATCGAAGGGTTGCCACACAGTTGACGCGCGCTTCCCATTACCCGATTACCCAGGTGTGCCGAGAGGTGCCCCTCCAGGTTGGGCTGCTTGATGCAGCCACAACTCAAAGTCGCTCCCCTCACCTTTGGTATTGGGGGAATTTTAAATGTATCATCGAAGCTCTGCGACTGTTCCAGAATTCTCTCTTTTTTCTGTATGGCTGTCTCAGTCAGTGTGCTGCTGCTACTAGCGGTACTACTAGCCGTAGTGCCAGTAGTTGGGGTATTAGCCGAGGCCGGCGCTGGTGCCATCTTGGAAAAGTCTGCTTCGAACATCACAGCTTGACTGAAATCGTCGTCAAAAGCATGCACCTCTGACTGAGCCTGGGAAAAAGAACCAAGCAGTAATGAGTACAAGCTCAAATCAGTCTAGATACCGTAAATAAATGGCATATCTAACCTTTTCACAAGTTTAATCACTTGTTGGAGGCCATTATTGCAAGAATTGGCGAAGAAGCACTGCCACTTGGACTGAATTTTAACGAGCATTTTAATTGAGATCCGCTAAAATTAAAATTTCCTTTCGATTGAGTCGGTTTATGTAAAATTTCATTAGCCATTTCTTACCGGAGGTTGGGCTTCTTTCTGTTGTTGAATTTGCTGTTGCTGTTGTTGTGCTTGGAGCATCTGTTGATGTTGTTGTTGAGCCTGGTGCTGCTGAGCTTGCAACCATAACTGTTCTTGTTGTTGAGCGTACTGCTGCTGTTGGTAAAGCTGCTGCTGTTCAGCCAACTGTTGTTGCTGGTGTAATAGAGCCATTTGCTCCTGCTGTTCCCGCATATATTGTTCTTGTAAAGCGGCTTGTTGTTGTTGCTCGTGGAGCTGTTGTTGTAGTAACTGTTGCTGCTGTTGTTCTTGTAGTTGCTGCTGGTATTGGAGTTGCTGTTGCCGGTACAGCTCCTGCTGTTGTTGTTGATACTGTTGTTGTAATTGAAACACTCGCTGTTGTTCCATCTGCTGCTGAATCAACAGTTGTTGCTGCTGCTGTTGTTGCTGCTGCTGAGTGAGCGACTGTTGTTGTACTTGGACATAATTCTGTGGTACACCTATTTGCTGCGGTCCTCCGCCCTCTGCAAACATTGCACATCAGTAACTGGTCGGGCCAGGTGGTAATTTTGCGACCCTTTTATCTACTCCGGCACTTGGCCGTTCTATTTAACGAACTTCCAACGCCCGAGGCTTGTTGGAGCTGTAGGAGCGAGGAATTATATGAGGAGATCGTTATTGCAATGGGCCCTCAGCATGACAAGGACTTGAATCCAGCTCCGTTTTGATTTTGCGCCAACGCTCTAGCCATCGAGTTACACTAATTATCCCCATTTGGTTTGAGAGCGCGATTAGAGTAACTTTGGAGCTCTGCCAATGCCCAACACAACAAAACAACCCATTAGACACTACAGAGGGTGCCATCAATTACTCAACCATGAGATAACCAGGCCAGTTTCATTACAGAGCAATCATCCGCTTATGAGAATCACTCAAGGCAAAGATTGTATAACCACATCCTGGCAGCAACAGCATGCCGTCAACATCTCTCAGCATTAGCAGCATCTCATACCTGGTAACAGAGCGCGTTGCACCGATTGAGAAGTCAGAGTCGAGCCGGCTCGGTTGGGTTTGGGACGTTCGCGGGGTGTCACCGTCGTACGTTCGATTCTCTCCCCACGATCGGCTGCACGCGGCGTGATCGGGCGTGAAGATTTGGCTGTTCTAGCAAGCATGGCTTCGATAAGCTTGTTAATATCGGGCAGTGGAGAACTCTGCAACAAAGATAAAGTTACTTGACATGGTCTCAACACTTGGAGATTCATAGGGGAGAGCCGAGGGTTGATTCGATGAGAACTCTCCACTGCCATCTGTCTGTGGTTAGTCGGAGCGCAGTTCATGAGTTCAGGAGAGATGAGTCCATTCATTAATGCGCTGATTTCATAAACTGATGGCATGAAGTATAACAATATCACAGACAACCTCGTGACTGCTTCAAGGGTAACTCCGAGCTAGACAGAGATCTAGCCAATGCTGGTGGGCTATTGTTGTGAGGAGAAACTTCCTTTCCACATACTCTTTAATTCGGAAGTTCACTATATACATGTACAAGTATTTTCTGTTTATCTTCCTGTGCGTGGGGGGATGGTCATGAAGTTTGGCGCTAATTATCAGGTGCTGAGGAGCGGTTTACCAGACTGTCACCATCATTGACTGGTCTCTAATATTTTCTACTCTGGAACTTGGTCATACTATTTAACGAGGCTGGTTGGAGTGGCAGAAGCTAGAAATTACGCGAGGAGCTCATTCTTACATTGAGCACTCAGCATGATAAGGACTTGAACTCAGCATCCTTTGATCAAAAGTCAAGCACTCTAGTCGTTGAACTATCCCACTACTCGCTGTACACAAGTTGTGCATTCGAATCATACAGTCCATCTCACCAGATACAATGAAGGAAGGAACTAGATATCCTACCTGACTATGTATGCGTGTGATTTAATGCTGTATAAAGAACCTACCAGGAACAAGCCGAATTACCTTGAATTACGCTGAATAATAAAACGCATCTATAGCTAACTGTGATCTGTATCAGGATTAGCCTGGAGTGCAGTATACTCTCCACACAGGAGGGTTCTGGAAAACTTGACCGCTATCTGGTCGCTCATTACACAGGCTACAAGCCTAGTGATTATAATAAATAATACAAATTCATAACCAGCGGCATCAGCCTACGAGTTTCACTAATCTGGTGCCAGTGCAAACAGCTTGATTGGCATCATCATTATCCATACGGTGGCTCATAACAATACCGGCCAGCCACATCTCACTAAGATAATAATAGGTTTTTTCTTTTGCATGGATCGCATCGCTTAGCGAGCTTGGTTTGTTTCCAAGATGGTACATTATGTGACCCATATAAAAGGGTATGTTATAAGTGGGCCTCCTCTATTAAGCCTCGCAATCCAAACTGCGTGAGCGTGAAATGATCAAGTGTTGCCCAAACTAGGAATCGAACCGGGGTCTAATGCGCTATCCCATAGGCCTAAGTTGATCACTGATTATAATGCCACACTACCAACATAACGTTATTATACACGTATATCCAGCCGAGAGATGGCACACGGTAACTAGTGTACACCAACCCACCCACTCATTCATAGGGAGTCAGCTAGTGACACTAGCAAATGCTGTAGAGCAAACCAATTAACAAGCTATACATTCCTATCAGTAACATAACACTTTATCCTACGTATCCGCCGTTCAAAATCTATAGAAGTGTTAGGTACGTATGTGCTAGTGGAGAAACTTACGTGAATATTTTTGACGGGACATTTCCTATTTGAGAGAATGAATGCCACATAGCAGACTTGGTAGATATCAGGCCGCTTTTCCGGATCGGCCTCTAAACAGTAAGCTACAAAGGATAGTTGAAGAATTACACAAATTGTGTTGAAATGACCGGACTGCTGGCCACGCCTGCTTTTTACACAAGCCCTCAATCGCGAGGACACTGGACTGGTTTAATGTAAAAGATAAAACCGAAACAATATCTTTTCGGAGGCAAGGAAAACACACTCTGAATTCGCAGGAGCTATTTCTTCCAGCTAGTTGAAATCAGGACATTACTGGTAAGGAAGAGGTTAGTCATTCGATGCGCACGGGGTTGACACCCAACGCTTAAAATCTGAAGGGACACAGTGAACGGAGTCCTACAGTATAGGTGGGCAGGACACTTTTGCACACTTTAGCCTTTTTTGTCACCAAGCAATTCACAGTCACAAAACTCTAGTTTAGACTCTATTTTAATGGGCCCCACAGCTGGCTTGCAAGCCGTGTACCGCGACGCGATGTGCCATGGCCCGTGCTGACAATCTCACAAAACAGTCCCCACACCTCAAATTTTAGACGTTAACCACTGTTGACAGCACATACCTATGAGTGCGTGGAGTCCTTTAGTATATGTTGAGCTGTCTGGAATGGTGAAGTTAGCTCCCTGGATAGCGAGAGTACTCTCTCCAAACGGAAGGGAACGGAAGCAAAGACGATATAACGTTACACCGAGCGCCTGCAATGATGATGAAGTTATGATCCGTTATGGGTTATTATCCGTTAGATGAATTATGCCAATCATGGATTTGCGAGTATTCGTTACTGGAACTTGTTTGACTGACTACAGGGTAGACATAGAGTTATCTTTCCCTGTCACATCCGCTGCCAGACTCAAAACCTTTAGACTGTAAATCCACGCTTTTACCCTTACCCAGATATCGGCTTTGGTGTTGACACACTTGTTGCTGTAGAGATTTATCATCTCAGGCGCTCTATGTGATAAAGTGGTATGCCTGCAACAGACAACAGGTTCCGGTGAAAAAATCCACCGTATATAGTCATTGCTTTATAAATCTCATTTCTAGAAACCGTGAAAAAAATATACAGCATGTTTGAACATCCGCATAAAATATTTTTCTGTATATATTAAAGTGAAACCCAAACCATCAATCACCTAATATGAAAGCAGAATCAGAATTAAATTTAAATACTGGTGTTTAAAGAGCGAGAGAGAATGCGTTCAGTGCTACAAGTCTGGTTGGATGCTGGGGGATGGATTTTCATAGATATGTGGGCAAAGGTACACTGGGTGACCCCTTCCCTCCACCTTAGTAAGATTTTAGTGCCCAGTAAGCACATTAACATGATTCTACATAGCTAGCAACTATCCAACATTGCTGAATACCGCGACTCGATGCGATAAGACCCACACGGACTATCGAAACTAGAACAGTCCCCCACTCCAGATGTTACACAGGATATGATTATGAAATGTTTAACGCAGTAGCTTACTTGTTGATATCATCTTCTATTTCACTGACACTTCGATCGTCTTTACCAGGGACGTAACATCTCGCTGTTGCTGACCCAAAATCGCAGAGCACAAACAGGCCCTTGCTGTCATAGAGAATGTTTTCAATCTAAAAAAATCAAAACACTTGGGAAAAATTATTCTGTAGAATAATAATAATTTCGTGACTCCGTGACAGGTGATGTAAAAGTTTGCCAACTGAGTCGATTGAGCGTTTCCCGTGGTGAGTCACTAGACGACTTTCTGTTCACACCCGTATGCCGCATAGAGAAGGCAATTCTATGAATGGACCTCCTCAATTCAGCATTCCAATCCGAAACAGATGCAGGTGTAGCGAAAGACAAAGATTTTTGCCTGAACTGGAAATCGAGCCAAGGATTTTCGGTTCAAGGCCCAGTACGCTATATTGAGAAAGGGGTAGGCGCATGGAGGAGTTGTCATACCTTGATATCGCGATGTATGATTGGGGTCTGGCAGTGATGCAACCTTGAGACGGCCTCGCAGACGTCGCAGAAGATTTTCAGGATTTCAGACTCATTGAATCCAGCAGTACCCCGGTCATTAAGCATGGACATACATGTACCTGCAACGAGGGCAGAGCGGTGAGCCGTAAGTACAAAAATACACGAAGAATGTAACAGCTAGGACTCCCTCTGTACTATAAGGGATCCTCTCGTTTTGGAAGATGGTGGGGCAGGTTTCAGTGACACTGAAAAACCTGGGCGGGGTTGACACAAAGGAAGCAGACTAGGCCTATGGCTAACTTCTCTCGACCAGGGTACCCACTGGCTCATTATTGAGCGCGCTACAAGAGTAAGGGTAGTCTTGGGAGGTTGGTGGTCAACCAAGCTGACTGATTACTCCCAAAAAATAAATGCATTATATTCTCCAGGTACACATAGCTATCTAATTAATTAGGGCTATAAAAAGCATCCATATCACATAGGCGATCTAGATATCTAATGAGAAGATACCTAAGGATCAGACTAGCTGTCTAGGCCATACTTCAGGAAAAAAATGGAGGTGGCTTTGCGTACCAAATGGTCTAAACTCTAAACCATTGACTATAGAGAGGTTGATATTGTAGTAACTTTGTTTTGATCTTTCTGTGCGAGGCTTGGCTATCCTATTCAGCAAACCTCTTAAGCAGGAGAGCTGTTCTAAGGTGGTAGGAACTAGGCATAACATGAGCGCAAACCCAGCATGACTTTTGTATCTTTAGCCGAGTGCTGCTGCCCTGAAGCTATTCAGCTATTTCAACATCAAAATAGAAAACACCATGAAGGTTTGCACCAGTTTTATATATTACTCTGCGTGTATATGCAGAGAGCGCAGAGCAGGATAATTCTATGGCAAGGAGAGTTTCTTACCGGCATAATACTCCATTAGAATGAGTACCTCATACACCCCTTTATAGTTCCTGCTGATGGAAGAGTCGACAAACGTCACCATGTTCTTATGACTAGATAGAGAACTCTACAATCGATAGCAGGGATATTAGGAATAGGTTACGCATTGATTAGAGAAGCGAAATGCAAACACCATAAGCCATCGGCTTCCATTTAGGGTTGGAGATACAGGTCAGTGTAAGCTGTTCCTGATTATTGTTTGTTTGCTTGTGTTCCACCCCACAAACACAGCTGGTTGATGCACTTGGCATTCTGGTACCATCTAAGACATACTCAGTCTTCCTTGATTTTGTAGAACTTCTTTAGAGGACCACTCAATCAACAAGGAGAGGACGGCCATGGCTTAGTGAATAGAACGTGCAAGTTGAATAGTGAGTCATGGGATTGAATCTCGAAAAGTCAATAGTGGTGACAAGAAGAGCATCCGGTCTTAATTCGCTATTGAGCAAAAAGATGAAATATCCCCATTAGCCGGGGAACGAATTGTCAGACTCGGATATACTCTCAAAAATATTGGAGTTGCTGTCAGCAATTACAATGTTATGACAAAAGGCATTAATGCGTCCTCTGGAGTCATCTCCCTTAGTACCATTGTTCATTCGGGACGACAACTCCAGAAAAATAGACTAGGCCAAGAGCCCGAGCCGGTTTGAAACTAACACATTAACATGGAGCCCATGCATAACTCGGTGTTGCACAAGCCTATCATCATCTCCTGCAATACATACCATAATCTGTATTTCCCGTTTACACGCATTGAGCCTGATTTCATCATTAACATACAGCCTCTTCATGGCCAACAGATGACCAGTGCTAGTCTTGGTAAGAAAGACGACTCCGAAGCCTCCTGCAACAAAACATGAGCTTGTATGTCGCATTGTCCACGAGGGGGATAGCAGGATAGCTCAGCGGTAGAGCGCTGGGCTATCAAAAACCTGAGGTCGAGCCTCGGTCACGGGGAGCTGCCGTTAAGAGTGCGAGCTTTCCCACATCAATCCTAGCACACAAAACAAGCCCCACTATGAGGTGGAATATATGGAATTACATTCTATCAAATCTAAATCATGATTTATGCTGAAGGGACACGAATTGGGAGTTCTGCACAGAAACATAGTGGAATGTGCTATTGCACACAGCCCAGTTAGTCTTGCTTAGGTCATCACTGGGAAAAATTGCTTTCTACCCAGCTGCAAACCGCGCATCGCTGTATGGCATTATCTTCACTGGTAACTGTACGATTACCAATTTCGTTAACTTTCTGCAAGGCGCCAGATGCCGAGATGCAGCGTCATATTTTATAACCGCTTTCTCAAATCTATTTGCACGCAAAATATACATAACACTGTCTTTTGCTTGCATGCCGTTGTCACCGTTATAATGAAGCTGTCGGTTCAATATTTATGTTCCCCCCCCCGCCGATTACGGCATAGCATGGAGCACCACCGACGGGTCAGTATCAATGCTCCACCTCATACCTATGGTCGTTTTGTTTTGAGATAGGATTAGAGTAGGGAGCTGCTTACATATTCACAATGGAGCCAGAATTCAAACCACAGAATAAGATTCTGTGGTTCAAACCTAAGTTTTCATAGTTGCGAGCCCATCGCTTTACCACTGAGCTATTTCTTTATGTTTTATAACGAGAGGAGACTATCTCAAGCCCATTTGCATGGAAAACATATCAACATACCACCTTAGATTGCTAGAAGTGGAATGTACACATTGCTGCTTCTCAATAGTAAAGATTGGTTCTCATATCTCCAACATAATGAGACATCGACTTGGCAACGGTTGCAGTAATGTACCAAATCATGGCATGGATTCACTAATCCACTGTACCTACATGTACCTACCCATAGGGATATCCTCTCTATAATTCTATGTACCTACCTACCAATACAACTTATTACAAGTGTGAAAAGTTGACAGATGTTGCACCGGGCTAAGGGCCAGAGATATCATAAGTCAGTTCTTGATTCGGTAGTTCACCCTTGCCATTTTCTATTCGCAGTGCCCTTGTGTTCATTTCCCAGTTTGGGCCCACTTTGGTTTTCGACCTTGTCAGATTCTGATAGCGAAACTGGATGAAGTCAGGTCTACGCGTGAAGTAACCTTCTGGGGCATACCATGAACCTTACTGGAAACAATCCATCAGCCTGATTCTATGTATGGAAAAGAAAAAGCTCTGAATCTGACGAGGGAGACAAACAAAGTGGCACCAAGACTGGGGAGTGAACAAGAGACCATTGGCATCTTGATCCAAATATGATAGAGAGAAATGACAAGATGTTGTCCCAACAGGGAATTGAACCTTGGTCTTAAGTCCAGCGCACTGTAATCTGTCAAGTTACTATGAGTACTCCTGAGACTACAAAAACAACGAGAAAGAAGATGGCTTTACTTGTTGTTCCTCAACCCGTTAGAGCGCCCTGGGCCATGGTACTGGTATTAATTATTAGAGAACCGAAACTTTCCCAAAGGAAGAGGTCATTGACCGGTGTCAGAAGCTAATACTAGTAAACTACAGTCTGTCCCAGAACTTGCTGACATCAGATCACTCATCGTGATACAGAGAGGGGGCACTGACTTCACTAAAATGTGATAACATACTACACAGTCAGTTATGTAGTCCGCAAGGTGGACAAGGGTCGTCATCAACTAATCAACTAGCTAACCAACTAGCTAATCAACTAGCTAACCAACTAGCTAACCAACTAGCTAACCAACTAGCTAACCAACTAGCTAACCAACTAACCAACTAGCTAACCATCTAACCAACTAGCTAACCATCTAACCAACTAGCTAACCATCTAACCAACTAGCTAACCAACTAGCTAACCAACTAGCAAGCCAACTAACAAACCAACTAACCAACTAGCAAACCAACTAGCTAACCAACTTACCAACTAACTAACCAACTAGCAAGCC
>Ga0224501_10001156_pt1 | contig 20350 bp, 26 predicted proteins | sample SF_Oct11_sed_USG_4_FD_169105 | JGI IMG/M metagenome (GOLD analysis project Ga0224501, IMG submission 169105) | Sediment microbial communities from San Francisco Bay, California, United States - SF_Oct11_sed_USGS_8_1 | ecosystem: Environmental > Aquatic > Marine > Sediment | place: USA...
AATTGAAGGATGAAACTGGTAGGATGTGGGTTTCGGCTTGGCGAAGGCACGCAGATTCTGTTAAGGATCTGAAAGTAGGCGGCAAAGTTGTCATGAAAAATGCTTATGTAAAAAAGGGCTTCGGGGATCAGCCTGAGATATCAACAAGAGACAAAACATCCATAACCACTGTTTCGTAAGGCAGATTAGCTTTAGTGTGGAGATGGCAAAGCTCGCTCGTTCGGACATTTGTAAGACGTTTGAAAAACTGAGGGTGGGAGCACAAGTGATAGGCATGAGTTTACTTGTGTAGTCGCTGTCGTATTTCTTCAAGGGTCTTTTTTGCTTCAGGAGCTTGCCCAAAGAATTCGGCAAGTTTTTCGCAGTTGTATTCAACGCAGTGAGCGCAGTTTTCAACGTCTTTTTCCATTCCGCATTTTCTTATCTCACAGATGTTACAGTAACCAATGTGTCGTCCGTCCATAGTCAAGCAACCATCGCAGTTTATTTCTTCAGATTTTATTTCTCTGCCCAAAGCTTTTGACGAAGCCTCGGCAACTTCTCTCCTTTTCACATCATTGTTTTCCTGCGTCGCTATGAAAGCTTTGCAGTCCGTGCAAACTATTCCGCAAAAAGCAACCATCTTCTCCATATAACGACCTCTCTAAACTAACTGCTATTCACTTCTTATAGAAGGATTAGTTGTTTACTCAAACTTTTGAATTCATTCTGGTGCCGGGGGCGGGATTCGAGCCCGCGACTTCTGGGCGCTTGGCCTCCTTCGCTCTCCAGGTTATGAGTCTGGCGCCCTAACCAGGCTAGGCTACCCCGGCTCCACTTTCAAGGTGTTAATATTCATGCAGGAAAGCAAACTGTTATTTCTTTCGCTCAATCTTCTCTGTGTAGTCTGGTTTTCCAATGTAAACAACATCAGCCATTTTGATGAATAGTCCAGTTTCAACAATGCCCGGGATGCTTTTGAGTTTGAGCTCTAATTCTGTGGGGTTTTGTAAAAGTCCGAAATTCGCGTCTATTATGACGTTGCCGTTATCCGTTATAACTGGTCCAACTTTTCCTCCACTTTCCCTTAGGACCGGAGTTCCTCCCATTTCTTTTATTTTGTGCATCACAGGTTTTGCCGCGAATGGTATGACTTCTATTGGGATTGGATGGTTGTTTTCTCCTAAAACTTTAACTTTTTTGTTTTCATCCGCAACGATGATAAGCTCTTTTGATGCGTTTGCAACTATTTTTTCACGGGTTAAGGCCCCACCCATACCCTTTATCAGATTCAGTTCTTCGTCTATCTGATCTGCCCCGTCTATTGTCAAATCCAGAACGGGATGCTCCTCTAAGGTTGTTATTGGGATTTCGCGCTCAACAGCCGACATGAAAGCCTGATACGATGTTGGAACACCTAAGACACGTAAGCCTTCGCGTTTTGTTCTGTTTCCGATTTCTTCAATGGCATAGGCAACTGTGCTTCCGCTTCCTAAGCCGATAACAAAGTCGTCTTTGACATGTTTAACCGCTTCTAGGGCTGCGTTTTTCTTTGCTTTTTCAACCCAAACTTTTTTAGGTTTCAACTTCCATCTGCCCCAGTCTTTCCAAAATCTTTTCCACTTCGGCTCTGATCTTCTCGATTCTTTTTTCTGCTTCCGCCTTCGGGCTGGGTCTGGCTGGTGCCCCCTTTCTTCTTCTTTTTGCTTTTCCTTCTGCAGCTGGTTTTTCCACGGTTGGCGGTGCTTTTGCACTTGGAACAGTTATTTCTTTTAAGGGTTTTGCTTCCACCTTTGAGCGTAAGTTTTCAACTTTTGCACTCACCTCGTCGAACCGTTCGCTGAACAGCTTCATCAGGTCTTCTTGCATGGCTTCAAGCTCGTGCAAGGCAACCAAAGATTCATCTTTCGAGATTGCCTCTTTAACAACCATCATCCGAGACTTGTACGTTCTCGCAAGCCTTTCCCTTTCCTCTTCCGTTATTCTTCCGTCCGCATGAGCTTCATAAAGCCGTCGGACAGCGTCACTCAAAATTTCCCTTTCCAAGTCTAGGATTCTAAGCTCTTCCCTTGCCCGTGCCGTCTCTCCCTGAGAAACGCTTTTCACAATTTTGAACGGCAAGCCCTTAAATTCCATCTTTAATTTTTCTTCTTCCGGAAGCTTCTCTTCCTTTTTCCCACGCCTTCTCATAGCGTAAATGACTATTAAACAAGCGATAACCACCCCTAATATTGTCAATCCGTAGATTAGGGTTTCATCAAACGGCAAGAAGGTTTTCCCTCTCTATCTTCATTTAGCCTTTATGGATATATAAATTAGGGTCAAATATTTGTTCTTCTAATAGTGGTAAAAAGGAAGGAAAAGGGTTATTTTCGCAAAACATCGCTAAATCTCGCCTAACAAAAATGTCTTCAGAAGAATACTTAGACGCAGATAAATGTCATACGAAATAACATTGCTCAGTTCTACGCTTATGGTTAGGTAAACAGAAGTCAGAAAAAGGAAAAGGTAGATCCACGCGCGACCGTTTTTTAAACATACGTGCCTGCGGATTTGACTTCAATCCTCTTCCTACATTCATTAAGATTTAATTCTCTAGAACGTCACAAATTTTATTATCTTACATGTGTTAAGGTATTACCAGTTAAGCACTTGATGTGAGTTCAACATATGGAATTATTCAATGTCACTTTCGATATGGGTGGAGTTCTGAGTCTTATAGCAACTATTATAATAACTATTATAATCCTAAAGCAGGCTAAAATTAATCGACACATTAGCAAGAACATCAAAAGATTAAGAAAAGAAGATCCTTTACGGATTGTGGTTGTTTATGCTATATTGGCTGCAGGGTTCCTTTCTCTCTGGATTACTGTAAGGGAGACTGGTTTATACGTAGTGAAGCGCTACCTTTTGGAAGTAAACTATCCTTACTCGGATAGGAATATATTCGAAATAATTGGTCTCATTTTGACTACAAATCTATGTTTCACGCTTTGGAACGCTTTAACATTCAAAGACGCAAAGAGAGATAAACAAACAAGTGGACAAAATAAAGACATTCCGATAAAAGGACTTCTCAACGTAGCACTTCAAGCAGTCATAATTGCATTTATTACTTTTGTACCAAGACATCGAACTGGATATATAGGAGAGGTTGGTGGCTCGATTGGCTATTCGCTTATTGTTATGACGATGATAGTTTCGATAGTGGTTTTGATACTGATCAGGCGCCATCTTCAAGGATAAAATCTTTGCGTGGGTCGTCGAAAGCTGTTTCCTATACAACAGGAATCGAATATTTGACGCTTTCCGTTGTTACTTGCATTTTTCAACTTTCCGCACTGTTATGCTGCCGTCGTCGTTTTTGCTGATTTTCACGGGCATCCCTTTATGCCAGCCTAACGCTTCAAGCAAAGGTTTTCTGAAGTTAAGGAATCCATAATCGTTAATGCGGGCGTCAACTGGGAACTTTATGGGCTTAACCTTGCGGGTTCGCTTTTCCTTCTGTTTTGCCTCCAATTTTTCAGTATCTTCCTGATGAGCTTCGCCTTCTGCTTGTATTACATTGTTTTTCTTCGCCACTTTTTCACCTCCTGAGGCTCTTTTAGATGCGTTTTGGTTTTACGCCTCAAAATAAGCTTTAGTCGCCAGCTACTTAAAGTTCAGGTCATGTTTTTTGAGATTAGACAACCCAAGAGGAAAAATTGAATTGAAGTTCAATCTATGCCGTTATCTTTTTAACCCGCTCAAAGAATCAATAGTACGCCAAGTTGTAGAATGCGTGGTTAAAATGGCTAATCCAAAGCATGTGGCTGTGGTGCGAAAAGGAGCTGCTGCTATTAAAGAGTGGAGGCGAATGAACCCAAGAAAAGTTCTCCAACTTGACACAGCAGATTTATCTAAGATAGACCTAGCTGGTGCTGATCTTTCTGACAGCGATCTTTTTAGGGCTGATCTTAGTGGAGCCAATCTCATGAAAGCCAACCTTTCTACTGCCTACTTATTCTTGGCCGATCTAGAATCAGCCGACCTCTCTCAAGCCAATCTTTCTAATGCATTAATCAGTGATGCTAATCTTCGATCAGCCAAGCTCTCCAGGGCTAATCTCTTCGGCGCTATCCTTACGCTCGCCAACTTCACTGTTGCTGACCTTTCAGAAGCTAGCCTCATAAATTCATCGTTGTATGTAACCTCCTTCCTCAATACCAAATTTGATAGAACTAACTTTACAGATGCCAGAATGCATGGTACAGTGATGTGTAATTGTGATCTTGGTACCTGCGTTGGGCTTGAAACTGTTAGGCATGACGGACCAAGCTACATCGATTACGTTACACTAGTGAATTCGTTTAGAGATGCAGGAAACAGATTTACGCCTGAGATGGAAACTTTTTTTGCTAATGCAGGCATGCCTAAACAACTCCTCGATGAGTTACCAATGATTTTAGCAGAGGTCAAATATTGTGCTTGTTTCATCTGCTATGGACATCCAGACGTAAAATTCGCAAAGAGGTTGGAGAAAGACTTGAAGTCTCGGGGCGTTTCCTGTTGGCTTTACGAGATGCACTCAACCCCTGGCAAGAGAACTTGGGAAGAGATTACTATGAAGAGACGAGAAGCGGAGAAGATGATAATATTATGTTCTGTCAAAGCGCTTATGCGAGATGGAGTTAAAAAAGAGATTGAAGAACAAATAGATGAAGGCAGGGACAAGATTGTGCCAGTATCGCTAGATTATGATTGGAAACATGAAGGTTTTGAGGTAAAACGAGGGCAACGAGACCTGAAGCCATCACTTCTGGAAAGAAATTATGCAGACTTCTGCGATGAGTCAAAGTATGACGAATCCCTAAATAGATTGTTAACAGGGATAAAAAGGACATAGAGGTATTCTATTTCTATGTCCACTTAAGTGGCCTTCTACATCTAGGACATTGTCGTGCCCACTTTCTTATCTCTGCTCCGCAGTAGGGACATCTCTCCGGTGGCGGACTTGTAGTTCCTGAAAGAAGTTCCGCTAGTATGGCGATTGCGATAGCGCCAAGCCCAAGAGCAATAAGTGCCTTCAACCAATCCGGCAGGTCATTCTTGGTCATTCTTTTTCACCTTCTTTGCTTCTTCGTAGAGTTTTCTCTGAGTTTCAGCGACAAATCTCATGTGCTCGGTCACTATCTCCTGCAAAGCTTCACAGCGAGACATTCCTTTTCTTTTAGCGTATTCAGTCACATACAACCATATCGTATCATTGAAGTTAGGACACCTGACGTTCACCATTTGAACCACACTGATTAAAGGCAAAGCTTATATTTAGGTTTTTACTATTCAGTTAGCAGATTTGCTAATATGCTGTCCAAAATGCATATCCTGAGCGTCATAGGAGGTGAAAACTATGTATGGAACACGCACCAAGACACCGCCGAGAGAAGTATTCGAAGGTTTATTCGTAGCGTGCATAATCTTGGGGGTACTCGCGGGTATAGTCTATGGGTTTAGATTGTACAACAACATAGTCTCGAAGTAGACAATTCTACATTTCCTTTTTATCGAGACTTGAGAGACGAAAGTCAGGTTTAACGTTCTATCACAATTTTCCCACTCGGCAACGTTATTGTGGCACGCCAACCTTCAGAAAGATAATCCTCAAGCTTATCTTCGCTGACGATTTTCTGCTTGCCGCAATGTTCGCCGTCAGGGCAATCTTCGGTTTCCTCTTCTTCAGGTTTTGAGACGCCCTTTCTGAGGATGATCCCTCCACGTCTAGCTAATTCTCTCTGCTCAGGTGAAAGCATCTCTTTAAATTGCTCTAACGCTCTAACCCGCTCCTCCATCCTTACCCCGACTAGGTCAATATTCTTATACGCTTCCTTGTAAAGCTCTAGCTGCTTCTGAATTGGCGGAATAATATAGCTGCTTTCAATATCGCTGCTTATTTTATGACCCATCCAATATTTGACGATTAGCGGATGCACCTTGCCCAAAGCCATAGCGGTTTCAAAGAATTTGCGTATTCTGTGACTGGAGAACTTAATTCCATATTTTTTCCCATGCCTTGAAAGATAAACCCCTACCGACTCTCCCGTTGTCCGTTTTCCGCTCACATTCATTATAGGCGTCTCAGGTGTTATCTTGATCCCTCTGATTTGTAATTCCCGGAAATATAATTTGAGAGCTTCCACGGTGTTAGGTCCTAAAAACGTGTCATGTTCAACCTGTGTTTTTTCTCGTACTATGTGAATGTTGATGAATTGTTCGCCTTTTTCAAAACTTTTCTGGATTTGTTCGTATTTAAGCTCCAAAGTATCTTCGCGACTTAACCCCGTGTCTTTTAAAAGACCAATCCAGACTTTGAGCCTTGGATTTGCAGCGTTGTATAACAGCTTAAGATCATCCATCGCCACTGGTGGTCTCTTAGCGAAGGCAACTTTTGGGTCTTTAATCTCTAATGGCACATAATTGTTCGCATAGAAGCTTTTCACGCATCGCATTAGCAAAACCGCTTTGGCTTTTTTGCCCGTCTTTCTAATTTTCAAATATTGACGTCTAAGCATCTCTTCCGCTTTATGAACTATCTCAGGATTTTCTGATCTAATTTGCTCTTTCCTTTCCGCAACAAGCTGGTCAGGATTTTTCCCTGTCATCTCACAATAGATTTGGATATATTTGGCGTAAAGGTATTCTGTGTTTTCTGAGCCTATGTTCTCCGCTAAAACCGTGTCAAGCCATCGGTCTACGGTTTCATATTGCCTTGCCCATTCTACTTTGTCCCTTTTGCTTCTATGCACGGCTTTTATCTCCTTCTCTTATGTAACTATACGCTCCGCCCTATTTAAATTCTATTACAATAACAGAAGTGTCAAATAATATAAATTACCCAGAATCTGTGGATAACGTCTTTTTCAAGCGGCGAACGAGCGCGCGCATATTTGTGATGCCGTTTGGGCTAGGCTAACCTGTGTATTTTCTGCAGAGTACATTCATTGTTTGTGGAGGGTTTTTTGAAGTTTTGACAGCGAAAGCGGCGAGCAATGTCAAGCGGCGGCGTAGCCCGGAGGAAAAATACGGCAAGTACAAGTGGATTAAGATGCTTGTTCGCCGTAACAATGAGGAGATTCGAGAGATTAAACGTATGCTGAGGGGCCTCAGTCGTGGTCTCAGTCACTTGATGGATTTTGATTCTGAGTATTTGGTTAACATGGTTTGTCGTGACAGTCGAGATGAGGTGATTTTGGACGTGTTGCGCACTGCAGGCTCTGACGGTTTGTCACCTAAAGAGATTCATGCTAAGGTGCGCCGCTACGGTTTGAAATATCATCATATTACTCGCAGGATCAAACGTATGAACAAGCGGATGCAGAACGAGATCGGTGAGCGAGTAGCCGATAAAGTTGGTAGAAACTGGGCTCTGAGTCGCTTCATGGTTCACAATTGGAGTGCTAAGACGAACGAGATTAAAAACTGAAATGGATTCAGAAAATATCGCACGCGCGCTTTTGTTTCTGCATTTTTTCTTGCCAAATCGCGATTTCCCTATTCAGAGTTTCCAAACCAGCATAGAGTGTTGGGTCGTCCCACTTGTTTCTCATTTGGAGAATGAGCGCCTTCGCTTCTTTCCAGAAAGACTTTACTTCATCTGGACAAAATTCGATAATAAGATTCTTGGATACGAGGTTTCTCTCGATGAACGTACCAAGTAGGTCGAAAAAGTTGCCGATGCGGTTGAAGTGCTTTCTGCCTTCGCTGCCAAGAGGATATCGTTTTTCATAATCGTCGAAGTTTTCTACATGAAAATCTTTGTAGAACCAAGTAAAGGCGTCAACCATAGGATCAGAAGAATATATCTCATAAATTCGCAACAACAGCTCAGCTTCTTTGAAATTGCTGCTAGTCAACGAAACCATTCCACCTCCTGAAGTGCAGATCACCGATTTCTAACCTGAACTTTGACAACATCTCTTATTTAGCGTTTCGTAATGTCGTGTGCATTTTTAGAGATACATCGTTAAGGGTGTTTGTGCATTCTCGCGCGGGCTCATGAAATCAGGGAAAAACTGAAACGGAAATAACGAATTAATATCGTAAATCTTTTATGTTAAATCTTATGTAATACTATTTTGTACTGGCAGCTGAGGAAAGCAGCGGTCTCTATCGCTCCTCAGCTGCCTTGGGGCTTGCTGTTTTTCTCGGCTGACCAAAATCTTAAGGTCTGGCCTTGTTTGCCTTGGGAAGAGACTGATGAGTATATTCGTAGTGGGCATCGTAGCAGTGATGATTTTCAGGAGGGCTCTTTTCGCACTATTACGATTGATGCTGAGAAAGGAATTAAGGCGGTTACAGTAGACCTGAGGGCAAGGACACTATGGAAGTGCAGAGTTATCTTTTTGTTACTGTTTGTTTATCAGTTCTCCAAGTAGCCCACGTGGATTTTCTCGGAACTTGGAGCAGTGAAATCTTCGAAACCATAAGCGGTTTGATAGGAGCAATTCAAAGGCGTTGATCAGCCAGCATGTCTAAGAAAAAGTATTATTGGACCCGAGCGGAAGAGGCTAAGCCTCTGGGGCTATGGAAAAAAGGTGTTACAGACTTTGGGGCGTTAAGTAAGGAGCTCGGACGCAAGCCCAGAGCCATAGAAATGAAACTGAAACGTTTGGGAGTTGTGGTGGTGAAGCAGAAAATTCCGCACACAACCACAACTGTAATTATGGATAACGATCTGTTGACGCATGAGCAAGCCTTGAGGATTTTAGCCGGTGCCATTGAAGCCCTTCGTAAGCCTTGTCAAGAGAATTTGGACTTACAGCGTGTTCGAATTTTGGTTGATGCAGTTCAGACTTACGATAGCGTATTAGAGAAGATTGAGAGGTGGATAGAAATTGAGGCGCCCCTTTTGGAAGTCGATAAGAAAAATGCTGACTCCAAAAAGCCAAGGGCAACGCGCACGCCCTTTTTTAACAAATCGTTTCAAATCCTTAATGCTTAAATCTAAAAAGAACCCTACAATTCCACAAAAAAGTTCACCAAGAGTTATAAACACAAACGCAATACTAAAATCTCGTCATAAAATGCCGGTATTTGACAAATTTAAGACAGGCGAGAAGAATCCGGAGTCCGGACTATACTATTGCACTGGATGCGGCGAAATAATTCCCCTCTCAAAAGATGAAAAGTTCCCGCCATGTACTGACTGTGGATCAGCAACTTGGATGATGGTCGCTGTCGCTGGAGAGGCAGGCCAAACATACGGAATTGGCAAGGAATGTGAGCAGTCGGGTTTGTATTTATGCAAAGGTTGCATGAACCAAATTATTCCTCTCTCTAAGGGCGAAAAGTTTCCCCCATGCCGCTCATGTGGAACAAACACAAAGTGGCAACTAATCGTACACGCATAAATATAAACTGGTCAACGGGCGAAAGCTAAGGGCGATATACATTCCCCCTTTTTTCACAAGTGCTCATATGCGCGCGCGAGAGAAAACATTAAATTCCATTCAAGGTATAATCCAAAATATGTCAGTAAGAGTAAGTGGAAAAACATTTGCTCTTTTGTTCTTGATATCTTTATTGTTAAGTCTAATTTTTGGTTATGTAGCATTGTATTATTTTAGCGGGGGAGCTATGGTTATGGGTTGGGAATTAGCGTTAATAATAGGAGTAGTTTCGTTCTATTTTATCACACTTAGCTTGATTCTAACATTGATACTTCACGGTGTTTCCAGAATACTTTTCCGAGAACATGAATCATAAGATAGTTGTTATTCATTTTGATGTACTAGTAAGTCGCACAGGGTGTGTGTGAAAGTTTACGATAGCAGTGCTTGCGCGAGATACGTACATGACAATTCTTTGATTTCGCCTTCTCCTAGAACAGTGATGAAGCTTTTGACATCCTCAATGTACTCCTTCCATTGTACTCGGAACAACGATAGTTGCTGAAAGTATTCGCTGTAGTTTTTATGTAGCGCAATTACTACTCCTGTCATGCCCAATCCTTCTCCAATAGCGACATAGATTGCGTTCGGAAATTTTGCCGCATACTGCTTAACCCTTCCGATTAGTTCTTCAGAACGAATTTCTGGGCGCATCTTAAGAAAGGTAAAAGCCATTATTTCAAAGCCTAGTTTTCTCCAATCTGGAACAATGGTGTAGCTTCTGACAAGACCTTCGCGCTCAATTCTTTGGCGAGCGCGGGTTATTGTAGGTTGTGAACTGTCCAGCACGCGAGCAAGCTGTCTATCACTCCTTTTAGAGTTCTTCAGAAGCTCAGCTAACAATTTATTTTTCATTTCTTCTTTCATAACGTTAAATATGCAAAGAAGAACATAATAATCTTTTGTGTTTGAACACACAGTGTGCACCATCATTTATCAACAAATAGCAAATTTTCTATATGGCAGATGCCACACATTGATATCAGGTGAAAACAAAATGCGAATTAAAACCACAATCCGAATAGATGAACAAACCCTGAAAAGCGCACAAGAATTAGGTCTAAACGTTTCAAAGGCATGTGAAAACGCTTTGAAAATCTACATCAACGCTTTGACAAATGCTAAAAATTAAATAGGCCCTAAAACAACCGTAAACACTGATCAAGAAAAAAGCCTCGGGCGGGATTTGAACCCGCGACCACCGCCTTACCAAGGCGATGCCCAACCGGACTAGGCTACCGAGGCACAGAACTTCCTCTCAGAAAAGAACCTTCACTAGAAAATTTAGAGCTTTCGGTTGCCTTTTGAGTTTCGAGATAGTCTAAAATGCTGTTTAGAGCTTGCTCGGTGATTCTGGAGAGGTTTAAACCGTTTTTTCTGGCTCTTTCAACTATTTTCTTGCTGAAGTATAGGCTTACAGTGGTTTTAGCAGCGGTTTTGTTGTGGTGTTTTCCACGTGGAATCTTTGGCTTTTTCCATGTGAAATTTCCAGGCTGACTCAAGACTCCTTCAATCCTTCTGCCTAGTTCCACAGTGTGGGCACTCTTCAGAGGCTATCGGAATTTTCTCACGGCATTTCGCGCATTCCTTCAAGAAGCTTTTCGGCGTGTACATGGGGGCTCTGTAATCTATAATTGCAATTCCACAGTTTTCGCATCTTAGAGCCGGCATATTGTCCTGCGTCCACAAAGCACCAGGCATAACCGAGTCCAGGAGAACAAGGCCTAATTTATGCTTCTCAGTGCCCCAGTAAACACCTCTGGGAGCATTAGAATATCCTTTGACAAGATTTCCTCCGCAGATTGGGCATTTCTTGATAGAACTTAGCTTAGAGAACTCTCCTCCTTCGCTCACGGCTCATTTCCTTCTTTTCTTTCTGTTTCTTGTGGAATTTGCGCGCGAAATCGCATGAGGGAGTGCGCGATGGTATTCACGTGACTTCCTTTATGAAACGTTGACATATCTCGCAAGCCTTTATAACATGCAAGCCTTTCTTGGTCGTCTTCCAAATACCGAACTCCTCGGTAATAAAATCTGCCTCTTTCAAGGCGCTTAGATATTTCTCGAGCATATCGAAACTTAGTCTGGCTTTATACATTATGTCTGTCTTCTTTACCCCTTTTTTAGCAAGTTTCAGAATTTCCATAATTATATCGTGTGGCGCTCTTCTCTTACGAGGAGTAGGGCGAGGCATTTACCCACCTATTAAACAAACCTATGTTGCTCAAACTATATAAGCGCGCGCTTCGGTAAGTATTTCTTTCCTTCTTTTAAATAAGAATAATAAGTTTATGAACTAGCACACGAAGCAAAGTCCGCGTGATCATTGATTGCTCTACTGTTTTTCTGGCTTGTTCCATTTTTCTACAAGTAGTTTGTTGTCTCTAGGCTTGAAACTCACCTTTACATTTATGGAACCGATTGCTCCTCTTCTGCCTTTGTCGAAGTCTTTGAATGGGAACATGCTGTCTTCAGCCAAGTACACCGGCAGATAAATCAGGTATTTGCCGTCTTTCCTGCGGAACAAGCGTCCTCTTCCTTCACTAACCATTTTGCTACCACCTCGATTAAATCTGTGATTTAAGATTTATTAATAAAATGAGATAGTATTTAAACTTACATCTCATATGACTCAACTAGACATTAACTAATTCGATAGATTCTATCCAGATGTGAATTATTCGCAACAGATTTTTGCGCACTTCTCGCGCGTGTGACGATCATCAACTTCAGAACATCGCTTTCCCTTTTAAGGAAACCATTTAAGGCAATCATAATTATCAACGAAACCAGTTTTGTTACTACTAAATGGGTCTCGCATTTTAACCGCTTAGAAACAAAGGTTAAAATAAATAAGATGCTTACTGAAAATTCTTGACACTCGGGGTTGCGGGGGTGTCCGAGTGGTCAAAGGAGCAAGGCTTAGGACCTTGTCGCGTAGGCGTTCGTGGGTTCGAACCCCACCCTCCGCACTAGAAGCGAACCTCCCTCATGTCTTTTCTGAGAAACGTCTGTCATGGAAAACTTCTTTGTCGGACAAAACTCCCAAGGAGCCGCCGCGCAGTTCGGTGCTCCAAAAAAATTTTTTCAATCAAATCTCTAATGGTTTCAATCCCCTAGTTTTGTTGAACTTTTAAAATTTTCTTTGTTGATCAAAACTGGGGTTAGCTTCTCTCTTACCCAATCCCATCGAACTAGTTCAGATGCGTATGGCTATCGTTAATCATTTATCTTGTTTTTATCTGGATAGTGAATGTTTCTTCTTTTCTGGGTTTTTCAGCCTTTATGTTTCTCAGCTGGACATCAGATTCTGGGAATTGTTCGGTGCAATCGAGTACTTTTAAGACGCTTGCCTTGTCTCCACAAAGCCTTTTAAAATCAAACTTCGCAAGTTTTTTGGCTTGTATATTGGCATAGGGAATATCCCAAAGCCCGTTTGATCTTGCATAAAATATGGCATCCAACAGCGCAACTTTTTCTAAGGTCGTCGTGAAATATGTGTCCTTCACCGGAACGGGCACGGGCCTCGACCATTCTTGAAGCTCATCAGCCAAGATTAGTAGAAAGGCCAGTGGGAAATCTTCGAATGGAACGTTTTTCAGATAATCTTTAGAATTGTGAACAGAAATCGCTCTGGCTGCCTCCATCAATGGTCTGTCTTCCGGAAGATTTTTCCGAAGTTTCTCTGGTGGTCCAAGTGTTCTCAGTAAATTAACCGCCCCAACTACCCCGTGATCCATGTGCAAGGTTCTTGGCTGATACTCTTGACGTGTTTAGTGACTTGATTTGAACAATATCATTTCATCCGCAGGTTCAGAAACGCCTAACCCTTCTTTTAACAGTTCTTGCCAGCGTTTAGGCATGTCCTCGACTAGAATAGACAGATACTCTCGGTTTTGAAGCTCGTCACCGGCAAGACTGATAAGCATTGGCGAAGCTTTAATATCTAGTGATGGGTAACACCGCAGAATCTCATTGAGCAGGGACCAGTTTACTGCAGTGCAGAGTTTAGCCAAAGGGATACCCGTGTCGTGAAGAAGCCCAGTGAACCACCATGCAGTTCGCACTTCTTCTGAAGACAAGTCAAGTTTGTCTTTGATCAAACCCTCTATACCTCCTCCTTCAGACTTCATGTCCAGAAGAAAATCACCCAAAACAGCGACTCGCAACTGATGAGCGCAATGGTCACGATAGTATTTTCGAACGTTCAGAAAGTACATCAAAGCCTCAAACTCTGGAAGCATTCTTATGAGATGTAAAACACCCTCATGTGTAATTCCCCGCTCCTTAGCCACATCATACAAAGCGTCGCTGAGGGAAAAGATTCCAGTCCCAAAAAGGGTGTCTGCTACTTCTGCTAATTCTGAAGAGACCTGCTTCGAGACTTGTTGCAGAATTCTGGAAGCAAACGGCTTAACCCACTCGGGGATGTCTAATTCATCCATGCCTTGAGGCCCAAGGATTCTAGCAGCTTTCTCCACTTCTTTTCGTTCCTTTTCAGGCATCTTACGAGCAAGTTTTGACAAAAAATCAGAAAAACTATGGCTAAGGTAGCCTGCACGCGCCAGAACCCACGAATCATCGATAGTAGTTCTCTGCTTCATGACAGATCCCCGACAAAATATAGTTAAGACTCTTAATTCAAGCTTTCGCAGTACATGTACGTTTGAACTTCGCTAAGCAACGAGCATCTTTACTGAAAATTGGCATGCGAATCTCTGTTTGTTACCTTGTTTCTGAAACTATTTGCAAGGGTCTTCCTTCTGTGAAGGCTTGTGCTGTTATTTTTCTTGCGCTTTGTAGCAGCCTCAAGACTGTTTCTCTCGAGACGTCAATTCTTTCTCCTGCTTCTTCTTGTGATAGTCCATCTAGGTCGACGAGTCTGAAGGCTTCCAGTCGCGCGCGCTATGTTGGAGGGCCACGCCCTGTCCATTCTGGGACACAGGCATTTAGAATAGAGTCCGCCCGTGGTATGTATGGTTTGATATCGATTATCGGTGAACCTTCAAAGGCGTCTAGTCCCTTCACGGCTAAGACGCAATTTTCAACTTTCATCAATTTTGCAACGCATAAGCCTATTGGATTTGGTCTAGAGGGGCTTCTGCAGGCGAAGACGCCGACTTTCACTTTTTTTGTGTGTCCTCTTGGGATAACTTGCAATACGCTTCTCTCTTTTTCGTTGTCTCGCAAATGGAACCAGTAGAGAATTATTATGTGGGAAAAACTGTCAATCCCTTTCAGTGCATCACAAAACTCTGGAAAAATCTGCACCCTAGCCTTTTCTTCACCCGCAACTTCAACTATTCCAATAAATCTTAACTCACCTTTACTACGCATAACATCATCTTCTCTACATCTACTTTTAGATTGTGAAACGTAAAGCTTTTTCAGGACAGCCTCACGCATCGCACGCGCTCAGTATGGTGCTCTTCCAAAATGATGGGATAACTTCGCATTTAAACCACTTGCGTCTTCAACAGGCATCACAATTCTAACGCTCATTTCACTCATGCGTACGCGAGTCTGGTTTTTCTCGGCTCTTTAGGAACGCCTCAATCTTTTTAACTATTTTCATAAAGGCCTCTGATGCGGGGGAATCTGCGTGCTCGATTATGAAGGGCATGCCCTTGTCAGAGTCTTCGGCAACTTTCTGATCTATTGGTATGCTTCCAAGAAATGGGACACTTAATTCTTCCGCTATCTTTTTTCCGCCTCCTGATCGGAATATGTCGATCCTAGCCCCACATTTTGGACAAACAAACCCGCTCATGTTTTCAACTATGCCTATAATCGGCATTCCAAGTTTTCCTGAAAATGTCACAGCCCTCTTAACCACAATCTGCGAAACCTCAGAGGGAATAGTCACTATCACCACGCCATCCATTTCTGGCAGAAGCTGAGCAACAGTCAAGGGTTCATCGCCAGTTCCCGGCGGAAGATCAATAAGCAAAAAGTCAAGATCACCCCACACGATGTCTGACAAGAACTGGCGTATTGCAGTCATCTTCAGTGGTCCGCGCCAAATAACTGGGGCATTCTCGTCTGGTAGTAGAAATTCCATGGAAACAACTCTTATTCCCAATGGACCTGTTGCTGGGAAGATGCCTGACGGTCCCGCTTGCAATCTCTGACCTTCCAATCCTATGATTTTTGGCACGCTTGGACCGTGTATGTCTGCGTCTAGGATGCCTACACGGTTAGCGTGTCCGTGCAAGGCGAAGGCAGCTGCAAGGTTCACCGTGACAGTGCTTTTGCCAACACCGCCTTTACCGCTCATCACAGCTATCTTACGCTTGACCTTGCTCATCCTAGCCTTTAGTTTCTGTTGTTGCTCTAGGATTTGCTTTCTTCTCTCATCAATTGCACGTGTGCTACTTGTTGTACCCATGAGAACATCTCGATATTACATTGGAGTAGGGGTGTGATGCATAAACCATACTAAATAGTTTGTGTTCTGATTAAATCGCGCGCGCGGTTCAATCCTTGTCCTATTTGTGGAGCAAAACATAGTGCAGAAAATCATAAAAACCAAATTGACTTCTTATTTGAATATTCTAGGTGTTGTTCATGTCCGCTGAAAAGGAATGTGCCTTTGATTGGATTGAGAAAAATAGGAAGCCAACTACTGAAATGAGCGATATAGTGTGGGAGTTTGCTGAGCTGGGCTTAGTTGAGTTCAAGTCTTCAGCGCTTCTGGCAGACGAGCTGGCGAAGCATGATTTTAGGGTTGAACGTGGAATCGCAGGTATGCCCACAGCCTTCGTAGCTACTTGGGGTGAAGGAAAACCAGTTATAGGAATAATGGGCGAATACGACGCATTACCGGGGTTATCGCAGAAAAAGGTTCCATGGAAGGAACCGTTAGACCCTGGAAAACCGGGACATGGATGTGGACACAACATTCACGGGACAAGCGGCATGGCAGCGGCAATAGCAGTAAAGAAAGCCGTGGAAAAACACAACAGGAAAGGCACGATCAAATTCTTTGGATGCCCGGCTGAGGAGAACTTCTCGGGTAAAGTGTACATGGTTAGAGATGGATATTTTAACGATGTCAATGCCCTAATTAGTCATCATCCAGACACCATGAATGACGTTTCCTTGATGAGCAGCTTGGCTGTTAACTCGGTTAAGTTTCATTTTTACGGTAAGGCTTCCCACGCCGGTGCCTCCCCTGAGCAGGGTAGAAGCGCATTGGACGCGGTGGAATTAATGAATACGGGTGTGAACTATCTGAGAGAACATGTGATCCAAGATGCAAGAATACACTACATAATTGAAAAGGGCGGAGACCAGCCGAATATCGTACCACCATACGCCAGAAGCTGGTACTACGTAAGAGCGCCACAGAGAGATCAGATGGAATTCATATACAACTGGATTCTCGACATAGCAAAAGGAGCAGCAACCATGACCAGAACTAAAGTGAAGACAGAGTTCCTCGAAGGAAGTTACAACGTAATTCCTAACAGAACTATCTCGGAGCTGATTGTTAATAATATGCGTGAAATCGGGCTGCCTAAATACAGTGATGACGATTTGAAGTTTGCTGGGGAAATTGCCAAGTCAATCACTCCTGAAATGAAGATCGCCCAATTAAGGAAATCTAAGCGTCCCGGATGGGAGAGACTTGTGGATAAACTGGTAGACGATGAAGTTTCTGATCCTTGGGGTGAAGACGAAGTTAGCCACGGTAGCACCGACGTAGCCGACGTGAGTTGGCAGGCACCCACTGTAGAATTTGGCACTGCCACTTGGGTTTTAGGTACACCCGCACATTCATGGCAAGCCGTAGCGCAAAACGGAGTCGGAATTGGACACAAGTCATTAATACTCGCGGCGAAGGTGATGGCTGCTACAGCTATTGATCTCTTGACAAGTGAGGATGCTTTGAACAAAGCGAGAGAGGAACATAGACAGAGAATAGGTAACAAGAGATACAGGTCGCCGATACCTCCAGACCGTAAGCCTCCTCTCGATGTTTGGGAGAAATGATTCCTATCTTCCTCATAAGAATCTCTAATAAGATTCGTCTAGCGTTTTCGCTGTAAGCGAAGTTGTGGCTGAATGTAGAACAACAGGGCCTTCTCTGAACAGTTATATGCCGAAAGACAGAAATGGTCTTGTGAGAACGGGTAGTGAATGGGGAATATAAGGAGGTGAGTTTAGAGAATGAGTGGAACCGTGGAGGCTGACGTGGTGAAGAAGAGAGAGGAGTATTCAGGTTCTCCAGCTCCGTTCGCGTTTTTCTTGGCGTTGTTTTTAGTGTTTCTGGCGCTGGCTATTCTTTCTTTCCCGTCCCCAGGAATGGAACCACAAGAATATATGTTGTCTGCTCTGTTCGGCGTTGTTGCACTCGTTTCTGTGATGTTTTTGCCAGCTACCGTGGCGATTAACAAAGAATGGGAAGAAGCGATTGTACTGCGTTTCGGAAAGTTTCAGAGGCTTGTGGGTCCTGGTTTCTTCTTTAAGTGGCCGATTGCGGAGAGTTTTCTGAAGCAGGATAAGCGAATTATTACCTTGGATGTTGCTAGGCAGGAGGTTATGACCAAGGATAACATCAGTGTTAGTGTTGACGCAGTGGTGTTCATGAAAGTGGTGGACACGAAGGATAGCCTTGTTAACATTCAGAATTTGTGGAATAGTGTGATGAAGTATGCACAGACGACGATGCGGGATGTAGTGGGGAATGTAGAGTTAGATGAATTGTTGGCGCGACGGGATGAGATTGCGGATAGGATTGAGAAAATTGTGGAGAAGGAGACAAGGGAATGGGGTGTGGATATTACCTCGGTGAACTTGCAGAACGTGGAGTTGCCTGAGGATATGAAGCGGGTGATTGCACGGCAGGCTGAAGCTGAACGGGAGAAGCGGGCAGTGATCATTAAGAGTGAGGGAGAGTTGACGGCGGCTGAAAACTTGGAGAGGGCAGTGAAGCAGATGAGCAATCGTGCGCTTTATTTGCGTACATTGTCGAGCTTGGAGGATATCAGTTATGACCAGAGTAATACAATTGTATTTGCGATTCCGATGGATATGGTGAAAGGGGAAATTCTGGGATTGTCAGCGTTTGCTGGAGCAAACAAGGCGGCGAAGACGGTACAACGGCAGAAGAAAGAGAGGGGCAAGGGTTAGGATCGTGTCGGCTCTAAGTCTCGCCAGCTCTTTTTTATCGTTGCGAATACAAGAATAGCATCGAACGAAAACCTGCATTCACCTCAAATAAACGCGAGAAATGAAATGCTAATTCTGTTTCTAGATTCATAAGAGTTTTTAATGTTTGAGTCTAACTATTTGATTGCAGGGTGGGATTGCCTTGAGCGAACAGATCCTTCAGGCTTGCAAAGAATTAGTTGACGACGCAAAAAAAGGCTGCGCCGACTTGGTTTTTAAAGAAGTGTGCCTTGAAATCTTGTCAAGAGCACGCTATGTCCTAACGGAAAGACAGTTTAAACATCTAGTCGCCTATGCTTCCGAGAAAATGCAGGAAAAAATTCCTTTTGAGCTACAGCAGAAATTAATGGCACACGGGTAAAAAGCATGAAAGCTGAAACTCAGCTTTACGCGTTCGCGCATTGAAAATCCTTCGAGTCTGACGGCAACATCCAGGGCAACTTCACCCTGCGTTGTTTGTTTTTTCTAAAAACTGCCTAACTGAGCTTGTAGCCTATTTTTCGTAGAAACTCCTTTCTTGCTTTTATATCTTCTTCGGTTTCTACGCCTTTACTCGCTAGCCCATCGATCACGCCGACTATTCCTCTGCCTTGCTGGGTTTCTGCAATCATAACTTCTAGAGGATTTGAGGTAGCAGCGTAGATTGTGCATACTTCTGGAACATTCTTGATGTTGTCTAAAACGTTTATTGGGTAAGCATTCTTCAAGAAAATTATGAAGCTGTGACCGCATGCAATTTCATAAGCTTTCTTCGCTGCCAACTGCCTTAACTCCTCATTGTTTCCCTCAAGTCTCACTAGGCAGGGGCCAGAGCTTTCACAGAAGCCTATTCCAAATTTTATGTTTGGAACTGCGTTAACCAAAGCCTCGTACAAGTCTTCAGCAGTTTTTATGAAATGTGCCATGCCCAAAATCACGTTGCAGTCTTCTGGCACTTCAATTTTAACTGTTTTGAATTCAATCATGGTTAAAGCCTCGTGGCAGTTTTAGTGTGAACTTGTTTTTAAGATTTAAGCGGTTTTGGCTTTCTGCTTTGCAACTTTTGCAACGAATAATATTGTGCCTAATGCCACTATGATTGATGAGGCGTAGAAAGTGTTTACATATGCCGTGTAAGAAGATAGCCCAAAATGTTGGGTTTGGATGTCTGCAAGCGGTCCGCCTACTAGGAGTCCTGCTGGACCCCAGCCTAAAGCCATAACAGTGTTATATCTGCTGAAAAATCGACCCCTCTTATCTTCAGGTATTATGTCTCCAGCAAAGGCAAAACCCACCGTTTGCATTGTCCAAAAAGCCACCCCGTTTAATCCGTAGACTAGAGTCATGGTTAAGACGTTATGGGCTGAACCGTAGAGGAAAGGCGTTAAGATTGCTAAGCCTAATCCCATGAAAAGAACTTTAACTCTTCCAATTTTGTCTGCAAGCCATCCAGACAGAAGGCTCATCAACATTCCGCCCAAAGTCCCAGCCGTTAATATGAAGCTCTGTTCAGAGTCGCTTACGTTTAATCCTTCTGGAAGTTTAAGGAAAATGAGGAAAACTTGGTTTATGCATGCCGCTCCAATAACTATTATGATCAGCGATACGAGAAACCACTTGTAAATTTCTTCGTTACCTCTTGCAAGAGGTTTTTCCAAGGTAATTCTTACAACTGTTTTTTCTGTCTTTGCTTCGGATGTTTTTGTAGACCTAGAAGTTATCCACATTATCGCTGCGCTCCCAAATAACATCGCTATGACTACGTAGAATATTGTTCCTTGACGGAAACC
>Ga0224501_10001157_pt1 | contig 20343 bp, 9 predicted proteins | sample SF_Oct11_sed_USG_4_FD_169105 | JGI IMG/M metagenome (GOLD analysis project Ga0224501, IMG submission 169105) | Sediment microbial communities from San Francisco Bay, California, United States - SF_Oct11_sed_USGS_8_1 | ecosystem: Environmental > Aquatic > Marine > Sediment | place: USA...
TTTTGTCTTCAATGCTTCCGAGTCAAAAAAGATTCTGAATCGAGCGAAAGAGTTTGGTCTTGCGCCCAAAATTCATGCTGACGAGATTGAACAATCCGGCGGGGCTGAGACCGCAGCCGAAGTTGGAGCGATATCGGCTGAGCATCTCCTCTATCCTTCACAAACTGGGCTTAAAAAGATGAAAGAAAAAGATGTCATCGCTGTACTTTTACCATCAACCGCACTATTTTTACAATCAAAAGACCACCCACCAGTTGAAGAAATGCGAAAATTAGGTTTAAGAATCGCCTTAGGCAGCGATTATAACCCAGGAACTAGCATGGTTTATCAAATGCCAATAATTGTTTCTTTAGCCTGTCTTCTTTACCGACTCACAATTGCCGAAGCACTGATTGGCGCAACCCTAAATTCAGCTAAAGCTTTAGGACTTCAAGAAAAAGTCGGCTCACTTGAAGTTGGGAAACAAGTTGATATACTAATTCTTGATATACCAAACTATCAGCATATTCCTTATCAATTTGGCAGAAACTTCATAAAAACTGTAATCAGCCGAGGAAAAATCCTTAAAAATCGATAAAGCCGGATAAATTTTTAGGCAAAAAAATTCAATTGACATAAAAAATCTTTTTGGGAATAATTTTTTATAAATAAAAAGGAAATTTCATCGGAAATCTTGAATCTAACAACTGGAACCGTAGTGACGACTCTGGTGTTTAGTCAGTGCTAGTGTCTATTTCTATAAATTTGAAAGTGAAACAGTAATCTCCAGTGGCAAGGTAGTGGTTAGATAAACCGAATGTTGTTCGGAACCGAATAATTTTTTGGACAGCATTTTTCAATAGAGTAAAAACGGGACTTCTTACCAAACCAAGCAGATAAGAAGTCCTGTTTTTTATTTTACCATTTAAGGTTGACTTATTAAAAGCATAATCCTATAATTTTTTATGACCTCCAAACAGCAAATCGCAATTCGACTCAATGATTTTAGACGCAGGGATTTAAGCAATGAAACGATTTACATTATTTTGTTATCATTAGTTGCCATAACCTTTTTATTCACCACTGCCCTAATATTCTTCATTCCTTACTTAATTTTACTTGCCACTATCCCGCTGATTATTTTTGGCATAAGAAATTTATTGGTAAAATATCCGCTGAATCGCATAGCTAAAAGGATCGAAACGAGTTTCCCAGAGTTAAAAGGGTATCTGGTTAATGCCGTAGAGCTTTCCCAATACCAACAAAATTCAAAAGAGGGCTATTCGTTTGAATTGATTGATGCCGTGATTAATGAAGCGGCAAAAAGACTCGCGCCAATTTCTACAACCCGAATTATTGAGCGCAAAAAGACGAAAAAAGCTTTCGGTGCTTTCATCGCCATCGTTTTAATGCTCGGGCTTTACATAATAATTTTTCCGAACCGAACAAAGCTTGGACTTTATGCGGTATTCGCCCCAGCCCAAACTCCAATTCAATTTGTCGTAACACCAGGTAACATTCGAGTCGAGAAAGCGAGCAAAGTTTCATTGAATCTAAAAATTGATTCCCCTTATCATTTTAACCAAGCAACCTTGATTAAGAAAACAGAAAATAACAAATTAAGCAAAAAAAGAATACCCATCAAAAACCAATCCGGCTCAATCGATATTATAGTGGATAAAGAATTTGATTATACATTTCGTGTTTTCAATAAAAATAGTCCAACCTATCGTATTGGGCTATTAAAACCATTGACCATAACTTTACTATCATTCAAATATATTTTTCCTTCCTATACCAGACTTGAGCCCATAGTTTCACAAGCTCAAGAGATTTCGGTTCTGTCCGGCACGAAACTCGAAATTTCCGGCACCGCGGAAAATCATTTATCTGCCGGTCAACTTTTATTCGATGATTCGACCATTATAAATCTTTCTTTAGCCGAAAATAGATTTTACGGTAACTTTACGGCACATAAGGATGCAAGTTTCGAATTAAGACTAAAAGATATTTCCGGTAATCACAATGAACGGGAAAAGTATAGAATCAACATCATGCCTGATGAATACCCATTTGTTAAAATATTCCAGCCGGGTCGCAACATTGATTTACCGGTTAGGATGAAAATACTTTTGGGGATTAATACCTTAGATGATTATGGTTTGGAAAATCTAACTTTATATTATGGAAAAGACAGCCTAATCAATAAAACCCATTTAAAAAATCTTCGGTCTCGCCTCGAAGATACAACCTACTATTATTGGGATTTGTCTAGCATTGGATTTTTACCCGGTGAAGCGATCGACTATTACGTCACGGTCTTGGATAACGATGCGATTTCTGGACCAAAGGCTTCTCGGAGTGAAATCTATACGATTCGTTTCCCAACGATGGCAGAAATTTATTCTCAAACCACAAACCAGACCGCCGAAACTATGGAACGATTAGAACCACTGGCCGATGAACAAGAACAACTGCGACAAGAAATGGAGCGAATTGACCAAGAATTGAAAAAGGAGCGCAAATTAGGTTGGGAGGAAAAACGGTCTTTAGAAAATCTCGTTTCCAATCAGGAAAAATTACTTGAACAGATCGAAGACTTAAAACAGGAAGTTAAGAATGCCTTAGAGAACATGTTTCAAGGACTGATGCTCGACAAAGAGTCATTAGAAAAATTGAAAGAATTGGAAACGCTTCTTGCTGAACTGTTACCGAAAGAATTAAAGGAAGCTCTAAAAAATTTGCGTCAAGCCTTAGAAACCCAGTCGCCGGAAACCAAACAAGCGATGGAGCGATTCAAACTTTCTCAGGAAGAATTGAAGAAAGCGATTGAGCGGGCAGTAGAACTGCTAAAAAATATTCAAGAAGAAGAAAAGCTCAAAGCCCTAGCCAATAAAGCCGAGGCTCTTTACGAAGCACAGAAAGAGTTGAATACCAAATTCAATGAAGACCTTCAGAAACTGGCTAAGGATGAGGCAAAAATCAAAGAGGAGTTGGAAAGTTTAGAAAAAGAGACCGAAGCATTAAGTAAGGAAATAAATGATAAAGAATTAGCCGAAGACCTATCAAAACTCGTTAATGAATTGTCCGAAATGAAACCATCGGCACAAGCCGCCGAAGCCGCTCAGAATATGAAACAAAACCAGAAAGACCAAGCTCAACGTAAAAGTCAGAAACTCATGAAAGACTTAGAAAAACTCAAAAATTCATTCAGTGCTTTGGTCGAGAAACTTAAGGATAAACGTTCCCAGGAAATTGGTGAGAAGCTCTTAAATTCGGCACGGGATTTAGTTGCCTTATCTCAGGAGCAGGAACGCTTGGAGAATATCGCAAATAAAAGTCAGAATCTTTCTGAACTGGCCGGAGCGCAAAAACGGCTTGAAGAAGCAAGCCAGGCAATCGCCGAAAGTCTTGCTTCCCTATCAAAAAAGAGCATAAAAATTCCACCCAATCTGGGTGAGGATATTATCCGTTCCCTTCTCCACATGGATGAAGCAGCGAACAATCTGCAAAATAGTAATCTCAATGGAGCAAAACAGATGATGGCTCAGGCACGGTCCGGTTTAGATGCCGCAACCGAAAAAATTCTCAATACCCTATCCCAAGCCCAAAAAGGTGGTGGTTTTGGCAGTGGTTTCGAGAGCCTTTTAGAACAATTATCCCAACTAACCGCTGAACAGATGATGCTGAATCAAGAGTTGGGTGGAATGCTTCCGATTCCAGTTCCTGGGGGACTCACTGCCCAACAACTTGCCCAAATCGAACGGATTCTTTCCAAACAGCGCCAAATAAGACAAGCCTTAGAACAAATGCAGCAAAATTTAGGAGTCGAGCCCGGATTAATGAGCAGCTTGGACGGGGTAATTGAAGAAATGAAGCAAGTGGAAAGGGATTTGTCCCAACTCGTGGTTAGTCGAGAGCTGATTGAAAGACAGGAAAAAATTCTTAATCGCCTGCTTGATACCCAGCGCAGTGTCCGACGTCGAGAGTTCAAAGAAAAAAGAGAAAGAGAAATCGGAAAAGATTATCCAATTCCACCCAGCCCAACCCTGCCAGCCGATTTAGGTGAGCGTAAGAAACTATTGAGAGAAAAATTGATGCAGGCGCTAAAGGAAGGTTATCCCAAAGACTACGAGCGTTTAATCAAACTATATTTTGAATCGTTACTCAATGAATAAGCGATTCCGTATCATTTATTTTCTGACTTTAATCCTTTTCTCTTCTCGGCTTTTTCCTCAGGATTTAAATCAGGCGAGGCGTTATGAATCACTGGGTCAACTCACTTTAGCTAAGGCGATTTATCAAGCCTATCTGAACAATCATCCATTTAATCCCTCGGTCTATAACAGCTATCGCCGTGTAACCTTTGGCTTATCAACCTATGATGAGTTTTTAGCTTTTTCATTGGAACTTCTTAAAAAGAATCTAAACAATCCAGAAGTATTACTCTCAATTGGTGAGGCTTATTTGAAATTGGAAAAAAGGAAAGAAGGAATCGATTATTTACGCCGGACCTTCGAACAAAATCCGGAATTAGTTAGCAGAATCGGCTTGGTTTTGATGCAGGAAAAATTGCCGCGGGAAGCGATTAATTTTATTCTCGACTATCGTAAATCAAAAAAAGACCCGCACGCACATGCCCAATTGTTGATTGAGCTTTATGAGGCAATCAACGATTATCAAAAAGCGACGCGAGAAATCACTCAGTTTCTTAATATGATTCCGACCCAGGCACCAGGCTATGAATCAAAACTAAGGACATTTCTTTTTAAGACCAATCCTTCGATAATCTTCAATGAATTAAACAATTTGACTAACAAACAGTTACGCACCAAACTATTAGCCAAACTTTATCTTTCCCAGAGGCGATACAAAGAAGCCCTCGCCGAGATTAAAACCCTTAACTCGCCAGCCGAAACTTATTCTTTTGCCCGGTATTGTGAAGAACAAGAACACTTTCAGCCGGCTGCCGACCTTTATCATGAATTGGGTAACCTATCGGATGAAGCAAGGGTTCTTCGCAAAATGGGTAGGATTTTCGAGGCGACCGAAGTTTTAAAACGCGAGACCGGACCTGATGCACGCTTGGAATTGGCTGAATTACAACGCCTGGAATTGAGGGATAACCGAGCGGCTAAGGAAAATTATCTATTAGTTATCAAGCAAAAACCTATTGACCAGGCTTATTATGGACTGGTTGCTTCACTCATCAGTTTAGGTCAGCTCGATGAAGCCCAAAAATATCTAACAAAGATGGATAAAGTCACCGACCGTTCTTTGTTTTTCCTTATCCAGATTTATTTTTATGAATCCCAATTCGATTCCTGCAAGAATTATATTTCTGAGCTAAGCCGAAGGTTTCCCGCTAGCTTTTTTTTAAATGATGCCTTAGAAATCGGTGTCTTGTTAGTCGAAGGAGCTGAAAACCTTGCCGATTTTGCCTTGGTATCATTCAACCTCGTTTTAGGAAATTATGATGATGGAATTGCTCTAACCAAAAAGCTAATCAATCAAACCGATAAGGTTGCTGAACACAGCTTTCTTCTCTTGGCTGAATTATACCTGGCAAAAAAAGAACCTAATTTGGCACTTAGTGCCCTGCAAGAACTAAAAGTTAAGTTCCCAACCAGTCGTTTGCTGCCAAAAGCAAAATTCGAGCAAGCTAAAATCTATTCAGAAAAACTTAAGGACCAAGTCAAATATCAACAGACATTGGAGGAATTGATTGTTGAATTTCCCAATTCAGCTTACAGTAGTATTGCCCGTAATATCTTGGCTAAAGAACAAAAACCTGAACCAATCCATTAATAAATAATCCAGCAATAAATAAAAATAATTATACAAAGGACGATAATTCCTTTCCCTTTTTGTATCTTTTATCATTCGTTTGGATTTATGACAATTCTCACCTAAACCAACCTTTTTCGTCCGAATCTGCAAAGACAAAGAAAATTATCACACTCTCATGTAAGTCATTAATAATCAAATAGAAAATACTATTTTAATTGAACTTGGTATTTTCTTTGAGCGCTATATATAGTAGATATGAGATGTCAACACACAATATATTGGGGTAGCCTCCGGAGTAGCATACTAAACCGCTTATCTGGTCAATTAGGGAATTACTCTGGGCGCCTTACGGGTAATGACCTCGGTGCTTGCCTCTCAGGTCGCTCAGGGAATTATTAGCGAAGAAATCTACCGAGTAATCTAAGGAATCACTTAGACAACGGTTGGGTAGTAGTATCTTGGGCTTATCCCCAATTCAAATTCGCTTATCGCACTAATATTATTTTTTGGACGATTCTTTCACTGCCACTGGTCAATTCACAAAAATATACGCCAGGTTTTACTCGATTTTTATTATTATCCAATACATCCCAGATTATTTTGTCTCCATCCTCTTTTGGCAAAAATGATTTTATCAAATGACCTGATACATCATAGATTTTGACACTTTTCCAAAATTGGTTCATTTTTATTCTTAAATAGGAAATAAACGGATTTGGATAGATTTCGAGTTCTGGATTTTGAATTTTAAACTCTGAACTTTTTTCTGGCTCAGCGATTCCAACTGGAATAAAATTGGCTGGAACACGATGATAGATTATCGGATTTGTTGTCTTGGGTCCTTGACCTTGTTCCCAGAAGCCAGCAACCGAATCAACGATATAATTTATATGTAATGTATCATTGACAATCGGTGCCAACGAAGGAAACCTTTTACTCGTACTGTCCGAAACGGTTATACAAATCGGTTCACCCCAAGTGAGTCCATTATCGGTAGAACGACTTGCCCAGATTTCAGCTCGCGCCAGACCGGTCAAAGGTTCATAGTTCAAAGAATCGAATTGCTCCCAGCAGGCAAACAAATCACCGGTTCTTGGATTTTGACCAATGCTTGGACGACCGGCATATAGTGCGTAACTGCCAATCGATATTGATCGATAAGTTCCAGTGGAACAAATCCGAGACCAGATCAAAGGGGTATCTTTCAAACAATGCCAGAGTTCGACTTGATATGGATTATTACCGTCATAGGTATTAGCCACGATATGAAGTTTACGATTCAAATCATAAAAACCATAACCACCCAAATAAGTATGATTAAACATACTCGGTATCACCCTAGATACCGCAATCGTATCAAACCAAAAAGTCCCACTGTTACGGGAATCTCTAATAAACATCACACCATCAAAAGGTGATACCGTAGCGGTCCAAATCAGGGCAATTCGGCTCGTATCGCGAGCCGATGTTATGTTGTGAGTAGGAAAAGCACCAAAATAGCCAATCCTTCTTTCATCATAAATTGCGCGATAGTAAAGTGTATCCTCTTTTTGACAGAAGAAACGGATATAACCATAATTGGTTACTGCCAGCACACTCCATTTAAAACCAGAACGTTGAACGAATTCATTGAAATTACCTTGTCCCGGGGCACTGTCCGAAGCATAGACTGGCACATAGCGGTTATTATCAAAATAGTTGCCTACGATATAGGGACAGTGATTTCTCGGATTAACATCCAGGTTCCCAAGATTTACTCTTTCGGTAAATACACTTTTGCCTTCAGTCCATTTAAAACTTCCGGTACTACGGTCAAAGAAATTATATAGGACACGGGACGGTTCATCTTTCCAGACCAAATGGACACCCCAAAGCGTATCATTATAAATACGCCTGAGTGCCGGACCATAGATTTGTCGATCGCGAGTCGTATAACCGGCTATTTCAATCCAGCCAATATTCGATAATGATTGGGAAAGAGAAAAACTTAAATATATGAGAACAAATATGTTCCGCATGTTTAAATCATTAAAGCGGTCTATTGTATTATTTCCCTTTTTCCTTAATTTTTTCTTCGAGCTCCCTTTTCAACCGATTGAGTTCTCGACGCAATTCCTTAATTTCTTCTTTCAGACGTGCCATTTCTTCTTTATACTTGGCAGACCCTTTTTCCCAAAAAGGTTCTAATTCTTTAAAAAATTTTTTTAGGTTCTTCCAAGCCTTCTTGGGCTTTTTGACCTGGAATTCATAGAATTCGGGTTCTTCGCGTTCGCCTAAAGCCAATGAGATTTTCTTTATTTTACCTTTGCGCTGTAACTCGATTTCGACTTTTTGATTGGGATGACTACGTACAAGTTTAACCAAATCTTTCTGGTTATCGATATCCTTGCCAGCTATTTTGAGAATAATATCACCGATTTCAACTCCACTCTTTTCGGCGGGTGAATTTTTAACGACATCGGTCACAATAACACCGTCGTCAACGTTCAAGGCGATTCGCACCGGCTTCGACAAATTTTTGCTATAGACGCCAAGCCAACCTTGTTTTTCAATCTCTTCCTCTTGAGCTAAGGATAAAACTGGAATCAGCAAGACCGATAAAAGTAAAAGCAATAACTTCTTCATTTTTTCCTCCTTTCTCAAAACATTAAAGTCATTTCATCTTTTTCCTTTCCATATAACTATATTGTTATAATTTGACGGTTAGTCAAGCAACTTTTCATATATTGACAGTTAAATAAAATCTTAAGATAATTAATGATAGTTAATATTAAACTTTTAAAAGGAGATAAACAATGAAACAAAAAATCATCTCGATTATTATCCTTTTATCAATTGGACTTTTTGCTCAAGAAACTGATTATGTATTAGGTGAAATGCTGGTTCAATTTCAAAATGAATTAAGAGGTTCAATAAACATCATCGAACAAGACGGAATCGCCCTTACTGGCATTCCCGCAATCGATGCCCTGAATCGTCATTGGCAGGTTTCGAAAATGAAGAAAGTGATTTTAGACCCGAACCCAGATGAAATAGCCAAGCGAATGGGATTGGATATGCTCTATCATCTCACTTTCCCAAAAGAGACGAATATTGAACAAATCCTGGCGGCTTATAAAAACTCTCCATATGTTCGATACACCTGTCCAAATGCAATTTATCGTATTCAGCGGATTCCCAATGACCCAAGATATCCTGAGCAATGGCATCTTCCCAATATTGGCTGTCCCGATGCCTGGGAAGTTTCGACCGGTGACAGTTCAGTCGTTACCGCAATTGTTGATATGGGAGTAGACTATACTCATGAAGACATTCAAGATAATCTATGGATTAACCACGCCGAAGATATTAATCACAATGGAAGATTTGACCCGTCACCACCACCCACCGGTGACCTTAATAATATTGATGAGGATAGCAACGGCTATTATGACGATGTGATTGGTTATGATTTTGTCTATGGTGACCCTGACCCGACCCCGACCACACCGGGCGATGACCATGGTCAGCACTGTTTCGGCATCGCTTCGGCAGTAACCAATAACAATACCGGTGTTGCCAGTGTTGGTTGGAATGTGAGAGGAATGGCACTAAAATGCGGCGAAGGTTCTGGGATTTATTTATATTCGGCGATTGCGGCAATCTATTATGCGGCAGATAAAGGCGCCTGGGTAATCAGTATGAGTTATGGCGGTTATCGTCAACAATTTGAACCAGAGAGTATTGCTCTTGCCTATGCCTGGGAACGCGGTTTGGTCGAATGTGCCGGGGCAGGCAATGACAACCGCCAAAGTATTTTCTATCCAGCCGCATATTCCTGGGTGATTGCGGTTGCTGCCAGCAATCCGAGCAACCTTAAAGCAGATTTTTCTAATTACGGAACTTGGATTGATGTGTGCGCACCAGGCACTAATATCCTATCCACCACCACCCAGAATGGCTATGTGCGCTATGATGGCACATCAATGGCTTGTCCGGTCGTGGCTGGGGTAGCTGCACTTGTCAAATCAGCCTTTCCAACCATGACCAATGCCGAATGCACCACCCGAATCTTCGAATCTTGTGATTCAATGTCTGACCCATTGTATCGGTCCGGACTTTTAGGCTATGGTCGAGTCAATGTGGCAAAAGCAATCCTTCAAGTCATACGTTGTAATCTCAATATCACAAGCTATCGAATCAATGACCAATCAGGAAATAATAATGGAATTCCTGACCCGGGTGAGACCGTGGCTTTAATAATTACCTTAGCCAACGAACCAGGTTGGCAAGATGCCAATGATGTTACCGCAGTCTTGACTAATGATGACCCGGAAATCGAGGTCACAAAAGGCACTGCATCTTTCCCATCGATTCCAGCCGGTGGCAGTGGTAATTGTTCAGCCGACTCTTTTGTCTTTCGGGTAAGCGTTGGTTCGCCACCATATCGAAGCCGGTTCAATATTAATATTAATGCCACTCCCCAAACTTTACACCAATACGAACAAATTCGGCTTAAAATCGGTTCGCCTCGTGTCCTTTTGGTTGACGACGATGAAGGCTCGAATTTAGAAAACTGGTATGGTGGGGCTTGTGATAGTTTAGGGGTGCTTTATAACCTTTGGACTAATTCGGTTAACGGCTCTCCAGTCTTAGATACTTTAAATAATTACCCGGTAGTAATCTGGTTCACCGGGCTTGACAGTACCCAAACTTTGTCCAGTACTGATATGGCTAATCTCAGTTCCTATCTGGACAATGGTGGAAATTTATTCTTGTGTGGTCAAAATCTGGGTCAGGATATCGGCACTCAACCGTTCTATGCTAATTATCTGCATGCCCGTTATCTTAACAACCGAATTTCTACTGGTCCGATTCCTCGAGTCATTGGTATCAATGGCGACCCAATCGGAGAAAGCGATACCGATACTTTAGTCTTGATGGGCACTGGTGGTGCTGGTAATGCCCGTTCAATGGACGGTATTCAACCATTAAGTGTGGCTTTGGGCAGTCATCGTTATCCTAATAATCCGGATACTATCTATGCCGGAATTCACTATTCCGGGGATTATAAAGTGGTCTATTTTAGTTTTCCCTTTGAAGCGGTCGATGCGAATCCAACCCGCTATACGCAAAAATGGGAGATACTGAGACGAATCTTACTCTTCTTCGATGAACAATTACCTGGCTTCGAAGAACCCTATTTGGAATTCTCTAATCATTTTGCTATCCAGCCCAATCCATTTTCCAGCCACACCATAATAGGTTTTTCTCCTTTAGCCGCGGTTAAAAATCAAAAGACCGATTTTAAAATCTATGACCTTAGCGGTAAAATGGTCAGGCATTGGAGATTAAGCCAACAAAAATCAACGGTTTTATGGGATGGGACTGATTCGAAAGGTAATTCAGTGCCCAATGGTATTTACTTTGGTCTGGTGCAAAATATTAGTCTACCAGCCAGTACTTTTGTTACCAAATTAGTGAAGTTAAAATAATATTGTTATTTGCATCAATTCGTTATTGACTAAGCTTTAGATAAAGCTTAAAATCAATTGATGTTGCATCATATAGGGAGAAATATAAATTTAACCGAGGAGGCAGAATGAAATCATTATTTGTGCTATTTATCATCGGATTAATCATCACAATCCAAGCCCAGTATGTGGACACAACTCTGGTTGTGGGCAGCGGTCCAGCCGCTCTAATCAACAATACTCGGGAGAATAAAGTTTATTGTGCCAACAGCGAAGCTGACAGTCTAACCGTAATCGATGGTGTAAACAATACCATCCTATCCCATATTGCAGTTGGTGATGGTCCCTGGGCATTAGCCTATAATGAAGTTAGTAATAAAATCTATTGTGCCAACCGACAAGCAAATACGGTAACGGTTCTTGATGCTGTTGCCGATACCATCCTGGAGAATATTACGGTTGGTAATTCACCTCAATTCCTAATCTGGCAACCAGTTGCCAACAAGGTTTATTGCGTCAATTCCGGCAGTGACAATGTCACGGTAATCGATGGCACCAATGAACGGATAATTGCCACCATTGCGGTTGGTCAGAATCCAATCGCAGCGGCTCTGAATTCTACCAGTGGCAAGCTTTACGTTGCCAACGGCGCCGGCAATTCGATAACCGTAATCGATGTCGAAAACCATTCGGTTATCACTACGATTGATTTAGGAACACCACCTCAGGCAATTGCCTGGCACTCAACCAACAACCAACTGTATGTTGCAGCAATTGAAGCAGAAAGTGTCTATGCCCTCGATGGGGTATCAAATGCTATCAATGCTCGGATTGCAGTCGGCAGTCAACCTAACGCCCTGACGTCAAATCCGACCAACAATCTAATCTACTGCGCCAATTTCGGTGACGGCACGGCTACCGTTATAAGTGGTGGAACCAACACGGTTGTTGCTGTGGTATCGGTTCAAGCCAATCCCTATTCTTTGATTTACAATCCGAATACCAACAAGGTTCATTGCGCCAATGCCGGCGCCAACAGTGTAAGTGTGATTCGCTGTGACCACAATGTTGTAGAAATAACCCTTAATGTTGGAGAAATTCCTTATGCCTTAGAAATAAATCTTGCTCAGAATACGGTCTATGTGGCAAATTATGGGGATGGAACAGTAACTGTGATACAGGATGTTATCGGAATCGAAGAGTCGGCGCAAATTAGTAAAATTACAACACAAAATTTCTCGATAATACCAAATCCGGCAAACGGACCTTTTCGGATAAAATACGAAGCTAGGAATCCTGACCCAATCTCATTACAACTATTCAATACCTGTGGTCAATTAATGAAATCCTACCAAATCATCTCTGACCAGACCGATGAATTTTTGATTAACCCTGCTCCGCTCGGTTCAGGAATCTATATAATTCGGCTGAAAAGCGGCAGTCAGGTTATCACCCGGAAATTAATTCTAAATTAGCCAAAAAGAAAAAAGCCCCGCCTCGGCGGGGCTTTCTCTTTTAAATCTTCTAATCTAAAACCACCAATTTGATGGACTGGGCTGAGCTAGCATTCATTGCCAGCTCGATAAAGTAAATTCCTGAATCGACCCGCTGATTCTGTTCATTTTTCCCATCCCAGCTCACCTTTCCATTCTTATTCAAAGTTAGACGACGCACCAATTCACCTTTAGCATCGTAAACCTTTAGTATGGTCTGCCCTTTTACCGGATGGTTATATTTTATTGTTGTATTGGTCCGGAACGGATTAGGTGAACAGCTAAAGCTATTTTCGCTCAACGCTCGATTCAAATTATTCTCTTTAATCCCAATTCCACCGTCTATGGTTTTAAAGATTATCCCTTCACTGCCGCAAATCCAACCAATCAAGTCGTCCTGGGGAAACTCGATACAGTGAAGGTCGTAAACTTCACCAAGCTCGGTTATCTGCCAGGTTCTCCCTCCATCGGTCGTCTTAGCAACGAGACCATCGGTGCCGCAAACGAAACCAGTATTTACACCAGTCGGGAAGATTACGGAATGGAAATTAGTAATGGTTGGCCCTGGAATTTGGAGTCTTGTCCATTCTCCTCCGGCGTTAGTCGTTTTCAAAAGGATTCTACCTTCACCAACTACCCAACCGGTAGTATCATCATGAAAATAGACACCAAGCAATTGCTCCTCCAAACCAGTCGAGCGTGGCTCCCAGGTTTGCCCACCATCAAAGGTGTAGAAAACATTACCTTCTGCTCCGACCACATAGCCAACCATGGTATTTACGAAATAGACATCATTAAGCCTAACCGGAATTGGCGCCGGAAAATCTTCCCAACCTAACCCACCATCCCTGGTCACTTTTATCGTTCCATCATCGCCCACTGCATATCCAACATCAATGTTATTTGGAAAGTGTAGACCGTAAAGAGATACTGGGGAACCGGTATTGACAATCTCCCAGACTTCACCGCCATCCGTAGTTTTTTGCACATTGCCCAAATCGCAGGCGATGTAACCGATTGATTCGTTCACCGGAAAATTAATATCATGGAAGTTATCCGAAGGCAGAACCAGCATTATTTCCCATCGCTCACCGCCATCAACGGTTCGCAACAGTAAAGACGAATCACCGCAGGCAAAACCAACGCTTGTATTGTTCGGCGGAAAATCGATACTATTAAGGTGATTCGGTGCGGCAAATTGTCTTTCCCAACCGGCTTGGAGGTTAGCAAAAATTAAAAATAGTGCCAAACCAGCCAGTATTATCTTAAATCGCATTATTGAACCTCCTTTCTTAATTTTTGTTTTCATCTTACATCTTTTCTTAATGGGTGTCAATAGTCATTTTAAACTAAACTGGAAAAATAGAGCCCAGCACTATTTTAAGTACTGGGCTGATTTAGGAAAAGAATTAATCCAATGCGACCAGTTTAATCCGCTCGGACAAACCAGCATCGGTTTTGTATTCAAGCAGGTAAACGCCGGGTGCTACTTTATGATTCAAATCGTCTCTGCCATCCCAGTTCACCTTTCCACTCTTATTCAAGGTCAGAGTCCGAATCAGTTCACCTTTAGCATCATACAATTTTAGTGTCGCATTACCTTTTACTGGTTGAGCAAATTTAATAAACGTATTGGAGCGGAATGGATTTGGTGTGCAGTCCAAAAATTTCTTTGCTATCCCTGGTTTTAATTTCGACTCCTCAATTGCCGGAACTCCGCCGTCTGGGGTATATAGAATCGCCTCTTCAGAACCGCATATCCAACCGGTCAGGTAACCAGACGGAAAATCCATACCATAATAGTTATGGATTGGAGTAATAACGTATGCTTCCCAAGAACTGCCACCATTGGTGGTGCGGCAAAACCAGCCACCACTACCGCAAATATAGCCGTTGGTTGGGGTCGGAAAGATTACCGACTGGAAACTGACATTGCCTGGTACCCCTGGAATATTAACTTCGGTCCAGGTCCAGCCACTATCAATTGATTGCAAAACAGTTGCGCCAGTGCCGACTACCCAGCCGTTCACTTTATCGGTGAAATGGATATCCAAAAGCCGTTGATTGACATTGGTAGTACATCCTAACCAAGTTAGGCCAGCATTAGGAGTTCGATAACAAACGCCTTGGTCGCCAACTATCCAACCATATAAATTGTCGTCGAGAAAATGCAAACCAAGCAGATTAATTGGTTCAGGAATCGGAATGGCCGCCCAGTTAAGACCGTCAAAGGTAAACCAGACCTGACCACCCAAACCAGTTGCCCAACCAACATTGGGGTCAACCGGAAAATGGATTGCAGTAAAACTAACGTTTTGTCCAACCCGTTGTATTATCCAATTAGAACCACCATCTACGGTCTTCAAAATAAAACCAGAATCACTAACCGCAATATAGCCGTTCGATTCATCTGGAAAACTAATACCATTGTATTCCATTGCAAGTGGGGACTGAATCCTCGGCCAACCATCAGTACCACCATTGGTTGTTTTTAATATGAGTCCTCCCGAACCACAGGCATAACCAACATTAGTATTACCTGGTGGGAAATCGATGTCATAAAGCTGACCTGTTCCGCTGTGTTGAGGATCCCAGGCATTGAGATTAGCTGAAATTAAGAGCATTCCCAGTAAAATCAGGATTATATTAAAACGCATCTATCCTCCTTTTCTTTTCTAAACTCACGATAGAATTTTACATTTTTTATGGACGATGTCAACAAATATAATTCATTCAAAAAAATCAACTTTTAATCGATTAGCACAAGTTTAATGATTTTAACAAGACTATCGGCTTCGATGATAAGAAAGTATATACCCGAATTTAGCCCGAAAAGATTCAAACCATGCTTGGCTTTAATTAGCTGACTTCTGATTTGCCTGCCTGCAATATCGAACATTGAAATTCCAAATTTCGTTATCTCAAAATTTTGGAGTAAAAGAGACAATTGGTTCTGTTTCAAAATTAAAGTATTAGGAAGCACCAATTCTTCAAATTTAATTTTGCTTGGTTGGTTCTCTTCAATGCCGAGTGTCTGATATTTAATTGTGGTGAAATCAGCCGAAGTGTTCAAACCGCCGCTTTCCCCGGTTAGGAAAATATTGCGGTTCTGGTCTAATCGCAACTGATTCGGCTCGTCATAGCCCGAGCTCGTGCCGTTATAATTCCTTTCCGCAACCAAATTGCCGACACTGTCATATTTGATTGTCATATAATCATCCGTATTGACCGGACCAAAATAACCATGTCCGGCAACATAACAGTTGCCCTCATCATCAACCGCCAACGCTTTTGCCACATCATCACCATTACCCGGACCGTTGTAGCGGCGCTGCCAGCGCTCATTACCTGCGGTATCGTATTTCAGAGTAATAAAGTCATGTGCCGTGCCAATGCCATCACTAAAACCGACCACATAGACATTCTGGTTTTGGTCTAAGACGATTCGATAACCACGGTCATCTTGATTGGCGGTTCCGTTGTAGCGCTCTTCCCAGCCTTGATTACCCGAAGCATCGAATTTGACAGTGGCACAGTCGAAATTAGAATCTTCCCCTTCGCTGTAACCGGTCACATAAACATTTCCCAAAGTATCAATCGCCAAATCTTTCAAATAGTCATTCCGATTAGCGGTGCCATTGTAATTTGCCACCCAGACTCGATTGCCCGATGAATCATACCTCAGGACAAAATAATCATACCAGCCGCTGGTGTCATTGCCATAGCCGGCAACATAAACATTATTCCAATTATCGAGTTTAATCTTCAAGCCAACATTATTTATGGTGGGCGGACCAGAATAACGCCTTGACCAGACCATTGTGCCCGAAGTATCGTATTTAATGGTCAGGGCACAGTGTTGGTAATTCGAGTCGGTTGCATAACCGGTCAGATAAAGATAACCAAAATTATCGGTTGTCAAATCAAAGATTTCATCAGCCAGATTTGCTCCCCCATCAAATCGTCTCATCCAGATTACATTTCCGGAAGTATCATAGCGGATGTTTAAAAAATCAAGATTGGTGCCAAAACCATAACTGCCGCCTGCCACAAAGATTTGATTTTGATGGTTAATCCTGATTACCCGAGCCACATCGTAACCATTACCGGTTCCGTTATAACGCCTGACCCATCGCTCAATCCCTGAATTAGAATATTTCAATGTTGCATAATCATAATTGAAACTATGGTTTGTACTATAACCGGTCACATAACAATTTCCGAATTGGTCGAAAGCTAAATCAAGCCCAACATCAAAATCCGAAGCCGGTCCATCATATCTTCTTACCCATTCCTGGCCCGGGCTTAATGTCACCAAAAAAATTACCAAAAAAATCTTCTGGAACGACCTCTTCATTTTTCTATCATAATTGAAAATTCATTAAAGTCAATTCTCACATTTTTTTCTATTTTTGGCTTACCCCTTAATAATATCAAATCATAAGCTCAACCAGACCCAGCCCTCACTAAAAAACCAATACAGGGAAATCTATATAACTATGGTATTTACAGATACTTACAATACGCAAATTTTAAAAATCTTTGGATTTACTAACCGAATTTCGATTAAAAAAACTATTGACAAATCTGCAATTTTTTCTACAATTCGAGTTAAGCACGGACTTGGGTATCAGTATAATCATTAATCCCAAGTTTTAACTTCTATAATCTTGGACTTTCGCTCCGGGGTGGAAGTAGAAAGTCCGAAGGTAGTGATTTATCTACCCCAAAAAAGAACTTCATCGGGTTACAAATCAAAATGTATCGTTTATACAAAAAACAGTTTTACCCAGTGCCGCTGGGTATTAACTGAATCGTAGTCAATACATTTCTTGAATTAATCCGATGAAAAATTCCTGACATTATGTCAGGACAAAATAAATCTATAAGGAGGCTTAATATGTCAAGAACAAAGACATTATTACTCCTGACCTGCACGTTCCTACTCGTCTTCGCAAGCACCCCTGATTTTGTCAAAGCGCCGCTCAGAGTAAAAACCGATGGCATTAATGTCTCGCCTGATTTTTCTTCTTTCATTCATCCGAGTGCGGCTGAAATGTTTGAAGAACCACCGGCTTCGCCTCTTGCCATAACCTGGCAAGCCAGAGCAGCGGTTCCGGCTACTCGTTATCGGACGGCTGGCTGCGGCGATACCTCTGGTCACTTCTATGTGACTGGTGGTTGGACTAACTCGGTTGCCTCGAATGTCACTTATCAGTACTTTGCCAATGGTGACTCCTGGCACGTGGCGCGTCCGATGCTTTATGCCAACTCCAACCATTGTGCTATCTTCCATCCGCCGACCAATAAAATCTTTGTATTCTGCGGTTATGATGGCGCTGTTGCCATGAACTGGACCCAGATTTACGATATTGCTAACGATACCTGGACCCTTGGCGCATCTTGCTTCTTAGCAATGCTTGGCACCTATGGTGCAGCAGTCGGTGATTCAATCTTCATTACTGGTACTGATTTGAGTGCGTTCAGTCTTGGACTCTGGTGTTATCGGGTCAGCACCAATACCTGGTCATACGTCAGTGCCCTGCCTGGAACCGGTGCATCCGGTGGTGCTGCCTCTTATGGCAATAAAGTCTACTTCACTGGTGGCTGGCCCTCAAGAGATACCGTGACGATGTATGAAATCGGTGTCGGCGTTACACCCAGCTTCGCTTTCATGCCGCGCGGTCAGCACGGTCATGGCACCGAAGAGGTTAATGGCAAACTCTGGGTATTTGGCGGCGGTCAATCCTGGGGCGCGGCAACCGCTGCGGTTTATTCCTATGATTTGTCTCAAGGCTCTGGTGGTTCCTGGGCAACTGAAAACTCGATGATTTCGACTCGTTATGCTGGTGCGTTTGGCAAAATGTTCTATCCAGATACCTGGCGGCTCCATGCCGCAACCGGTTTGACCGGTGTATCGACTCGTTTCCTTTTACACGAGCGCGGTACAATTCCACCGCCCCCACCAACCGATGCTATGCTATTGAAAATCAATGCGCCGTCGTCAGCCACTCCACCCAGCACTTCGGTCAATCCGAATGTAACCATTCGTAATGCTGGAACCGATACCATCTCCAATATTCCGGTCACAATCTGGATTGATTCGGCTGGTGTAAGAATCTATAACCAGTCTCAGACCTATTCTGGAACACTTAATTCTGGTGATACTGCCAATATCAACTTCACACCCACATTCCCAGTCGGTCCGCTTGGTTCAGGCTATGTGGTGACTGCGTTCACCGCTTTAGCCGGTGATTTGGACCCGTCCAATGATACCCTATCAAGACTGGTCTATCTGCCTGGTTTAATCTGGACTGCTATGCCACCACATCCTGCCACTTCTTATCGAACTGGTGGCTGCGGTGACACGATGGGACACTTCTATGTCTATGGCGGTTATACCACAACCTATTCTAACCAGTGCACCCGCTATGATGTGACAAGCGGTACCTGGACCACATTGTCCAACATGTTGCTCGGTGTGATGAACATCACCGGTGATTATGATTTGGCTCGTGACCGAATCTATGTGCCGGGTGGTTATTCACCGTATCGGAACCAACTGCAAATCTATGATGTTGCCGGTGACTCTTGGTATTATGGCGCAAATATGCCGATGACCTCGAGCGGTTCGCCGTGCGCGGTGGTTGGCGATACCTTGTGGGTAATCAGTTCCAGCCCTACTGCTGGAACCCTGATGGGCTATAGCATCAATACCAACTCCTGGTTCTTTGGTTCACCGCGACCCAACTGCCTGTCCTACAGCATGCTGGTTGGTTATGGTCGTAAGCTCTATAGTGTTGGTGGTTGGACCTCAGATGCGACTGCGTATATCTATGACATTGCAACCAATACCTGGACCCAGGTACCAGGACTACCGGTTGGCAGACACTCGGCTGGATTAGAAGTGATTAATAATAAAGTTGTGTGCTATGGCGGCGGTCAAAGCTGGTCTCCAACGCTTAACTCTGCCTTCGTATTAGACCCGACCTTCCCAGCTGCAGGCTGGGCAGCAGAAAATTCAATGATTCAGGGACTTATTGGCGCTGCTGCTGCTGCTGTAACCTATTCTGGCAGGACTCGACTCCATGCTGCTGCCGGTTATAACGGCTCGGCAAATCTAAACTGGCATGAAGCCGGTGGGTTCCCGGTTCCTTATGATGTCGGTGTTGATGCAATCCTTGCTCCAACTGGTATCATTCCGGGTGACACTTTAGCCCCAACCGCAATCGTTAAGAACTATGGCATTCAGGCTGCAACCTTTGATGTCTGGTTCTCAATCGATGATGGCTATGCTGACACTACAACCGTGACCGCTCTGGCAGCTGGTGCGGTTGATACCCTCGTGTTTACTGACTGGTTGCCGGGTACTGGCTTCTTTAATGCAAAATGCTCGACCATGTTTGCTACTGACCTGGATAATTCCAATGACGCCCGAAGCGCAGTTTCTGCGGTTGCCGACTATATTGAGGACTTTGAAGCTCAGGACGGCGGCTTTGTTTCGAATACTACGGCTGGCTGGCAGCACGGCACTCTTTCCGGTGGACCTGGTGGCACACCTCATGGTACCGAAGCCTGGGCAACCGTGCGCACTGGTGCTTATTCTAACAGTGCAAACTGGACCCTCA
>Ga0224501_10001159_pt1 | contig 20321 bp, 20 predicted proteins | sample SF_Oct11_sed_USG_4_FD_169105 | JGI IMG/M metagenome (GOLD analysis project Ga0224501, IMG submission 169105) | Sediment microbial communities from San Francisco Bay, California, United States - SF_Oct11_sed_USGS_8_1 | ecosystem: Environmental > Aquatic > Marine > Sediment | place: USA...
GGCTACTCAGCCTTGGGGATCGACTGCGTGGGCTTCACAGACGACTGGGGCGACCAGTCGAAGCTCATGATCAGCCCCAGGCTGTGGGTCGAGGTCTTCAAGCCGTACTACAGGCGCATCTTCCAGAAGGCCAAGGGAAAGGGGATGCACACCTTCCTCCACAGCTGCGGGAACATCACCGGCATCATCGGCCACCTCAGGGAGACGGGGCTCGACATCATCCAGATCGACGCCCCCCACCAGAACGGCGTTCAGTGGCTCAGCGACAACTACAGGGGCAGGATGTGCTTCGACTGCTGTATAGATATCCAGAAGGTGCTCGTGACGGGAGATGTGTCGGCGATCGATGACGAGGCCAGGTTGCTGACAGAAAAGCTTGGGACTAGGGAGGGAGGGTTCATAGCCCGTCAGTACCCCGAGCTAGTGCACATCGGCGTGGAGCCGGAGATCAACGAGGTGGCCTATCGGTCCTTCATGAAGTGGGGAACCTTCGAGTAGTGGTCAAGCTTTCCACACCCATCCACCCACTTTGAAGAAAGCTAGGTGTTAGCGAGCCGTTCAGCATCATACCAGTGAGATCGGACCATAATCTGGTCGCCTCCTCCTCGTCAAATCCCAGCATCAAGACGCTGGTCAAACCACTTCTAAGTGCAAAGACACCCACCGCTATCGACCTCGGCTTCAGCCTCAGCTATCATGGCAGTATGAGGCGTAACCTCTACGCCTACAAAATCCCCAGTTCGGGCGTGGGCGACAACGACTTTGACTTCATGATGACCATGTACAGGCAGTCGGGCTCGATGCCCGAGGGGCCATGGAAAGAGGTGAAGAAGAGGTACAATGACAAGCCGACACATACAAGCAAACATCCTTTACTAAAAGCATCAGGCATTTCTTCTTGACAATTCTTAACTATCAAAATAGCTGCTTCAGTATCAAGGGGATCTGCATTGGGTTCAGCTCTTCAGAACATCAGGATAGTCGATCTCACGCAGCATCTCGCGGGCCCGTTCTGCACCATGCTGCTCGCGGACATGGGGGCCGAGGTCTTCAAGGTGGAGCCGCCGTGGGGCGACGCATCCCGGGCGTCCGCCCAGTATCCCATGATCAAAGGTCAGAACTCCTACTTCATGTTCGTGAACCGCAACAAGAAGAGCATCGCGCTGGATCTGAAGTCCGAGAAGGGCGTCGAGGTACTCAAGGGGCTCGTCGAGATCTCGGACGTTGTGGTCGAGAACTTCAGGCCGGGCGTGATGGACAGGCTGGGCATAGGGTACGAGGCCCTGAGGGAGGTCAACCCCGGGATCATCTACGCCTCCATCTCGGGCTTCGGGGAGGAGGGCCCATACGTCAAGAAGCCGTCCTTCGACATCATCGCCCAGGCCATGAGCGGGTGGATGTGGCTCAACAGCCGAGAGACCCGGGGCCCGAACAGCCGGGCATCCCTCGTACCTTCCTGCCTGGCCGGCAGCCCGGGGGACACCATCCCCGGCGTCTTCTGCGCCCTCAGCATCCTCGCAGCGCTGCTGCACAGGAATGTTACGGGCCAGGGCCAGAGGATCGACGTTGCCCAGACGGACGCCCTGATGACCGTATCGGGGCTGGGCATGATGCGCTACCTGTATTCGAGCGGCACAGCCGACGAAAGGGCCCGCCGACCCGCTACGCAAATCCACGGGGTCTACGAGGCGAGGGATGGGTACGTTGCCGTCCGGCTGATCGGGGAGAAGGAGTTGAACACGGTGGCCGAGGCGATCGGCGTCGAGGCGGATGAAATCAGCCCCTCCTCGGAGGCTCTGAGGAACTGGTTCAAGGAGAGGGACAGGCGCGAGATAGCGGACATCCTCTCTGACAGGGTCCCCTGCGCCCCTGTTCTCACCGATGACGAGCTCGTCAGCGACCCGAACGTCAGGGAGCATGGGATGATCGTGGAGCGGGAGCATCCTTTGGGCTTCACGTATCGAACCATCGCGACCGGGATCAGGTTCTCCGAGACGCCAACTTCGATCGAACTCCTACCGCCAGAACTTGGAGCGAATACGGTCGAGGTACTCCGACTGCTCGGCTACGACGAAGAGGAGATCGAGGAACTCATCAGGGAGGGTGTAGCCCTATCGGCCGGGGCTTGAGTCATCCGGCTCCGAGAATATTAAATCCACGAGGCCATACACTTTCTCTACATGGGCTCGGCTCTGCCCCACTACACGGACATCGAGAGGCTCGTCAGGCGCTCCTCGCTGATCTTCCCCGCGAACGTTCAGCGGTTCGTCGAGAAGGCATACACGAGGGGGGCTGACTGCGTCGTGATGGACCTCGAGGACTCCGTCCCCGAGAGCGAGAAGGAGAACGCGAGGACCCTCATCAGGGACTCCATACCCGTCGTCGGCAAAGGGGGCGGAGACGTCGCGGTCAGGATCAACCGCCCGATCGGCCAGGCGACCGAGGACCTAGAGGCCTCCGTGTGGCCCGGCCTGGCGTGCGTCTCGCTGCCGAAGGTCGAGTCGGCTGAGGAGGTCCGGGTCAGGGACGGGATCATCACAGACCTGGAGAGGAGGAGGGGGCTGAAGCCGGGGGTGGTGCAGATAGCCGTCGCCGTCGAGACGGCCCTCGGCGTCATAAGGGCCTTCGAGATCGCGTCCGCCAGCCCGAGGGTGGTGACGATCGGGGTCGGCGCCGAGGACCTGACGCAGGAGATGGGCATCCAGACGACCGGGGAGGGGCAGGAGCTCTGGTACGCCCGGTCGAAGGTCCTGATGGACGCCTACGCCGCGGGCATCCAGCCAATGGGGCTCGTCGGCATTGAGCCCTTCACGTGGAGGGAGCCCGAGAAGGCCTATGACGCGGCCGTCAACTCCCGGAAGCTGGGCTACAAGGGGGCGCAGTCCATCCACCCGGCGCCGATCCCGTACCTCAACGAGGGCTTCTCCATACCATCGGAGGAAGTGGATCAGATGAGAAGAGCCTTGGAGGCCTTCGAGGACGGGATAAAGAAGGGGACGGCGTCAGTGAACGTCGACGGGAGGATGATCGATGTCGCCTCGGCGGAGAGATGCAGGAAGATCCTTGAGCGAGCCCGCGCCATCGCAGTCATGGACAGTAAGAAGAAAAAGGCTCTGAAAGACCCCGACGCCCTAGAGGAAAGACTCAGGGCAGCGATCAATGAGATCTAGATCAGGCGCGCGTATGGCACGGATTGGCCCCGTCATTCTGAGCGGCAGACAGCAGCTGCGGCATGCTGATGTGCTTGCGGGTTTTCTTCTACAAATCTAGAGTTTCCTGGTTACTAGATACGCAGATGGGGGAATAGTCGCCCTCATCGCCTTCCAGTTCTCCGGTTTTCTGGCGTCGAGCAACAGTCTCCCATCTCTGATGAATGCGCCTTCGGCGGGTTGGAACCTGGTGGCCACGGCCCAAAGTATCTGTCTGCCATCCTCTGTGTCAATGTCTTCGTCCACGCAGACGATCAGCCTGCACCGATTCAGAGACGGCTCATCGAGAAGGACAGTCGGATCACTCACATCCATCGTCGCTTTGATGGCACAGAAACAGGGATTGCCATCGCAGGGGAACGAAACTTCTCTGATCCTGTTTGAACTCAGCACTTCTTTTACGTCGGGCATCGCCACTTTCGAAAGAGTCTCGATCTCCGGCCCGGTGGCATCCAGGATCATCTTCGAGGAGAGACCCGCCCGGGAGGAGGAGGGGTCGAGATATTGGGAGAAGACCCCGCCGAGGACCTCAATGCCAGAGCCCCTCTCGAAATCGCATCTCAGGGCCATGGCTCCCAGGGCCCCGCTTACGTCGGCGATGTCCGTCTCGGCGGGGAAGACCGCGACGATCTTGACATAATGATCCAGCCCCAAAAGGAGGAGGCAATGTTGCTTGGCAAGGCCAGGCGTGGCGCTCATCGACTCCTTGAGGGAGGCGAAGCAGACGAAGTGGGTGCCCGAAACCGGCCATATGATGTCCTTGAGCGCGTTGACGTGCATCGAGTCGACGAGTGTACGAGATATCCTCGCCTGCTTGGGCAGCCCACTGAGGAGTAGGTGCTCGGAGGCGTTGCTCGGGGCCACGGCGAGGAAGATCGGGTCCTCCCTCGTGGTCATCGCCGTGATGTGGATGTGGTTCCTCGTGGACCTTCCGCTGATGTAGCCCGTGTACTCCGTGAAGGGCCCCTCGTCACCCTCGTCGAGCAGTATCTGCCCCTCCAGCACGATCTCGGCCTGCGAGGGTACGGGGAGGTCGACTGTCTCGCACCCGACCAGCTCGATGGGCTCCCCGATGAGCGCGCCGGCCGTGTTGTACTCGTTTGTGATCTTGGCCGCCGCCGCGAGGTAGAGGGCCGGATGCGCCCCTATGATGACCGCGATGTCGAGGGGCTCCCCCGCGGCCTTGGATCTCTCGAAGTACTGCCACGTGTGCCCACGCGAGTGGAGGCTGACCCCTAGGTCGCACCTCCCCTTAAGGACCATCCTAGCATAGGTCAGGTTTACCTCGTCAGGGAGGTCCGGGTTCCTGGCGACGAGCAGCCCCGCGGTGAGGTATCTGCCGCCGTCCTGCTCGTAGAACTTCGGGATTGGCAGGCAAGTGAGATCGACGTCGCCTCCCCTGCGGCGCACTTCCTTCACGGGGCCGCCGGAGGCATAAATCGGTGGGGCCCTTTCTCCGATCGACCTGTTCCACTTTTCATAGAAATCAAGCCTGCCGCCGCGCCTGTGAGAGTCGTATCCGATTGCGAGGTTTATCCTGTCTATGTGCCCAAAAAGGTTGACGAGGAGAGGCGTGGCGTAATCCTTGACATTCTCGAAAAAAAGCGCAGGGTTGCCCTCGACTTTCTCCATCCCGGAGACAAGGGCAGTGACCTCGTATCGCCAGTCGACCAAGCCGCTCACTCTCATGAGTTGATCGGGGATGGCCCCCTCCAGCCTCTCCAAGTACGACCGAAGACTCTCCATGGTTCTTTTTAACAACAATGAGGTAGATAAGATTCGAGGAAAAAGTCGTCCTGTGGGGTAATAAAATGGGGCCTCCTCCGGATTTTCCCCATCTTCAATGCTAAGCGTGCATAGGCGTGTGTTGAGTTCCTGAAGGTTGATATCCCTGGAGAGGCTCGAACCCCCGTCTGAGAGTCGTAGACCCTTTTCCTATGGAGATATAAAGTTCAGAAGGGTTCAGAGGAGCGGACATATCCCGTCCTTCGATTCGTCAAGATGTGCCCGTGTACGCAAGGGCATGAGGAGGGTTATCCCGCGTGGAGAGTAGGTCCTTTGCCGAGAAACTTTTCATTGGTGTGAATTTTTCGTTTCTCATTGTCGATGAGCCCGACGACCACTGAGGGGCCCTATGAATACTACCCTGTTGTAGAACGTTGTGCCCGGCCGAGTTCGGATTCATCAGCCTCTTGGGCCCTTGTCCTCGGCCTCGATGGGGCTCCCCTCGTGGTGGGGGAGCCTGCCGGGCTCTTGCACGAGGAGGAGGACTATGATCAGGCAGGCTGCTGCGGTCGCGGCGCCCACGAGGAAGAGAGCGCTGAACCCGTACAACTCCGCCATGAAGCCCCCTAGGATGGCGCCCATGGTGCTGCTCTCGTCCATCACGGTCATGTAGAACCCCATCCCGAAGCCCCTGTTCTCCGGCGAAAGGAGGTCAGCAACGTAGGCCCTAGAGGAGGGCTGGAGGATAGCGTTCGAGGCCGACTCCATAGCCCTCACGGCGAGGACCTGCTCGAAGGTCGTGACGTTCCTATAGCCGATCATGGTGGCGATGAGGGCCCCCAGGCCGAAGAGATAGGTGGGCTTCCTACCGTATCTGTCGGCGAGGCTCCCCGCCAGGGGCGCGATGGCGAGGGTCACCAGTGCCCTCACGGCGAAGAAGTAGCTGGTCTCCCTCATGTCCAGGCCGATCTCCTCGCTTAGGTAGAGACTGAAGAAGGGGTTGTACATGGTTGTCCCGGTCCTGTAGATGAGGGTCGCCGCCAGGAATATGCCGAACACGACGCCAAGGCCCCTGATGTTCGAGGAGAGGCCCCTCAGGGCAAGGCCCCTCCCCGCCCCGATGCTGGCGATCGCCTCCTGCGGCCTGGTCTCCCTTACCATGAGGAGGATGATGCCAGCGCTCACCGCTACAAAGGCCCCGCAGAAGATGAAGTACAGGAAGTAGCTGGAGGCCTCTATGAAGGCCCCGGCCAGGAGGGGCCCGACGAGCTGGCCGACGCCGCTGGACATGGAGTAGAGGGACATGGCCCTCCCCCTCTGGCGGGGAGGAAATATGTCCGCCGCCATCGTGGTGATGGCCACCGGGGTCATGTAGTAGGCGAAGCCCTCCACGAACCTGAGGGCCGCGAATGTGCCGAAGTCCTTGCCCGCGAGGGCGAACAGGAAGAAGACGAGGGAGTAGAGGGCCACCCCGGCGAGTAGGACCGGCTTCCTCCCGTGGCTGTCAGAGTACCTTCCGGCCAGGACGCTGCTTATGATTCCGGCGAAAGTCCCCACGGAGATGAGGAGGCCTATCGCTGACTTCGACATCCCGTGGTTCTCGAAGAAGAGGGGGAGGACCATGTAGATGGTGCTGGTGGTGACCTGCATCGAGACCATGGCGCCGATGAGGATGTAGTAGTTCCTCCTTGCCTCAGGCGTGGGCTCGGGGCCCTTCATTCAGACCCCTCCAAGGATTACACCCGTAACACCCGCAGGAGATTTAATTCTTTCGAGGGCCGCGCAGCGAACTTACCACACGCCTCTGGTCTATACTCAGTGCGCGTCGAGGGGCCTAAAGCCCACCCATTGTCTGCCCGACGACCTTTCTCTCCAGTTATTAACACAGACAACTTCGTCAAGAACACGCCTATAGGCTGAACGATGGAGACTGATAACCCTGTACTTACTCCATACGGCGCATGGGAACAGAGGTCGCCGCTAGCGAGTTTGACCGAGATTTACAGGGGCATTGAGCTGATGAACGTCCCCAGGGGGATGTCCCGGAAACGGCTCATACGCGCACACTAGACCATCTCAAATTGGTGGACATACTTCTCGTCGGTGAGCGAGTAGTAGACCCATTTCCCCTGTTTTTTATGTTCGACCAGTCCGACGTTCTCCAGCTTCTTCACGTGGTACGTCAGGTTTGGCTGGGTCATGTCGAGCGCGGCCGTGAGCTCGCAGACGCACATCTCCCTGAACGTGAGCAGGGCCAGGATCTTGAGGCGGCTCTCCTCGGAGAGGGCGTTGAAAAGCCGGGCCCTCCCTTTGAAGTCGAAGTTTCTTAGATACTCGTCCGTGAGCTTTCTGAGCAGGGACTCGTGCGCCTCGACGTCCTCTGCGTCGCAGAAATAGGTCTCGAGCATCCCGCTCAGTTCTTCTCTAGCGATGTCCTTCGGCATGTCCAGACCCGATCCTTCGCTCATCGGAGAAGATGCATAAACAAATTTATATATGTTTATATGTCCCGGGTTTAGGGAGTACAGGAGCTGACAGATGTCGGAGACAAAGGCACATCTCGGGTTCTTCGAGAAGTACCTCGCCGTATGGGTGGCACTATGCATGGCAGTCGGCCTCCTACTCTCCCAGTATCTCCCAGGCCTGAGTCAGGCGATCGACAGCTGGCAGGTAAGGGACATCTCGATACCCATCGGCATCTGCCTGTTCCTGATGATGTACCCTGCTCTCCTGAACCTCCAGCTCGAGGAGCTGAGGAAGCTTGCGAGGAACCCCAAGCCAATTATCCTGACCCTGTTCTCGAATTGGATCATCGCCCCCCTGGTGGCCTTCGCGCTCGCGACCCTCTTCCTGTCCGGGCACGATCAGCTCATCGTCTCCGTCATACTCTTGGGCTCCAGCCCGTGCACAGCGATGGTGCTCGTCTGGGGGACCCTCGCCGAGGGTAACCAAGAGCAGAACTTCATCACCACGAGCATGAACACGGTCACCATCATGTTCCTTTATGCGCCCATCGTCTCGCTATTAACGGGCGTGCAGAACATCGCCATAGACAGGGTGCTGCTGATCATCTCCGTGCTGGTTTTCATCGGTGTACCAATTGTACTCGGATACCTTTCCAGGCGCTACCTCACGCGGGCGAAGGGGGAGCTGTGGTTCCACGGGGTCTACAGGCCCGCCGTTGGCAAAGTCGCCATGCTCGCACTTCTAACAACGCTGATCGTGCTCTTCTCGCTCAACGGCGACGTCCTGCTGAAGCACCCCGATCTGATGGTGCTGATCTCGGCGCCGCTGCTGGTCGGGTTCTTCATAGTCGTCGGGATAAACCTGCTCATGACGAGGTTAGTGGGCCTGCGATACAAGGAGGGGATCATAACCGTCATCATCGGCTCCTCCAGCCACTTCGAGATAGCCATCGCGACTGCGGTGAGCCTCTACGGCCTCGGCTCCCAGGCGGCCCTCGGGACAACCATGGGGCTATTCTGGGAGGTCCCCGTCATGCTGAGCCTGGTGTACCTCGGCAAGAGGCTCAGGGACAGGGGCTTCTGGAACATGCGGGAGGAGGCCCCGGAGGCGAGGCTGTGAGCTCGGATTTCCTGGAGACGACCGTAGACAAATTCGTCCTGAGGGTCAAGAAAGGCCTTAGGTACTCGAGTGATCACGTCTGGGTCGGGAGAGGGAACGAGCACTGCTCGCTGGGCTTGACCGACTACGCGCAGAGGAGGGGCGGCGACATCGTCTTCCTGGAGTTCCCAGGCGCGGAGGGAGTAATCAGGGCCGGAGAGCCATTCGCGAGCTACGAGACGATAAAGGCCGCTCTCGAAGCAAAGGCGCCGTTCGACTGCGAGATAGCTGAGGTGAATCGTGCACTGGAGGATCGGCCTGAGCTGATAAACGAAGATCCCTACGGGGCCGGGTGGATTGCGCGCGTTAAGCCGGTTGACCCGGAGAGCGTTGATGCACTGCTTTCGCCAGATGAATACTTCGAGCTGATGAAAAAGGAGGCGGAAGCAAGGGTATGAAAGATCAGGGGGGAGTTCAGAACGCCTGAAAATCCAATACTTGTCATACCCTGCAGCGGCATCGGCAAGCCCTTCGGCACGATCGGCAGAGACGCCACCTTCAGGGTCGTCGACGAGCTCAGGAGGGGCAAGGCGGACACGAACTGCCTTTCCCTCCTGGTGATGGGGGACGAGGAGGCGACCAGGCAGGTCCGGGAGAGCAGGTGCATAGCCGTCGACGGGTGCCCGCTGGAGTGCGCCAGGAAGAACATAGAGATCGCCGGCGGGAAGATCGCCGCCCACTTCAGGGTCATGGACCTCCTACGCGAGAACAAGGGTCTCAAGCCCAGGCAGGTGACCTTCCTGGACGAGGACGGGCTTAGGCTCGCAGAGATGCTGGCGGAGGAGATCGCAGCGAAGGTGGACGAACTCGGAGGGGAGCGGCCCTGAAAATAAGGCCGAAGATCGGCGTGGTCTCCTGCAGCGGGGAGTGCTGCAGCCTTGGGACGGTGAGCAGGATAGCCACGAGAATCGTCCTCGAGGACCTGAAGGTCGGGGAGACGGTGACCATATGCCTCCCCCTGTTCTTAGCCGGCGACTCGGGGGAGAGGATGTTCGCCAGGGAGTTCCCCACCGTCGCAGTAGACGGCTGCCACAGGCTCTGCGCCACCAAGGCGATAGAGAGGTACAGCGGCGAGGTCGCGGCAACGGTAGACATCGAGGGACTGCTTGAGGAGTGGGGAGCGGAGCCCCCCGCCTCCAGGAGAGAGCTGGAGGGGAAGGACATGGAGGTCGTGGGCAGGGTCGCCTGGGAGATTGCGCAGCGGATAGATGCCATCGAGGAGGCCCGGGATGCCTGAGTACTCAGCGAAAGCGGTGTGGACCGGGGGCTACAGGGGGGAGCTCATCTGCGGCAACGGGGCGACCATGCCGTTCTCCGCGCCGGCGACCATGCACGGAGAGCCCGGCGTCCTGACCCCTGAGGACGCCTTCGTCGGGGCCCTCAACTCGTGCTTCATGCTCATGTTCATATGGGCCGCAGAGCGCCTGAAAATCGACCTAGTCTCCTACGAGTGCGAGGCGGTCGGCCGTGTCAAGGAGTTACTTGACAGAACCTCCATCTTCAGCAGGTTAACATTGCGACCGAGGATCGAGGCGAGGAACTGTCTCGAGGGAGACGTCCGGAGGGCCCTGGGGCTCGCCGAGAAGTACAGCCTCGTATGGCAGTCGATAAAGGCCGAGGTCGAGCTAGAGCCCGATATAATCATCCACGGTTAGTGCAGCCATGGGAGACGGGCGCGACTCGAATTTCATGCATCTGATATTCAAGGGCGAGCTAGTCGACGACTACGCGTTGGAAATTGTTCACAGGAGCCCATGTCAGGCGGACCCTGCTCGGTTCAAGATCATCGCCACCTTGGGCAGACCCCTAGGAGAGGTATTACCCATAATATTCCTTTCCCAGCCAAACTCCAAGTACACGAGGGGCGAGAGCGCCAGCTACACCTTCCAGAGGCACAACATCCTCGTCGGGCACGATGGTTCGGTGGCGATCACCTACATCAAGGACGACGAAGAGATGGACGCCCTCATATCGAAGGTGATCGGGACCATAAACAGGGCGATAGTCTACAACCTCACACACCATGCGCCCCTGGACGACCTCGTCGAGAAGAAGAAGGCGCTCAGCCCGATGACGCTCTATGGACATTTTAAAAGAATCCCGGAAATGGACTGCGGCGAATGCGGCGAGAAAAGCTGCTTCGGTTTCGCCGCAAAGTTGTACAACGGAGAAAGAAATGCGCGTGACTGCCCCCATGTGGATACAGCCGAAATTGAATGGGAACTGACGCCCATAAAACTCTGATTTCCACTGGCTGAATCTCCTAGACGTGAACTCTCTTCAAGCCATCAGCGCGCGTTCACTCCAGTTCCGGCAATGCTTATCTTGCCTGATCACGGCTTAGATGACCGTGGGAAGAGTTGAACCCCTGGCTGATCCTGGGCCCCGGGGGGATGGTCGCGGTCGGGGTCCTGTCCGTGGTTTACTGGTTCAGGAGGAGCCGCTCGGCCCTCATGTTCTTCCTGTTCGGCGGCGCGGTTTGGGCCATCTCGGTAGCCCCCAAGTTCCTGATGGACTATACGGTCACACCTCAGTTCTCCACTTGGCTGCTGGGGTCCTCCCTGGGGATGACGGGGTTCCTCGCCGCCATGGGGCTGTACGTGGGCCTCAGGACCGGGCTCTTCGAGTGCGGGGCCTCCTACGTAGCTTTCGCCAGGACCCGCCTCAGGGGGGCTTCTCCGGACGAAGCCACAGCCTTCGGGGTGGGTTTCGGGGCAACGGAGGCGATCGTCCTCGCCGTCCCCTCGCTGATGCAGATGGTCGCGTTCTTGACCAACCCTGGGCTCGTAGACATGCTCCCCCCGGAGCAGCGGGCGTACCTGCTGGGGCAGATGAGCGCCCCGACCTGGGTGGTGTTAGCCCCGATCATGGAGCGGGCGTTCACCCTCCTCGCCCACCTCTTCTCGGCGCTCCTCGTCTACGCGTCCGTGAGGCTGGGGAGGCCGGGCCTGTTCGTCTGGTCGGTCGCCTACAAGAGCGCCCTGGACGCCGCGGTCCCCTACCTGCAGTGGTACTTGTCCACGTCCACCAACCCGGCCTCGATCTACCTGGTCGAGGTTTGGGTCGTGATCTTCGGCGTAGCTGGCCTTGTTGGGAGCATCAGGTTGAGAAGGGAGCTACGGGAATCTTCGCTTGAGTAGTCTGGTGAGTTCGGACTCCTGTCGAGGGGTCCGATGTCCTCAATAAGAAGATATGTGCCTGAGGTTTTCGCCCCCGACCTTCTCGACGAGCCTCCGGTCTGCCGTGTAGACGGGCGAGCCCCTGACTTCGCCGAGAGAGATGTAGGCCGAGTCGTAGACCGATATTCCGTGCTTCAGCGAGTTCTCCACGCACCTCGCGGCGAGCTCCCCCTCCAGCGGGAAAAGCCACAGGCTATACTTCTCGAGCGCCGTCGCCGCATCCTTCAGCTGGACCTCCCCGAGGGAGGGGTTGTACCTGAGGGCGTTGAGGACCTCGTAGGGGAGGAGCCCCGGGGAGGCGATGTCGACGACCCTTTCCACGTAGTCGTCCCTGAGCCTGAGGGCATCCCTGGTGTGCTCCTCCTCCACGAACCACTTGACTACGACGGAGGCGTCGGCGACGACTACCTCCTCTCTCGCCATCTCCGGATCTCCTCCGTGCTGTCCCAGCCGGGCACGGGCGCCCTGAGGGAGTCCGTTATCCTCGCAGCCTCCCTGAGGCCCCTGAGGTCTACGTCCCGCCGCCGTTCCTCCTCCTCGATCTTCTCGACTATGGCCTCCCTTATGACCTCGCTCCAGTTGATGTGAGGGAGCCTCCTCATCCTGCGCCTGGTGTCCTCGTCTATCCTGGCCGAGACCACATCAGTCATACGAACAAGTAATACATAAGACTGTAATAAAAGTAATACGAATTCCCTCCCGCCAAATTGTCTCGCCGTGATCTGCTAACCTTCATGACACGTGCAAGAGGACAGCCCAAGGGGAAGATTCTGGCTCCCGTCGAGGGGCCTAAATCCCTACGTCTATGTCCGCTGGAAAACCGGGGCTAATTGCCATTCGCCTCAAGCACAGAATGATCTTGACCCCTCAATTAAGAAATGAAGTCGGAAGTGTTTCTAATCGGGGCCGTCTCGGCTTGAACGGTCTTCCCGGGCCACGATCTCCCTGACCCTCCCTATCTTGCCACCCTCCAGCCTGACCTTTATCCCCCGGGGGTGCTCCTCGGACCTCGTGAGGATGTCCTTCACTATTCCTCGGGTCAGCCTCCCCGTCCGCTGGTCCCTCTTCTGGACTATCAGGACCTCGGCGCCCTTCGCGACGTTGCTCCTGATCCGCCCGTCGGTCTTCATGGCCCACACATCCGGGCGCACGCCCCCTTATAGACACTTTGGCCCCCCGACTCCTCTGGCGTCCTCAAGGATTAACGTAACACAACGCCTTGAACTGACTCAGTTGAATCGGCGCAAATTTAAAACTCCTTTAGAGATTTGAGCTCCCGTTGAGGAGTCAAAAGCCCTCCATCCTTCTCCGCTAGACGACCGTGATGACTTATGATACATAGTCTCCAATGTGGTCAAAGGTATCCCAACTTGGATATTTGTTGATGTAAATTTTAAGATAATATTTTAAATTCCTTAACTTTTAGCTGATATGAAAATGCGGGATGGGGTGCGATGACTGCGTTGATCCCTGTTGGTAACCTGAGGCGCAACTTACTCCCTACGATGCTAGCCTTTGTCCTGATCCTGTCGTGTTCTGCGGTCTATGCGATCACGCCCGGGGAGGAGCACACCCACGCAGTCTTCCAGGACGACTTCGAGGACTGGGACGAGGACGCCTGGGAAATGCTGATCGCCCCCGACGCCTCATACGGGACCTCATGGAAAATAGTGGACGACGATGGGAACAAGGTCCTGAGCCTGAAGGGGACCATGTCGGCCGCAGCGGGTGAACCGTACTGGACGGACTACACGCTCATGGTCAGGGTCAAACTCGTGGATGTGCCCGAAGGGGTCTTCATACTCGTCAGGATGGGGGAAGAGGGGCAGAAGTACGTCGTCGAAATCCCTCAACAAGACCCGACGTTCATCAAGCAGCTCGGTGAGGAGTCCTACTACCTGGCGAAAGTCGAACTAGCACTCAGCAACGGCACCTGGCACACCCTCAAGGTTGTCTGCGTGGGAGGCGAGTTCTGGGTTTACATCGATGATGAACTCAAGATAGAATACAAGGATGAAGATAACCCGATACTCTCCGGCAGGATCGCCTTCGGGTGCGGACCACACAGTAATGTCTACTTAGACGATGTTTGGGTCGCTGTCACGTACGTCGACTACGTCGGATACCTGATCGAAGAGGCCGAGGAGGCGATCGACGAGGCGAGGATGGTAGGGGCCGACATCGATGAACCCGAGAGCATGCTGAAGGAAGCCAAGGCCAAGCTGGCTGAGGGCAATCTCGCCGAAGCAGAAAGCCTATCCAAGATGGCGGCCGAAAAGGCCACTGGGAACACGGCGTTGAAGGTCTCAAGCAGCCAAGAGCCACTACCAGACGCCCAGCAGCCGTCCCCAACCCAGTCCAGCGGGGTCCTGTCGATAGAGAGGGTCGCGACGCTGATCACGATCGGCGGTGCGGCCGTGGGTGCCGTCGGGTGGATGTTCAAGACCCACGGTAATCGGAGGAAGAGGGCTATACTGTTCAGGGAGCTCACGCAGGGGGTGGACGACGCCTACAACCGCCTCAGGACGAACGCAGGCCAGTGCAAGGCCGAGCTACACATGCTGAAGGACCGGGCGATCGTCGAGTTCAAGCAGGGCCTGATCACCGAGAAGAACTACAGGGCCTTGGACGAGAGGATCGAGGAGTACCTCGGAAGGTTGAGGGATGAGGCCGGAGAGTGAGTGCCCTCGGGGACGGGCCAACGCTCCAGGTCGTGGTTGTCTGTAGTGAAATCTAATTTATATTGTAGCCCCACGGGAGATTCGAACTCCCGTCGAGGGGTTCAAAGCCCCCTATCCTCGTCCACTAGACGACCGGGCTCCAACAACCAGATGACAAAGGCTCCGCATCTAGATGACACGATCAAGTGAATCATAGGAAAAGAAGAGCTGATCTGGCACGTCGTACTGATGATAAGATCTAAATCATTTTATTGGAATAAATTTTATGGGATAATTTCCAAAAAGGGTCAAATTATATCTGAGATAAACCGAACTCGTCGGAAATATGCCCATACCTCTTGGAATGAAGCTCGTTTTAAACCTTGATCAGGCCAATGATGACTCGTGCGTTAAAGTATAAAAGCTCGCGCCAGAGAATGGAGTTGGAGGCAGTTGTCCGAGGATAACATCACGGACTTCGCTAGGAAAGCCCTCGTCGATGAGATCTACACCTCATCGATATACCGCAGTCTATCGAGACTCTATGGGGACACTACCCTCTCGAGGGAGCTGGTGGACCTATCGGAGATGGAGAGCGAGCACTCCAGGTTCTGGACGAGCTTCCTGGAGGTGAGGGGCGTCGACACAAGCGGCCTCTCCGTCAACAAGATCAAGGTCTCCCTCCTCACGCTGCTGTACAGGCTGCTGGGTATTGGACTGACATTGAAGATCCTCGAGATCGGCGAGCGTAATGCGATCGCCCAGTACTCCACGATGCTGAAGAGCCCCCACATATCGGATGAGGAGAAGAAGTCCATCAATCAGATCCTGAGGGACGAGTTGACGCACGAGGAAGAATTCGAACGATACGAGGCAGGGTACAAGTTCTTCATAAACACGGTGGCGACGATCTTCACGCAGATGAGCAGCGGCCTCGTGAACGTGATATCCGTGTCCATCGGCATCGCGGGGGTCTACGGCGAGCCGTTCATCGTGGCCGTCTCGGGCCTGATCGTCGGAGTGACGGGGGCGTTGAGCACTGTGACGGGGTTCTACTTCTTCGGCAGGACCCAGAAGCAGGTCAGGTTGGGTATACTTAACAGGATCAAGAGCGCCTCCGAGTCGGTGCCGCAGATGTTCGTTGAGAAGGTGGTCGGCTACATGAAGAAAAAGGAGCTCAGCGAGGACACCGCCAGAGTGATCGCCGAGGAGGTCCGTGAGAAGAACCTGCTGACGAGGTTCGTGGCGGAGGAGGAGTACGGAATAAGGGAGGGAGCCCTCGAGAACCCTCTCAAATCGGCTATCTACGCGGGGCTTTTCAGGATCGTCGGGACTGTCCTGCCTCTGACTCCTTTCTTCCTCAACATACCGATAATGACTTCGATACCGATCTCCGTCGTGATCACCCTGCTCATGCTGGCGGTCACAGGATTCCTCGTCGCTATATCAGCCGAGGTGGACGTGAAGGACAAAATAGTGGAGCTGTGCGTGAGTGGACTGATACTGTCCGCGATAACATATCTGATCGGCAAATCGACATCGCAACTGATGAAGGTGTTCATTGAATAAGCCCGGGGGAGATTCGCGCTCGCGGGCCTGGGAGCACATCCGGAGCTTCCTGAAGAGAAATCCCTCGGATCAGTGAGCGCCAGCTCTTTCCTTCAGACTCTTCAGGTACGCGATGACCACGTCTGCCAGGAAATTTGCGAGTTCTTCGTCGCTGGGGGTCACCTTGGTTTCCAGTATCTGTCGGTGGATCATCGTGTCCAGCAGGTGGAAGATGCGCCGAGCCACGGCCTTTTTTTCAGGTGCGTCTCGCACTCCAAACCTCTCGACAAAGGTCTCTATGGCTGAAAAGTCCGACCCGCCCGTGTCGATGGCCTCTGCGTCCTTCCGGACGGTCTCGGGGTAGGACAGGAAGACCGCCTGGAGGGAGGAGAGGACCGCTCTGTTCTTCCTGTGGGTCTCGACGTAGAACCTGATGAGGGATGACAGGTAGGCGCGCGGGTCCTGGTGCTCGGGGAGGTCCGGGTCGGGGGTCCCCTCCTGTACTGTGTCGTTTCCGATCGCGATGAGTATGTCGGGCTTCCCGTTGGGGAAGTACCTGTATATCTGGCTGATGTTTATCCCCGAGGCCTCGGCTATCTTATTGATGGATACCTCCATGTAGCTCCTCTCTTTAAGGAAATCCATCGTCACGCGTTTTATGATCTCCATGTTCTCCTCCCTCGTCTTGCGGCGTCTAGGCTTACCCTTCTGCATCCCTTTTCACCGAGGCTTCCGTTGTGAAGTTATTCCGAAACCTTTAAAAAAGTAAGTATTTGTTACTTAGTGACGAGATGAAAGTAAGTATTACTTACATAATGGAGGGCGACGAAGGATGATGGAATCGACCATTACATCTTCTCAGGAGATACGAAGGCTCTTGAACAACGAGAGGAAGTTCCTCTGGTCTCCGAGCGGGAACGTCGCCGTGGTGGGACGGGTCCGGGGAGACCTGCCCCAGGAGGCGCTAAAGGGAGCGCTGAGGCGCATCCCCGAGAAGCACCCCCTCCTAGCGAGCCGCGTGAGGCAGGACGAGGAGAGGGCCCTGTGGTTCGTTCATGATCCCGAGATCGAGATCCCCCTGAGGGTCGTCGACAGGGCATCCGACGAGCATTGGATAGGCGAGGTGGGGCGGGAGGTCCGTACCCCCTGGGATCAGTTCAGGGGGCCGCTGATACGGTTCGTCCTGGTCTACTCCCCCGCCGTGTCGGAGGTGATAGCCTTCAGCCAACACGCGATCTGCGATGGGACGGCGCTGGCGTTCCTCATTAGGGACGTACTGAGCCTGGTGGCCGACCCCGAGGAGCGGCTCAAGCGTCTGGTCCCCGACTTCACCCTGACCGAGGTGCTGGGCGATCAGGCCTCCGGTGACGGGATAGGGCATAGGATAAAGAATTTCGTGGTGAACAGGTACAACAAGCAGTGGAGGAAGAACCCGGTTTTCTTCGATCACGATGACTACCTGGCGATCCATGGGGCCTACGCCAACAAGTTCGAGTACGGATGCGTCCTCCTGGAGCTGGACGAGTCCCAGACCAGGGCCCTGACCGAGGCGTGCCGGGAGCACGGGGTGACGGTGAACACGGCCTTGACGGCGGCGCTGACGGCGGCCTTTCAGGAGTTCTACGGAGGAGGGAGGGAGGAGGCGAGGAGCATAGCGCTCCCCTTCGACCTGCGGAGGCGGACTAGCCCTCCCCTGGGAGACGTCTTCTGCCTCATGGTGGGGAGCATCGAGGTGGCCTTTAGGTACCGGTCGACGCGCCCCTTCTGGGGCAACGCGCAGGAGCTGCACCGTGTCATCGTTGACAAGATCGAGAACAGGGCGGTCTTCGAGTCCGCGGTCATGCTGGAGCTCCTGGACCCCACCCTCGCCGAGGTCATGGTGAGCTTCTCACTCCTGGCCCGGGAGGTCCCCGAGTGCTCCCCGAGGTATGAGAAGATGTCCAGGTTCGCCGGCGACAGGCGGAACGTCGCGAACAGCATGGCGGATCGCTTCCTCAAGTCTCTGCCCAGCATCGTCAACACGAATCTGGGGAGGCTGGAGTTCCCTGAGAGGTACGGGCCGCTGGAGCTGGAGACCATGTACTTCGCCCCGGCGGGGAGCACCTACATCCCCCTCATCGTGGGGGCGCTGGGGGTGAGGGGGAGGATGACGGCGACCTTCAACTACCTCAAGCCTAGGGGCTCCCAGGATAACATTCGACGGAATGAGATGATCAGGATCCGGGACCTAGTACTGAAGTACCTCGGCGTCTAACTCCCTTTTCTTCAGTGCTCGCTACCAAACACACGTACACTAAGTTTGTAATGGAGTTTTTAGTATATGTTGGATTGAAGACAATGAGGGTAATCCGGGGAAGATTCGGGCTCCCGTCGAGGAGTTAGAATCCGCCTTTTTACTCGGTCAGTGTTAAGACCTGGAAATTATTGTGATCTGGAATTGCATCTATCTGGAACGCAAATTGTCTGGTCAGTGTTTTTATGCTCAATGTCGCAATACCCCTTTGCGGTGAAGACGGCAAGATGTCAGGGCTGAAGCCAGAGGGAGGGGAACTCTATGAGCCGACCATAACCGACATGATATCGCTTGAGGTACCCGACTTAATCGTTCAGCCGAGGGTCTCCCCCGATGGTCGTAGGATCGCCTACGCGGTCAGGGCCACCAACTGGAACAAGAACCACTACGAGTCCTTCTGCCACATCTATGACACAAGGCTCGGGAGATCGTTCCAGCTGACAAGGTCGGGGAACGTCAAGCAGATGCGCTGGATCGACTGCGATACCCTCGCGTTGTTGAAGGAGGATTCGTCCAGTGAGGAGGCGAAGCCCCAGGTCTGGTTCTTCGAGAACCTTGTGGGGGAAGGGCTCCAGATCACTGACCACGAATCTGGTGTCCAGTCCTTCGAACCTTTTGCGGGGGGGATCCTCTTCCTCGCCGAAGACCCCGAGAGGAAGAAGAGGAAGGCACGCTCGGAAGAGTTCGGATCCTTCACCCACTTCGAGCAGGAGGAGAGCGCATCTGCCCTATACTACGTCAACGTCCAGAAGATGAAGTCGTATAAGGATATGGCTAAGAGGAAGACCGAGGACGAGGCGAAAAAGCTGGTGAAGCCGGTGGTCGAGCTCAGCAAGATACTTGGAGAGCTTTTGAAGATAGTCGGCTTCGTGTGCTCTCCTCTACATGACGCGGTCTACCTGAACTGTCGGAGCAAGGACTATCTCGTTTACAGCGAGGAGACCAGCGTCTACCGACTTAGCTTGAAGCCCGACAAGGTCTTGGAGGAGTTCATGGAGCGTGAGCGGACGAAGAAGGAGGAGGGCGGAAAAGATGCTCCCGAGGGCTCGGCTGAGGATTACTCTTACCTGGGGGAGTTGACCCGGCTGTCCCTGCCCAAGGGTGCCTCCATCGCCTCCGTCTCGCCCGACGGGAACAAGCTGCTGGTCAGGCACCAGGAGAGGGACAACATGTTCTACACGCTCTCAGATCTCTGGATCCTGGATCTGAAAAAGGTCGAAGACGTGCTTGAAAACGAAGATCTGGGGATCTACATGAAGAAGATCACCCAAAACCTCGACAGGGAGCCGTCAACGGTGATGTGGGTAGAAAGTGGGATCTATGTTGGGTACGTCGACGGAACCAAGACGAGGATCGCCGAGCTGGCCGAGTCCGGCGACATGATGGTCCTAGATCTCAAGTGGATCAGTCCGATGTTCTCGTTCCACATATCCGAGGGCGACTTCATAGCCTTCATAGGGTCTAACAACGAGAGCTTCTGGGAAGTATATGCCTCCAACGGGCCCCTTTCCTCGCCTGATTGGGAGTTGAGACAATTAACCTCGTTTGGGAAAGGGATCGAGGGTTGGGATCTTGGGACTGTGGAGACGGTGAGGTGGGTCAGCAGAGATGGGGCCGAGATCGAGGGGGTTCTCAGGAAGCCGACGGATTTCGACCCGGACAAGAGTTACCCGCTGGTGTTCGTCGTCCACGGAGGTCCCAGGTGGTTCGATGGGGAGTTCCTTATGGAGGGCGGCGACCTGACCTACTATCCAGTTGTCCAGTTTGTGAACAAGGGCATCCTCGTCCTGAAGCCCAACTACAGGGGCTCCATCGGGCGCGGGCAGGAGTTCACCGAGCTCAACAAGGATAACCTCGGCGTGGGAGACCTCTGGGACCTGGAGAGCGCCATAGAACACCTCGATTCCCAGGGGCTCGTCGATAGGTCCAGGGTCGGCTGCATGGGCTGGAGCCAGGGGGGTTACATCTCGGCCTTCGCCGGGATACGCTCCGACAGGTTCCGCGCGGTCTCCGTCGGCGCTGGGATCGCCGACTGGTACACCTACCACGTTACGAACGACATCCCCCAGTTCACGACCCACTA
>Ga0224501_10001160_pt1 | contig 20296 bp, 19 predicted proteins | sample SF_Oct11_sed_USG_4_FD_169105 | JGI IMG/M metagenome (GOLD analysis project Ga0224501, IMG submission 169105) | Sediment microbial communities from San Francisco Bay, California, United States - SF_Oct11_sed_USGS_8_1 | ecosystem: Environmental > Aquatic > Marine > Sediment | place: USA...
GACGGCATTGTCCACTTCCTGGAGATCCACGCCCGTGGAGATGTCGAAGGATGCGTTCTTTGCCATGGCCGTGCCGGGTGTGTTCGGGTTGATGCCGGGGCGCCGCCACCCATTCCGGATGCGCGACGGGAACCATCGAGCCTGACCCTACCCCCGGGATCGCCGCGCGTGCCCCTCCCGGGCGGGGCGATGCGGAGAAGCGACTGGCTCCCCCCCACACGGCGCGTATACGTTGGAGAGGGTGCCGTGCACACCGCATCGCGCCGAAAACACGCACATCGAGACCGGAGTCGTCCATGAAGTGGCCCATCCTCGCCGCAACCGCCCTCGTGGCCGTGGCCGCCTGTTCCGCCGAGGGCGGTGACCAGGCCACCCGCGCCGACACCCTCACGCGTCGTCAGAAGGACAGCATCGTCGCGGAGATGCCCCTTCCGGGCTCCAAGGGCGTGCGCCGGGCCATCGACGCTTCCGATCAACTCCAGGAGCGCGCCGACCGGCTCGACTCCATCGGGTAGCGTCGACGTCCCACCGCGCGCGACGAGGGGTTTCGTCACCCCCCGCGCATCGCGGTGAACTCCGGCTTGGTGTCGGTCAGGATCTCCACGATGGCCGCCCGGTCGCCAACGGACAGGTGGGAGAAGTCGTCACCGGCGTCGACCCCGTCCAGTACCTCACCCAACCGCCGGTAGAACGGCACCTTCACCACCGTGGGGAGAGCGTCGAAGGCGTCCGAGTAGACGAGGAAGCTCAGGGGGTGGCGGAAGAGCCGCCCGTCGAGGTCGAGATCGCGCAAAGACCGTCCCCGGCCGTCGGCGGGCCCCCGGCGCGCGAACTCCGCGGCGAACCCCGACGTGCCCCGCACGGGCCCCGCCACCCGGGCTTCGCGGGTGAAGAGCATCCCCCTCAGGAGTTGCTCCACCGCACCGTCGATACGCACCCGGGTCGCGGGGAGAAGGCCCCCCGGCGGCGCCTCGGCACCGGTGATGCGGAGCGCGCCCTCCTGATCCTCCAGAGCCTCGCGGGCAACCTGTTGCGCCAGGGTGATGAGGTTGTGCGTCCTCGTCTGATGCGCCAGCACCAGGAGCGCCACGATGTCGCTGTGGGGACTCAGGTACGGCGTGGTATCGAACCGCCCGGTCAGCTCGGTTGCGTTCCCCCCGCCGTGCATGTCGATCGCCGTCAGGTACCGCTCGGGATCGGTGACCTCGTGGCTCAGCACGGGAGCCATGGTGTTCCCGGCGTGGCGCGCGGTCCCGTGGGTGCCCGTCACGTACCACCCCCCGAGACGCCCTTCCATGGGCGTCCGATCGGTGGTCGGACCTTCGTGGACCGGGGAGATCACGTACCCCATGCGATCCGTGAGCACCGACCTCATCATCACGCCCGGAACGCCCCCCGTGATGGAACGGGACTCGTGGCACATGAGGCACGTCGAGGTCTCCCTCCGGAAGACGGGCCGATCACTCTCGGCCTGGGCGAGGGTGTAGAACACCGCGCCCTCGTCGGGATCGATGGAGGCCACCTCCACGATGGGGCTTTCCTGAACCCATCCCAGGTACACGTCGTCGTTGAAGTAGACGGCTCTGGGGGTCCACGGCGTGATGAGATTGGTCTGGAGGCTGGTCCGGGAGAAGATCAGACCCTGGGAAGACACGGGGATGGCCAGTTCCCGCAACAACGCCGGGAGATAGCCGTGGGCCGAGTCGAACTCCAGAAAGACCTCGCCCCGGTCGATGCGCTCCTGGAGCCGGGCCACCGGATCGTCCAGATCGGCTTCCCCGGAGACGCGGCTCCCACTCCCACTCCCCGGAACGGCGGGAGGCGCTCCCCCGGCGGGCGGCCCCTCACCCACGGCGGCCGCGCACGCCGCCGCCATCGCCAGCACGATGATCCCCACGGTCCCGAAGCGGGCACTGCGCTCAGATTCCACGTTCCAGATACCAGGCCGGAGAAAGGGGGTCCGGACCGAACCGATTCGGTCCCGGGGTCCCCCGGGCGAAGATCGCACACCTCGTGAAGCCGACAGTGTGGCACGTCGCCACCCGGGTCGCCACCCACTCTTCCCTTCGTGCTCATCCGGTGGTGCTTTCCCGGTGCCCCGTCCACCCCCATCTTGGCTCCGTCAGCCGCGCGTCCCTCACCCCGAAGGATTCGTCCCATGAAGCCTGCGTCCCGTATCGCCGCCCTCGCCCTCGTGTGCGCCGCGCTCTCCACGACGTCCGCGTCCGCACAGACGTTTCCCACCGACGATTCCGTGATCAAGGCCATCTGGTCGGAGGGGATGGAGGAGGGATCGCGCATCGAAGAGCTGGCGCAGGCCCTCCTCGACTCCATCGGGCCGCGCCTGACCGGCACTCCCGGGTTCGAAGAGGCCGCCGAGTGGCTCCTGGCGCGCTACGCCGAGTGGGGAATCGACGCGGAGAAGCAGGTCTACGGAACGTGGACCGGGTGGGAGCGGGGCTTCACCCACATCGACCTGGTGGAGCCACGGCAACGCACCCTGGAAGGGACGATGCTGGCGTGGAGTCCCGGTACCGCCGGCCCCGTGGAAGGGGAGGTCGTGGCGATGCCGCTCTTCTCGAGCCCGGAGGAGTATCGGGCGTGGGTACCGTCGGCGGCGGGAAAGTTCGTGGCGTTCTCCTTTCCCGAGCCGACCTGCCGGGAAGACCGCTCCTGGGAAGACTGGGCCCGCCCCGCGACCGTGGAGCGGATGAAGGCGGACCGGAACAGGGACCGTGAGGCATGGTTCGCGTCCCACCAGCACGTCCGGGCCGGAGGCGGGCCGGCGCTCCTCGAGGAAGCGGGCGCCCTCGGCGTGCTGACCGGGCGCTGGTCCGCCGGGTGGGGCGTGGACAAGATCTTCTCGACCCTCACCGGACGGATTCCGTCCCTCCACCTGAGCTGCGAAGACTACGGGCTGGTGGCGCGACTGGCGGAGCGGGCACAGGGGCCGCGCATCCGGCTGGACGCGCGCTCCACCTTCCTCGGTCAGGTGCCGGCCTTCAACGTTGTGGGCCGCATCCCCGGCAGCGAGCTCCCCGACGAGTACGTGGTCCTGAGCGCCCACCTGGACTCGTGGGACGGAGCCTCCGGAGCCACCGACAACGGAACCGGGACGGCCATGATGCTCGAAGCCATGCGCATCCTGGGGAAGGCGTACCCGAACCCCCGCCGCACCATCCTCGTCGGACACTGGGCCGCGGAGGAGCAGGGTCTCATCGGATCCACCGCCTTCGCCGCCGACAACCCCGAGGTGGTCGACGGACTCCAGGCCGCCTTCAACCAGGACAACGGAACCTGGCGGGTGGAGTATATCCGCATGCAGGGGTTCCTGGGCGCGGGCGAACACTTCGCCCGCTGGTTCCAGCAGATCCCCGGCGAGATGGCCGACTCCATCGACCTGGACATCCCGGGAGTTCCCGAACGGGGCGGGAGCGACCACATGTCCTTCATCTGCAAGCCGGCCCCGGGCTTTCGGCTGCAGTCGAGCTATCCCGACTATCGCCAGTACACCTGGCACACCAACCGGGACACGTTCGACAAGCTCGTGTTCGACGACCTGAAGCACAACGCGACGCTGGCGGCCATGCTGGTGTACCTCGCGTCGGAGGATCCCGAGCGGGTCCAGGTGACCGAGCGGATGCTCGAGGTGGACCCCCGCACCGGAGAGCCTCAGCGCTGGCCCGAGTGCAGCCCGCCGCGCCGGAGCCCCTGAACGAAGGGAGAAGCCTACTCGAGACCTGGGGGCGCGAAGGCCGAAGGGAGGCGCCGCCGGGGCGCGGGCCGGCGTCCTCGGAGCTCGTTCACTCCCGAGTCGGCGTTTCCCGCTTCTCTCCGCTCTGGAGGAGCCGATCGGTGAAGTCCTGGCGCTCCTCCACGAGTTGGAGGCGGCTGTTCAGGGTCTCGACCACGTCGCGCAACTGCCCGACCTCGCGCACGAGACTGCTGTCCTTCTGCTGGGTGTACACCTCCAGGAGGTCCGCCATCCTCTTGGCCAGAGGGCGAAGGATGAGCGTGGCCGCGGTGGTGACGATGAAGACGACCCCAACGACCATCGGCGCGATATGCTCCCAGGCGACTTGCATGACATGTAGCTCCTCGACGGCGTGGTGATGGAACACGGGGGCGTCGATTCACGCCCTCCCGCAGTTCACTCCTCCGGCACGGACTTCTTCTCTCCGCTCTGGAGGAGCCGCTCCATGAAGTCCTGCCGTTCCTCCAGGAGTTGGAGGCGGCTGTTCAGGTTCTCCAGGAGTTCCCGCGTCTGATGCAGACCGCCCTCCAGTCCACGCTCCCGCTCCCGGGCATAGACCTCGAGGAGGTCCCCGAGGCGTCTGGAGAGAGGTCGGAGAAGGATGACGGCTCCGGTGGTGATGATGAACACGAGCGGGACCACCATCATCGCGATGATCTCCAGTTCGACCATGGGACACCCCGGGGTTGTGGATGAGTCGAGGACCTCACGCTCTCCTACGCCCGCCGTTCCGACGGAGTTTCGTCCGGCCGCCTCGGCTCAGTCCTTCAGGATTCTCCTCGGCGGGTCGTCCAGATCGTCGAACTGGCCGTCCTTGACCGCCTTGAGAAACAGGATCACGAATACCGCCGCCAGCCCCACGGCGACGGGAACCAGGAAGACGACGGCGTTCACTCAGTTCTCCATCCTCAGGGCGAGCTCACGTTCGAGGCGGCACACGGCGCCCTCCACCCTCGATGCGCCCCAGATGACCATCGCACTGGAAAGCGGCATGAGCACCGCCGCGACCAGGGGGTTCACGAGGCCGGCGGCGGCGGCCGACACGGCTCCGACGTTGTAGGCCACCGACCGGATCTGGTTCCCGCGGATGGCGCGGTGGCACGCGCGCGCGGCCAGGATCCCCGCGCTCAGGGGAAGGAGCGAACCCGAAGCGAGAATCCCGTCGGCGGCCATGACCGACGACGCGGCGCCGCTCCCCATGGCCACGCCCACGTCGGATCGGGACAGGGCCGGTCCGTCGTTCAGCCCGTCGCCCGCGAAGAGGACGCATGCCCCGGATTCCCGGGACCGCTCGATCCAGGCGGCCTTCTCGCCGGGAGACATGCGCGCCTGTACACGGGCGACACCGGCCTTCCCCGCGATCCGCTGGGCGACCTCCTCGTGGTCCCCGGTCAGGAGAACGACCCGGGTACCGAGGGCGGCGAGCCGGGCCACGGCCTCGCGGGAGTCCCCCCGTATGGCGTCCCCCAGCCGGATGATCCCCTTGTGCCCTCCCCCGTCCTCGAGCACCACCACCCCGGACCCGCCACTCCGGATACGCCAGACCCGTCCGTCCACGACCCCCGAGATACCCACTCCGGCCTCTTCGTCCACCTCTGAGGCGGCGGGAAGAGGAATCCCCCGGGCGACCGCCTCGCGCACGATGGCCAGCGCCACGGGGTGCCGGCTGAACCGCTCCAGCCCCGCCGCGACACGCAGGTCCGCGTCCCCGGCGGAGAGCACGTCCATGGCCCCTTCGGTCACCGTCCCCGTCTTGTCCAAGGCGATGGTGTCCACCCGGGTGAGGTCGAGGAGGGCGTCCGCCGATCTGAAGAGGAGTCCGCGCCGCGCGGCGGCGCCCAACCCGGCGGCCGCGGCCAGCGGCCGGGAGAGCGCCAGCGCGCACGGGCACGCCACCACCAGCACCGCGATGGCGGTGCTCATGGCGGCGGATGCACCCGCGGCGATCCACCACCCCGTGAACGTGGCCGCCGCCACCACCAGCGTGGCCGCAGTGAACCAGGGGGCGATGCGATCCGTGGACGACGGCCGGCTGCCCCGGTCCGCGGCGATGCGCAGTTCCTCGGCCATGCGATGGACCACGGTCTCCTCCGCCGCCTCCGTCACCTCCAGCGTGAAGGATCCGTCCACCACGACGGTCCCGGCCCACACCCGCTCGCCCGGCGCCACCGTCTGCGGCTCGGACTCCCCGGTGAGGAGCGCTACCCGAAGCGTCGCCCTCCCCTCCGTGACCACGCCGTCGGCGGGGAGTTCCTCACCCGCGCCCACGGCGACCCGGTCGCCGGCGGCGAGGGAATCCGAGCGCACCGTGTCCACCCTGTCACCGGAGATCCGGCGCGCCGTGGTCGGCACGGTGGCGGCAAGGGTCACCGCGGCTTCGGCGGCGCGCCGGCGACCACGGGCCTCCAGTACCCGCCCGGCCAGGAGGAGCGCCACCAGCATGGTGAGGGAGTCGAGGTAGGTGTCGAATCCCAGGAGGGTTCCAGCCACACCCTGGGCGTACAGCACCGCCACGGCCAGGGCGATGGGAACGTCCATATGAAGCACGCGGGCGCGAAGCCCCGCCACCGCTCCGGCGAAGAACGGCGACGCGGACCACAACGCCACCGGGGTGGACAACACGAGCGAGGCCCAGCGAAAGAGGGCGGCGAAGCGCTCCTCCATGGAACCCGTCCACCCCGCGTAGAGGGCGGCGCTGAACAGCATGACGTTGGCGGCGGCGAAGGTGGCCACGCCCAGGCGCAGGAGAAGCTCCCGATCGGGAGCGGACTCTTCGCCGAGCAGGCGGGGCCGATAGCCCAGCGCCGCGATACGGCCGGCCAACTCCGGCAGGCCCACCTTCCCCGGATCCCATTTCAGGGTGGCCCGGCCGGTGGCGTAGCTGATGGTGGCTCCCTCCACTCCCGCCGTGCGTTGCAGGAGGTTCTCCGTGACCCACACGCACGAGGCGCACCGCAGACCGTCCACCGCCAGTCGGATGGTGCACAACCCGTCGGGGCCCTCGTCCACGGGGAGTTGATCCCAGCCTCCGGAGAGGGGTTCGGGTCTGGGAGCCGTGGACTCGCGGTCCTGGTAGTAGTCCTCCAGGCCGGCCCCGCGGATGATGGCCGACGCCATCTCGCACCCGGCGCAACAGAACGTGTCCGAACTCCCCTCGACGGCGGTCCCGCAGTGGGGACAGCGGGCCACTTCCACACCCGGGCTGCCTGTCCGGGAGGAGCCGTCGGACATGGCCGGGAGATCCCCCATGGAGACCTACCGCTCCCCGGACTCGTACGACTCGACCACCTCGTCCGCCCCGGACACGGCGATGTAGATGAACGCGCCGTTCACCGCCATGACGACCACCATCCCGACGATGATGGCCACGGGCCACACCCAGCTTCCACCGGAAGATGCGCTATTCGGTTCCACCCACCGACACTCCAGTCTTGAACGTGGTCGCCAACCGCAATTCGCCCGCGCTCGAAGTGACGTTCACGTGGAACGGCACCGTCCGCTGCAGGTCGGTCCCGAGAGATACACGCACCACCATGGGGATGGTCCGGCTCTCCGAGCCTTCCAGCGAGACGTCCTGCACCAGGAGCTCGGCTCCCTCGATCCCGTCGATCTCGACGTGGTACGTGACGGCCTCCCGTGCTGCGGCGTTGTTGGAGATCTTGAGGAGAAACGTGTTCCGCACGTATCCGTCCTGGTCGACCTGGAAGAGGGACCCCGGCGCCCGGTTCACCGTGGCCTCGAAAGGGACCCGGGTCATGAGGAGCACCGTGGACGCCACCGTGAGGACGGTGAGGAGCATTCCGTACGTGAGCGTGCGGGGACGAAACGCCCGGTGCTTCTTCCCTCCGTCCGTGGCGATGGAGCTGTACCTCACGAGCGTGGGCTGGTCGAACCGCTCCATGACGCTCTGGCAGGCGTCGATGCACCGCGCACACTGGATGCACTCGAGCTGGAAGCCGTCCCGGATGTCGATTCCCTGCGGGCATACCACCACACACTTCTGGCACCCGATGCACCCTCCCTCGGGGCCCCTCGACTTGTCCCGGGGCTCACCGCGCGGCTCGTCGTAGGAGACCAGGAGCGTCTCGTCGTCGGTGAGGGCACTCTGGAAACGGGCGTAGGGACAGAGGTAGATGCAGAACTGTTCCCGGAACCAGGTGAAGTCGAGGTACCAGAACCCGGTGAGGATGGCCACCAGGGCGTAGGACGCGAAGGAGGCCCGGCCCATCCACAGGGGCCGCGCGCCGGCGAAGATGCTCATCATCGCCATGGCGAGGAGGAAGGAGACCCCCAGGAAGAGGACCCATTTCACCCCCTTCCGCCACGCCTTGTCCCAAGACAATCCCCGTCCGTCACGGCGCTTGCGCTGCGTCCGGTCTCCCTCGATCCACATCTCGATGGGCCGGATCCAGCTCTCCAGGAACACGGTCTGTGGACACGCATATCCACACCAGACCCGTCCGAAGACGGCGGTGAAGAAGAAGAGGGAGAAGGCCAGGAAGAGGAGGAGGAGGACCAGGAAGATCGTATCGGCGGCCGTGAAGACCGCGCCGACCAGGTGGACCTCACGACGAGGCAAGTCCACGAGCAGGAGGGGAAACCCCTTCACGGTGACCCAGGGTGCCACGAAGAGCGCGAGGTGGAGCGCCAGGAACGTGCCGCGCCTCAAGCGCATGAACGCCCCCTGGATGGACTGGGGATACACCCACTCCCGGGTCCCCGACATCCCCAGGATCCTGGCCACCGCCATGACTACGCTCCCTCTCTGTGCCGGCGGAGGACCCCGGGAGTCGGCCGGTCGCCGACTCCCGGGGCCCGGATTCCGGACCGGCGGATCCATCCCGTCAGGCCGAGGGCGCCCCGGCCGCTACGATGTCTTCGATGGAGCGTCCGGTGGCCTCCGAGTGCTTGGACATCACGTACGCGCCCACCTGATTGATCTGCTCCGGGCTGAGAATGCCCCCCCAGGGAACCATCCCCTTGTCCGGCACTCCCTCGGTGATGGTCCGCAGGATGTCCGCGGCCTGTCCGCCGTGGACCCACTCCTCGTCCAGGAAGGAAGGCCCGATCCCTCCGGAGAGGTCCGCGCTGTGACAGGCCACGCAGTACTGGGTGAAGATGGCCTCGCCGGCCGTCACCGCTTCGGCGGTCACCGCGAACTCGCTCAGTGCCGCCGCCATGGCCTCGGCCTGCGTAGGCCAGCGGGCGTCCGCGGCGGCCATTTCCGCGGCCAACTCGGATTCCTGGGATCGATTCGCGATGAAGTGGTAGTGGATCCCGTAGCCGAAGGCCCAGATGATGGTGAACCAGAACAGACCCAACCACCAGTCCGGAAGCGGGTTGTCGTACTCCTCGATGCCGTCGGACTCGTCGGCGTGCCCGAGGACGCGATTGGTTTCCTTGCTCAATTCTCACCTCCATCCATGAACGGGAGGCGGGCCGCCTCCTCCATCATCTGTCGATGCTTCGGCGTATAGGCATACCACACCCAGGCCAGGAAGCAGGCGATGAACACCAGGGTCATCACACCCATGAGCCACCCGAACTGCACCGATGCGGCGGCTTCACGCAGGAGCGGATTCATGAGTCGCCTCCCTGGTTGGCCAGATGGGCTCGTCCTTCTACCCCGAGACGCTGGAGATACGCCGTGAGCGCCACGATCTCGTCGTCCCACTCCGCGGTGATCCCGGCCGAAGCCAGGTTCTGAACGATGGTCGCGCCCTGGCTCTGCAGGCGACCCGCGACCCACGCTTCATCCGTGGACTCGTAGGGAGTTCCGACCCTGGCCAGCGCCCGCACCGAAGCGGCGATGTCGGCCGGATCGATCTTGGAATCGATGAGCCAGGGGTAGACGGGCATGACGCTCCCCGGCGACGTGGAGCGCGGGTCCCTCATGTGCTCGTAGTGCCACGCGTCGGGATACTTCCCTCCGACACGCTGAAGGTCCGGGCCCAGCCTTCGCGACCCCAGGAGGAAGGGCCGATCGTACTGGTACTCTCCGGCCCGGGTCCACGGGCCGTACCGGAGGATCTCGGCGCGCATGGGCCTGATCATCTGGGAGTGGCACAGATAGCACCCTTCCCTCACGTAGATGTCGCGCCCCGCCACCTCCAGGGGCGTGTAGGGCGTGACCCAATCCACCCGCTCCCAAGACGCCGACGACGAGGCGGTGAACATGGGGATGAGCTCCACGAGTGCCCCTACGGAGATGGCGACGGTGGTCGCCACGGCGAAGACCCCGGCCTTCCTCTCGAAGACCCTCCGATGGAAGCGCCCGTAGCCCGTTTCCGAATCGTGATGGTTGTGGTCCGACATGGTCTACACCCCCTCGACCCGGGCGCCCGCGGGAGCCGAAGGTCCACGAATGGTTTTCCAGAAGTTGATTCCCATCATGACCGCACCCACCAGGTACATGCTGCCACCGACCACCCGTAGCCAGAGGAACGGATTGAGGCGGTGCGTGATGTCCAGGAAGATGGGGTTGGCGAGCCGGCCCGCGTCATCGAGGGCACGCCATTGGAGTCCTTCCATGAGCCCGGCCGCCCACATGGCGACGGTATAGATCACGATTCCGATGGTGGCGAGCCAGAAGTGGTGCGAGGCCCAACTGGGATAAGCCAGTGGACGGTTCCAGATGTTCTGGACCATCCAGTACAGCATCCCGAAGGAGATCATCCCCACCCACCCCAGAGCGCCGGAGTGGACGTGCCCGATCACCCAGTTGGTGTAGTGGGCGAGGCCGTTCACGGCCCGGATGGACATCATGGGCCCTTCGAAGGTGCTCATCCCGTAGAAGCTCACCGCCACCACCATGAACTTCAGGATGGGGTCGGTACGGACCCGGTCCCACGCTCCCTTCAGCGTGAGCAGCCCGTTGAGCATCCCGCCCCACGACGGAGCGATGAGCATGATGCTGAACACCATCCCCAGCGTCTGCGCCCAGTCGGGGAGCGCCGAGTACAGGAGGTGGTGAGGTCCGGCCCAGATGTACAGGAAGACCAGAGCCCAGAAGTGGATGATGGAGAGCCGGTAGCTGTACACCGGCCGGTCCGCCGCCCGGGGGAGGTAGTAGTACATCAACCCCAGGAAGGGCGTGGTGAGGAAGAACCCCACCGCGTTGTGCCCGTACCACCACTGCACCAGGGCATCGGTCAACCCGGCGTAGATGGGATACGACCGGAAGAGGGTGGCCGGGATCACCAGGCTGTTCACGATGTGGAGCACCGCGATGGTGATCACGAAGGACATGTAGAACCAGATGGCCACGTACATGTGCTCGACCTTCCGGATCGCCACGGTAGCGAAGAAGTTCACCGCGAAGACCACCCACACCAGGGTGATGGCCACGTCGATGGGCCAGATCAGCTCGGCGTACTCCTTGGACTGGGTGAGCCCCAGGGGAAGCGTAACCGCCGCCGCGACGATGATGAGCTGCCACCCCCAGAAATGGATACGCGATAGGGTATCGTTCCACATCCGCGTCTTCAGGAGACGCTGCATGGAGTGGTAGATCCCCGTGAAGACCACGTTTCCACCGAAGGCGAAGACCACCGCGTTGGTGTGCAGCGGCCGCAGGCGGCCGAACGTCGTCCAGGGAAGGCCCAGATTCGCCGGCCGCCACGCCAGTTGCAGGGCGATGACGACCCCCACGAGCATCCCCACGATCCCCCACACGACGGTGGCCGTGAAGAACTTCTTCACGATATCCATGTCGTAGTCGGGCCGGGATGCCGGGGTGGCTACTGTACCGGAAGTCGACTGTTCCATAAGGTTTCCTGGTCCGGTTTGCTTGTCTCCGCCTCGGGCGGATGGTGAACACTGGTTCCTTCAGATCCGACGGGGTCGCCCACACCCATGCTCCATTACATCGCGGCCGCCGCGCTGGCCGGCCTGGCGGGCAGTCCGCACTGCATCGGAATGTGCGGCTCCTTCGCGCTGGCGTGCGGAGGGCGGATCAGCGGATCGGCCGCCTGGCACGCCGGCAAGATACTCACGTACGCAACGATGGGCGCCATCGCGGGAGGCGCCGGGAGCGTGGTCCCGGGTCCTGCCTGGGTGGCGTCTCTCTTGTCTGCTCTCTTGATGGTCTGGTTCGCCGCCGCTCTGGCGGGGTTGGTGGCCGCTCCGGCCCTTCGGACACCGGGGCTGGCGACCCTGGCCTCGCGAGTCGCACGGAAGGAGGACATGGCGTCCCGGCTACTCTTCGGCATGGCCAACGGTCTCCTCCCCTGTGGTCTCGTCTACGCCACACTGGGGATCGCCGTGGCCTCGGGCAACCCTCTCGTGGGAGCGGCCTCCATGGCGGCCTTCGGAATGGGTACCATCCCCGCCCTGGCCGCCGTGAGCCTGGGGCTGAGGAAGCTGCTCGACCGGAGCACCCGGGCTCGCCGCCTCACCGCCCTCGTCGTGCTCCTCGCCGGCCTGTGGGCCGTCGCGTCCCGGGGAGGCCTCGTGGCGACCGGAGAAGGGTCACACCACGCTCCGTCGGCACACGAAGTGCCCACCGAACGTCACTGAGAAACAGCCATCCGGAGAAGATGTGTCCCCGGATCTCCCTTCGCTGTCGGGAGGAATTCGGTGGTCGGTGTGGGAGCCCTCCCCACAGAACGGTGACGACGGAATCACGATCCACCCGTGATGGCCTCGACCCGGCGCCGCGTGCTTTCGGCCAGCTCCCCCATGCCGGCCTCCGCGGCCGCCCGGGCGAGCCCCCGAAGTGACGGAACACGGCCGGGCGTCATCTCCAACGAACCCCGGAAGGCGTCCACGGCCTCCTCGGACTCACCGGCCGCCAGAAGCACCTCTCCCAGCAGCTCGTGGGGTGGCTTGAGAGACGCGGGAGGTCCGAACTCGAAGGGAAGCGACTCCTCCAACCCGACCGCCTCGGTGAGGAGCGCCACCGCCCCCTCGACGTTTCCTTCCGTCACGAGGAGGAGGGCATCCAGCTCCATCTGCTGGATCCGCAAGCGAGGGTCGGAGGCGCTCCCGGGCCGAAGTTCCTCCACCAGAAGGCGTCCACCCGTGAGGTCTCCCTCCCGGAGAGCGGCGAAGGCAGTGGCGAAGGTGTACGTGCGGTGCGCCCACGGGTGGTCCGACACGTCGAACGCCCACTGTCGCGCGGCGGGCCAGTCCTCCGTGTCGATAACGTGTCGAGCACGCATCGCGGCGTAGTACACGCGGTCATCAGGGTCGGGATCGGCCTGCGACGCCTGGCATCGATCCATGAGGACGTCGGCCGAATCCTGCGTCTCCGTCATGAGGTATCCGTAGGCCAACCATGACGAGTAGTGCCCGCAACTATTGGGCGCAGCACCGTTTCGCACCCGTGCCGCGTCCTGGACCCGGGTGGCGTTGACGTTCGCCCGGATGACGTCGTCCCACATCCCCATGGCCACGAAGATGTGGGAGGTCATGTGCTGCGCGTGGGCGGCGTCGGGAGCGATGGAGCCGTAGGCTCGGGCGGCGGGAAGTCCCAGCGGTGCGTGAATGGGATCATCGAAGGAGTGGATGATGTAGTGGGCCGCGCCGGGGTGTTCGGGGTTGGCGTCCAGCACGGGCTGCGCCGTGGCCGCGGCGAGCATGTAGTTGCCGAAGTCGCGCTCTCCATCCGTGAGACCCAGGATGGAGAGGGCATAGAATGCCCGTGCTTCCGGATCGTCGGGGTACGCCTCGTGGAGTCGGCGCATGGCCTCCATGTAGCTCCGGTCCCGTTCGGACTTCGACCCCTCCCCGTACAACGCGGACACCGCCTGGAGGTACATGGCCTCCCTTTCCGTGGGCGCATCTCCGGTGAAGCCGGCCAGCACACCCCGCGCCGTGGTACGGTCCTGCTCCTGCCAGAGTGGATGGTTGTACGACATGGCCTCGCCCCAATGGGCGAGGGCGAAGTCGGGATCCTCGGATCGGGCTCTGCGGAAGGCCTCGGCAGCGGGTCCGTACTCGAAGGAGTGGAGGAGAAGCACCCCCTGGAGGAAGTCCTCCTGAGCCTCGGCGGCTCCCGAGTTCGGAAAGTCCACGGAACCGAGTCGGAGGGACTGGGCTTCCGCGTGCGCAGCGAGGAGGAGGGCGAGGACGAGAGGGAGTGCGGCGCGCATGGCAGCCTCGAAAGAGGAGGTGGGAAGGTCCGCCATTATAAGGTCGGGCACTAGAGCCTCCAAGTCGTTCGGCGGACCCCTCCGGGACTGGACGGACCGGTCCCGGAGGGATAATATGTGAATATATCTTCATATGTTCAGTTCAATTCCCGACGACGCCCATGTCCGACTCCGCCCTCTGCGACCTGCACCTCGTCCACGAAGACGCCGTCCATTCCGCCATGAAGGGACGCGCCTCCGACGACGACCTCACCCACCTCGCCGACGTCTTCGGGATGCTGGCCAACCCCGGGCGCCTCCGTATCGTCGAGGCCCTCTCGAGACAGGAACTCTGCGTCTGCGATCTCTCGGCCGTGACCGGGTTGAGCCAGTCGGCGGTGAGCCACCACCTGCGGCACCTGCGGCAGCTCCGGCTCGTGGCCTTCCGCAAGGAGGGCCGGATGGCCTACTACCGCCTGGACGACGCCCACGTGGCCCAGCTCCTCCACACGGGACTGGAGCACATCCGTGAATAGTCCCACGTCGATCCGACTCCGGGTTCCGGAGATGGACTGCCCGAGCTGCGTCGCCAAGATCGAAGGCCACCTGCGCAAGCAGCCGGGGATTCTGAAGGTGGAAGGGCACGCCATCAACAGGACGCTCCTGGTCGATCTGGATCGGTCGGCCACGGACGTGGGTTCCGTCCGGGGGCACGTGGCCCGCCTGGGGTATGCCGCCGTAGCCGACGGGGAGGACGGGAACGGGGAGGAACCGGGCGCCCTGGGGACATGGCGGTCGCAGCAGGCGCGCATCGCGTACGTGTCCGTGGCGCTCTTCGTCGTCGGGCTCCTCCTCGGAGTGCGGACCCCCGGTCCCCGACTCTTCTCGCTCCTCCTGCACGACGTGCACGTAGCCGACCTGTTCCTCCTCGCGTCGGCAGCCGTGGGAGGATGGAACTTCTTTCCGAAGGGGATCCGCGCCGCCCGGTACCTCGCCCTGGACATGAACTTCCTCATGACGGTGGCAATCATGGGCGCGGTGGGGATCGGGGAGTACACCGAAGGAGCGGCCATCGCGTTCCTGTTCGCCCTGGCCGAGCTCCTGGAGAGCTACTCGGTCGACCGGGCCCGCGCGTCGGTGGAGCGTCTTCTCGACCTGGCCCCCGATACCGCCCGCATCGTCCGCGACGGGGTCGAGATGACCCTCCCCTCCTCGGAGGTGAGGGTGGGAGACGTCGTGCTCCTCAGGCCCGGCGACAAGGTCCCCGTGGACGCCACCGTCACCGGAGGAGCCTCGGCGGTGGACGAATCCACCCTCACCGGCGAGATGATCCCCGTGGCGAAGGAGCCCGGAGACGCCATCTTGGCCGGAACCGTGAACCGGCAAGGCTTCCTCGAGGCCCGGGTGGAGCGCCCGGCCAGCCAGAGCACCCTCGCCCGCATCGTTCGCCTGGTGGAGGAAGCGCAGGAACGGAAGACACGAACGGAACGATACGTGGAGCGCTTCGCGCGCTACTACACGCCGGCCGTCGCGGTGACGGCGGTGCTGGTCGTGGGGGTGCCCACGCTCTTCCTGGGTGAGGCCTTCGTCCCCTGGTTCACACGTGGCCTCACACTCCTCGTCATCGCGTGCCCCTGTGCTCTGGTCATCTCGACCCCTGTTGCCGTGGTGAGCGGGATCACCGCCGCGGCGCGAAACGGCGTGCTCATCAAGGGCGGGGCCTTCCTAGAGGCACTCGGCGACATCAAGGCCGTGGCCTTCGACAAGACGGGGACCCTCACCGTGGGACACCCGAAGGTCGTGGCGCTCCACGCGGAGCCGGGCGTGGACGAGATGGAGATGCTGGCCTGCGCGGCCGCGGTGGAGGTGCGCTCCGAACATCCCGTGGGACGCGCGGTGGTGGACGAGGGACGGAAACGCGGCGTCCTGGACCGGTGGACGGCGGAAGGGTTCGTCACGGCGCCGGGCAGAGGAGCACGGGCGCGCGTCGGAACCCGCGAGGTGGTGGTGGGAAGTCCCGCCTATGCAGGTTTCTCGCACCGGATACCCGAGGGGCTCACGGGTGGTGGCCGCACCCTCGTCGCGGTGGCGGACGAGACCGGGCTCATGGGGTGGATCGTTCTCGAAGACACCGTCCGTCCGGGCGCGAGCCAAGTGGTGGCCGCGCTGCGCGAGGCGGGAGTGATCCATCTGGTCATGGTGACGGGCGACAATCCGGACACCGCCCGGGCGGTGGCGGAAGTGGTGGGAGGACTCGATGAAGTCCGGGCCGCCCTCCTCCCGGAAGACAAGGTCGCCGTCGTGAGGGATCTCGCCGAGCGGTTCGGTACGGTGGCGATGCTGGGGGACGGGGTGAACGACGCGCCCGCTCTGGCATCCGCCACCGTCGGAATCGCGATGGGTGCCGCGGGAAGCGACACAGCGCTGGAAACCGCCGACGTGGCCCTCATGGGCGACGACCTCGGGAAGATGGTGTACGCCCGGTCACTCTCCCGCCGTGCTCGCTCGGTGATCCGCCAGAACATCGGCGTGTCGCTTCTCGTGAAGGGTCTCCTTGTGGCGGCGGTACCGCTCGGATGGGTCTCCCTCATCGGTGCGGTGCTCGTGGGCGACCTGGGTGTCTCGCTGGCCGTAACGGTCAATTCGCTGCGCCTCGGACGGGTCCGTTCCTGATCACTCCCACTCGCCATCCCCCCTCCTGCTGTACTACAATGGATCTCGTACCATGCATTCCCCCGGGTTTCAGACGACATGGCTACTTCCCAACACCCGAAGCAACTCAGCGGACTCGCGCGCTCCATCCGGGGTCTGTTCGACCGGGAGATGGCGGTGGAGCCTACCCCCGCTCCAGATCCTACGCCATCGGTTTCCGAAGACACGGTCCTGTGGGCTCTCGAAACCGCACTGAACGAGTTTCTCGCCACCCCTCCCGTGGAACGAGTCACGCCCACGCGTGGGCTTCGTGACGCGGTCGTTGCGGCCGAAGAGGCAGGTCATCTCGATGCAATCGTGGATGTCCTCCGCCAGCTGATCAACAAACCCTGGAGTCCGACCGACGCCACGGGTGTCACCGTGTCCCGGCGGGTGGCGTCGCCGAAAGTGGTGGATCGGCTCGTCGAGCGGCTCGGTAGCGAGCGCGACGAAGTCATCCACGAAGACCTCCTCAAGGTGTGCTCGGCGCTCCCCGAACAGGCGGCCCGGGCGCTTGGAAAAGCGCTCTCGGAAACCGAGGACCGCTTCGCGCGCCGCTCGTATCTGACCGCCGTCGCGGCCATGGGGTCGGAGGCGCTGGAGATCGCCGAATCCATGGCCAAGGACGATCGATGGTTCGTCGTGCGCAACGGGCTGACGCTCCTCGCTGAACACAAGGGACCCCGGTCCGTCGACCTGGCCTCGTCCGCCCTCGGCCACGAAGTGGCCAGCGTGCGCCGGGAAGCGCTGCTCACCCTCGCGAAGCTGGGGGATCGTGACTCCGGCGCGCTGGTCGTCGGGATGCTGGACGACCCGGATCCTTCGGTCCACTCGGCGGCGATCACCGCGTGCGGTGCGCTGAAGGCGGTTCAGGCTCTCGATCGACTTCTCGCGATCCTCGAGCACCCCCCGGAGCCGGACGTCGTCCCGGACGTGCTTCGCGCCCTCGGCCACGTCGGCGACGATCGCGCGGTGGAAGCCATCGAGAAGCACGCGGTGGGCTCGTTCTTCCATACTCCACCCACGGACGTGCGCGTCGCCGCGTACGGGGCGCTCCATCGCATCGACACACCGGAAGCGAGAAGGCTCGTCGAGGCTGCCCGTGACGATCGGGACGAGGAAGTCCGTACCGCCGTGCAACGCTTCCTGTCTCAGGAATAACGGGGTCGCGTCGACCACGGTCCGGCTCGGAGTCATCCGGGTGACGGGCTGGAACGGCAGTATGGCCGGCATGGGACCGCGTTGCCCTGTCATCCCATCGACATGGGGCTAGGGTGACGTCACCCGCGTCGGGACCGAGCGACTCGCCCGGGTCCCGTCCCCCAACTGTCCGCTCTGATTCAGGCCCCAACAGTACCGCGACCCGTCGAGGGTGGCGGCGCACGTGACCGCTCCCCCGGCGAAGATCTCGAGGAAATCCAGATCCCCGGAAACCCGGGTGGGTACGGAACGGTTCGTCGTGGTCCCGTCTCCGAGTTGACCATGAACGTTCTGGCCCCAGCAGTACGCCGCTCCTCCCACCAGGAGCGCGCACGTGTGTACGGCTCCCGCGGCGAGCGCCACCGGCGCCTGGGGTAGTCCGGGCACCCGGGTGGGCACGGGTCGGACCGCCGACGTCCCGTCCCCGACCTGTCCGAAGGCGTTGCTTCCCCAACACCACACCGCGCCATCTCCGATACCGCAGGTGTGCGCGCTCCCGGCCGCCAGCGAGGTGAAGCGGCCGGGAACGGCCGTCGGGACCAGGCGGTCCAGGCGGGATCCGTCCCCGAGCTGGGACTGCGCGTTGAATCCCCAGCACAAGACCTCTCCCGGAGAGGTGAGGCCGCACGTGTGATGCCATCCGGTCACGAGGCTCGCGAACGTCCGGTCGGTGGCGACGCGCACCGGGGTGGTTCGGTCGTCACGCGAGCCGTCTCCCAACTGACCATTCAGGTTCTTTCCCCAACACACGGCGAACCCACCCGCCGCCAACCCACACGTGTGGGCGGCACCGGCCGAGATCATCGAGAACCGATACTCCGTATCCGCCCCCACGGGCACGGACCGGTCGGCACGATCACCGTCTCCGAGTTGTCCGCTCTCGTCGGCGCCCCAGCACCGGACCGTACCGGACGCGTCCAGGCTACATGCATGGGACATCCCTGCCGAGACGGAGACCGCGCCCTGAGCCGAACCGTCACCCAACTGGCCACGGTCGTTGGCCCCCCGGCACACGGTCCTCGCACCGGCGACGCCGCACACATGGGTTCCACCCACGGAGAACGCTCTTCTCGCCACGGTCACGGGAGGCCGACCCGCGACCCGCGGCGCGCCCTCGTCCTCCGACACCGTGTCTCCGGTGGCCCTGGCCGTGGCCGTGAACGTAACCACACCGTTCGGCAGGCCCGACGCCAGCGCCGACACGGACTGGCTGCCAACGCTCCCCCCCAACCGCCAGATGGCGGCCGCAAGGCCATCGGCATCCGTTTCCGTCCGGGACGGAGCCACCGCGCCACCCCCGGTCAGAACCTGGAATCGGATCTCCACTGCCGGCACCGGAGCGCCGGTTTCGTCGGTGACCATGACGAACAGCTGATCGCCGAGGAGGTCTCCCGGCGCGGCGGACTGTCCATCACCCCCCACGGCGGCCACCCTCCTCGGCGGTCCCGCCGTAGCCGCGATCGTGAACCGGACCGGTGGCGCACCCGCGTCCACGAGGTCGGCGATCACCACCTGATTCCCGGTTCGGGACGGTAGTCTCACGGACGCGCGGGCCATGCCCAGCGAGTCCGTACGGCTGGACTCCGGCGACACGACCGCGGCTCCCACCTCCACCGAAAACCGGACCGGTGCCCCGACCATGGCCTTCCCCTCCCGGTCGGTTGCGCGAACGGCCAGCTCGATGGACGATCCGACCTGACCGTCGAAGCCGGTGCCGCGGAGTGCCTCGAGGACCGGGGTCGTCCGCGACGGGATCCTCGGGGTGGCCTCGGGCGCCACACCCCACGATTCCATCCCGGTGGAGGGTCTCCGAAAGGTCAGGAACGTCTGATACAGGACGGCGCCGCCTACCCCCACGAGGATCAACAGCAGCCAATCCGGGATACGCCCGCGCCACCGGCGCATCCGCCCCGAGAACGAAGGATCCGTTTCGCCGTAGAGGAGCAGGCGGGGAGCACCTTTGTCCCCTTGGCGATCCGGACCGGGACCTTCCGGACCGGAGTCCAAAGTCATCGTGGCGACTCCAGGATCGGCGGGAGCACGGCGTCCGCTTCCTCTTCGCCACCGTTGTCCGTGGTTCTGACGCTCGCCGTCTGCGGGGGGAGCGCACCGAACGCGACATCGGATGTCACGGCGTCCACCGCGATCGTGATCACCGTGTCTCGATCACCGTTGGGAGCCAGATCGTCCACGCCGGCGAGCCTCACCCACTGCGCCACGTTCCAGTTCGACGTCGTGAACGTCAAGGTCGCCGCACCCACGGTGACCGCGCCCGTATTTCCACTGGTCACCGTGAACACCACGTCGGTGACCGGCTGGGCCGTCAGCACCACCGTGAACGAGTCCGGCACGGCACCCGTCTCGTCCACCGTCAGCGCCGCCGTGTCCGCCAGCGCGAACCCGGCCACCTCGTCGTCCGTGGTGGTCACGAGGGCGGTCTGGCCCGGCAGCCCGTCGAACGCGTCGTCCGACGCCGCCGTGTCCACCGCCACCGTGATCGTGGTGGTCTGGCCGCCGTCCGTGAGCCCGTCGTCCGCGCCGGTGAGCGTCACCGTCTGCGCCACGTTCCAGTTCAACG
>Ga0224501_10001161_pt1 | contig 20294 bp, 15 predicted proteins | sample SF_Oct11_sed_USG_4_FD_169105 | JGI IMG/M metagenome (GOLD analysis project Ga0224501, IMG submission 169105) | Sediment microbial communities from San Francisco Bay, California, United States - SF_Oct11_sed_USGS_8_1 | ecosystem: Environmental > Aquatic > Marine > Sediment | place: USA...
GATTTGGGTGATAAGGAAGAGAAGAGCGGGTAAGGGTTTTAGCCTGATTACTCTGGGAGCAGGTTCTTATCCAGGGAAAGTTACAGGAGGAGCCTGAAACAGAGATGGTAGCAGGTAATGATGGAGTAGCACACTTTAGTATTATTTAGAAAGACTGAAGGTAAAGGTCCTAATCCGGGTAGATGTAGGAGAATCTATTAATGAGAAAGAGGAAGAAAACAGAATAATGAGTAGATTTTCATAAAGGTAGGTAATCTGATATGTACGGTATTAAAAAGTTTGGGATTATATGTGGAATAGTGTTGCTATGCGGAGTAAAATTTTCCAATAATCTTCATGCAGGCGGTATTGCCGTAAAATTTGCCAGCATCGTCTTAGAAGATTTGGAACCCGGTGGAGTGTACAATTTGAGAGCGATGAGAGGACTATCCTATACTGTAATGAGCAAATACGAGAGGACAAGAGATATCGAGATTGCAGTGGAAAAGCCAAACATAGGGGAGTGTGAAAAGGGATATGAGCCGCTTCCAGATACTACGTGGGTTCGGATAATACCAAATAATTTCCGCCTTGGTTACCATGAGAATGCCCATTGTGCCATAATTATTTCTATCCCCGAAAAAGAAGAATACCGTGGCCGTCATTTTCAAGTGTCAATAATTGCCAGAGCGAAAACCGACCCCTTTACCAAAGGTGTGGCTTTAGTAGCGCAGGTGAAGTATAAATTACGCTTTAGTGTTGGGACGGAGGCTCCAAAGACACTTGAGATGGCGAGAAAAAGAGAGAAGTTTATGATGTTGAATTTTAGACTTGAGCCAGATAGTCTTTATCTCCATAATATAGAACCCGGGAAACAAATAATTTTAGGAAAAAAGGAAATACCAGCTTTAAAGGTCATTAATCTCGGTCCGGAGAAGTTGAAACTCGAATTCAATAGTGTGCCCTGCAACAAAGGATTTGGCATTTCAGAGGGTTACCAGCCCGCGCCGGACCCGCGTTTTTTGAACTGCACAAAGGAAACTGTGAGTGTTAAGCCAGACCACATAGTTAATATACCGGTGGTTCTCGAAATTCCCGATGAACCAGAATATCGTGGAAAGAAATATGCATTTATTATCAAGGCAGAATTGAAGGATGTGGAAGTACCCTTGGAAATATACAGTAGGATCTATGTAGAGACGGAAAAGTAACTCATTATCCTGGGTTTAGGAGGAGCAGAAACGGCATCATCTCTTTTGAGAAACGGAATGGAAGATGAAAAAAGAGCATAGCACATTTTTCAAGATGAGCCATTGGAGCACAGCGGCGAAAACGTTATTGCTGCTAGTTGCAGTATTAGCCGTTTTCAGCCCTGGATTGGTGCGTGCAGGCAATACTGACTCCATATCATTAAAGTTCACGCCCAAGGATACTTGGCCTCCAATAGCGATAACCAACCTTTCTGCTCTGGCTGGCAGTGGGGAAGGTGAGGTGCAACTTACCTGGACCGCTCCTTATGAAGACGATGCATTCCCGGGGAGTGGAGCGGTATCAAGTTACGAGATTAGATATGACGTCTTTAGCATAGATTCCTTGGGAGGATATACTACCACTTGGTGGAGTCTTGCGGGAGGTTCCTATGCTATTGGATTTGCAAATGACCCAGGGCAGCCGGAAAGTCATATAATTCCGAATCTTCCTCCTGGAACGACCCTCTATTTTGCCATTAAGAGCTATGATGATTCCAGCAACGAATCAGAGATTGACGTCGTGGCAGCAACGCCTGGTCAACAAGCCTGGGCAAGAGTAACGGCCATACCGCCGGCGGCGGTTACAGATTTGGTTGCCAACACGGGTAGTGGACAAGGAGAAATTGATCTGACATGGACTGAAGTCGGTGACGATGGGACTACAGGAAATATTATCGGAGGCAGATATGGAGTTAAATATTCCACCAACCCGGCTTTTGCTTGGGATGGTGCCAGTGGCTTTGATGTCGAGTGGCCGGCTGATACTATTCCTGGAAGAACTCAGAGTCGGACTATTGATAGTTTGACACCGGGTGTTACATATTACTTCAGAATATGGACAAGGGATGAAGCGTTTAACTGGTCGGAAGGGTTGTCTAATGGGGCGACGGCGTGGGCACAGGTGGTTACTGATGCTCCGCCGGCTCCGCCTACGGGTCTGGTAGCTGAAGCTGGAAATAGGCGGGTTACGCTTACCTGGACACCGAATACTGAGCCTGATATGAAGTCGTATTGGGTCTATCGCAGCACGGCCAGTGGTTCATATGATGTCACTTTAGCTACGGTGACTCATCCCACAGCAAAGTATGTTGATACAGGATTAACTAATGAAGTCACTTACTATTACGTGCTCAGGGCAGTAGATGAAGCGGATAATGTTAGCAACGCTTCAGATGAGGTTAGTGCTCGCCCGAGCTTGAGACCGAGAGAACCGTGTGGTGTCAAGGGAACATTGGTTGATAGTGGCACGCATATAAAAATTGATTGGAAAGCGGTAACCAGAAATGAAGATGGGTCACCGTGCACTGATTTAGAAGAGTATAGAATATATCGCTCGACTTCTCTTGCAGGATTTGGTATTGACCCATCAACGACTGTGGCTAAATCGATATTAACCTGGACCGAGACAGAAAATATTACTGGCAAGACATATTATTACAAAGTCAGAGCGGCTGATGCTAATGGTGTGGAGAGCGGTGATTCGATGATTATAATGGCACAGGAGGGAGTAGTAAACGTAATTGCTCTGGCAGAGGATATGCAAGCGAGAGTAATCATTCCTGAGGAACTGACAGATATATTGTACGAGGAGAGCAGTTCTTATGGCGATGACCTGAATATAACCGTTGAGGAAGTTCCAGAAGAAGAGAATAAGGATAAAGTCATAAGCTGTTATGAATACAAAGCCTTCAGAGGATATGCTAATGAGATTCCTGAGGAAATTGAGAGCTTCTCCTTTGCCAAGCCGAAGGCATCCGTAGGTCTGTCTTACGAAGTGAACGGTCAAGGTACTGTGAAGGGGACTAACATAAAAGCGAGTCAGGCGGGAAGAAATCTGGCTCTATTCTGGTTCAATGGAATTGAGTGGGTGAAGCTTGGTGCCAGGGTAGATACGGATGAGCAGGTAATTACGATAAAGATGAAGAAGTTGGGTAGGTATAAGATTAAGCAAGCGCCTGTCGCTAATGAATTTACTCTGAATAAAGTGTATCCGAGAATCTTCACGCCCAATAATGACGGATTGAACGATGTGGTCAACTTCGAGTATGCCAATCCCAATGAGAAAGGTATCGTATGCAGAATCTTCGATATCAGAGGCGCTTTGGTGCGTCAACTGGACATCGGTCAATCAGAGACATCGTTCGCCTGGGATGGTAAGGATGATAAAGGCAAAGTTGCTTCCAGTGGCGTTTACATATATCAATTGGAGGGAGAAGGAAAGGTTATCAATGGAACAGTCATTCTGGCAAAATAATCGGAATAGTTGCCCCGATGAATCGGGGCCTACAAATAGATTTGGAAAAATGGCCAAAAATAAGATAATATATCAGGAGGAAACAGAAGATGAATAAGTTCATTAAAATGATTACGGGGATAATTCTGGTGGGCGCTATTCTGGTATGCGTCCGGGTGACCTGTTGGGCTGACTTTGAGGATTTGGGTGTGGGGGCCCGTCCCATCGGGATGGGAAATGCCTACACTGCCCTGGCTGATGACGTTAATGCCATCTATTATAATCCGGCGGGTCTGGCTCAACTGGACGAGTGCCAGTTTACCAGTGGTTATGGGAAACTCTACTGGGGTCTGGACGACGGGAGTAATCTGGGGAGTGGATTTATCGGCTATGCTCATCCCCTATACCACTGGGGCACATTGGGCGCAGGGTGGGTTAATTTCGGCCTGCAGGGTCTCTATCGAGAGAATAGTTTCATCCTCTCTTATGGTAACAGGCTTAACAAGAGACTTCTGGCTGGGCTAAATTTGAAGTTGCTAAGTAAGAAATATGGCAAGACCACCTACACTGAGAATGCTCTTATTGACGGTGGTCCTGGTGTCACCGGTGAGCGAGACCCTGTCTTTAGCGAGGGATATTCTAAGACAGGATTCAGCACCGATTTGGGATTTCTATACAAATTCAACCGGGAGTACTCCCTCGGTCTTTCCCTCATAGACATTAATCAACCCTGTATGGACTTAAAAGACAGTAAAAGCAAAGTTCCCCTGGGAGTGAAATCGGGCTTTTTATACAACAGTGACTTTCTGACTTTTGCCTTTGACACGACATTTAGAAACGGGGACGTTAACGTTTATAGTGGCGTGGAGAAGTGGTTCTTAAACCGAACTTTTGCAGTGAGGGCTGGTCTTGGCGTGGGTAGTAGAAGCTTCAGTAACCTCGCCCTGGGCGCAAGTTACACCAAATACTTATTCCAGCTTGATTATGCTTTCCTCTATCCGCTTTCCGGGATAAGGGATACTTATGGTTCCCACCGTATATCTTTAACTCTCCGTTTTGCACCCGAAAAGGAAGAGAAGAAGAAAGCCAGAGAAAAGAGATTGGCGGAGATTGCGGCGGAAAAGGCAGCTGAAGACGAACTGGTAAAAATCAGAGAGAAAGAAGCTAAGATGATCGAGGAGAGAAAAAAGATAGAGCTTGCCAGAAATTACTATAAGGAAGCAATAGAAGTTTACAGGAATGGATTGTACAGTGAAGCGCTGGGTAAATTGAGATTCGCCGTGGAACTGGATCCCAAGAGGCCTGAAATACAGAACCTATTCAAGAGAGTCTCTTCAATCGTGGACGTAATCTCTAAAGAGACAGGTCTGGAAAAAGAAGCCGAGCTTATTAGAACCGGCGTAAGTTATTATATCGAGGACAAACCCAGGAAGGCAATAAGTACACTCCAGTATGCTTTCGAGCACGCTCCCCAGAATAAGGAGATACCAAGATTATTGAACATAGTGAATAGAGAGTATCCAGCCATAGCCGAGCAGGAGAAGATAAGTGAAGGAATGACGCTTGTGGAGCAGAAGATGTATCGGGCACTTAACTATCTCTATGAAGATAGAAGTGACCTGGCAATCGTCGAATGCCAGGAAGTCCTTGAGCTCGAACCCAATAATACACTGGCTCTTTCCAGGCTGGGCTCAGCTTACTATGTTATCGGGCAGAAAGAGAAGGCTAAGGAACTCTGGCTGAGGGTTCTGGAGATGGAGCCTGAGAATAAAGAAGTGCTCGAGTCTCTGGGAAAGGAAGGTATCGTCCCACCGAAGAAAAAGCCGAAGGTTCCCTCCCAGAGAGAAGAGACGAAAAAAGAGTTCGAGAAATCGCTGGGGTATTATCGCAGAGTGGAGAAGAATCTCGATACGGGAGGCAAGATAGAACTTCTCCAATCGGTTATAGATAAATTCAGGCCTTTGGGAATGGATGTTTCCGGCTTGGAAAAAGAACTGGGAGAACTTAAAAAGGAAAAGGAGAAAAAGAAAGAAGAGGTTGAAAAAGAAGAGAAGGAAACCAAGGTTCCCCGGCCGATTCTTCCTCCCCAGGCAGAAGTCCCTTCTGGGGAAAAAGTAATATCAACAAAGCAGAAGATGGAGCAAAAATTCTCAGAAGCCCTTAGCGATTACAAGCAGGCCGACTATAATGGAGCCATCGCTAAGTGGGAAGAAGTCGTTAAAGTACGCAGCGATGATGCGGAATTAAAGGGACTCATAGAAGAAGCGAAAGAGAGAATCGCTAAAGCCAAAGAGCAAAAGATAAAAAGTATGAAAAAACGTTACACCAAGGCAGTGGCATATTACAAGAAACGTCGGTGGGAAGAGGCCATGGCTGAGCTGGAAGAGGTATTGAAGCTGGAACCGAAACACAAACAATCGATTGATTTAATGAAAAGGATTGAGGAGAAAATATGGCTGACTGCTCAGGAAGGAAGGAAGAAGATGATGGACGGGTATTATAACGCCGGACTCGCATACTTCCAAAACGGCGAGTATAAAAAAGCTATAGCTGAGTTTGAGAAAGTGCTGAGTCTTGAGCCAATCCATTTACAAGCGCAGCGATTGATTAAAGAAGCAAGGGAGAAAGCGAAGAAGTGATAGATTAACGAATATCATAAATTTGGCAATGACAATTTTGACAATTTATACTATAATAAAGCAGGAAGTAGACTGTTCGAAAAATGGGAACATAGTTGTCCCGATGGATCGGGACTAAAGGGAAGAAGAGATTAGGCCCTTTGGGAGAAAAACAGTTTATGGTTTCTGCTTCTTATGGAGGTAAGAAATGAGAAAATCCATTTTGAGAAAACGCTTCTGGATTCCGCTTATTCTGGTAATTTTGATTACTGCCTGTGCCTTTGCGGTTGACTTTGCTTCCGTCATTGAGCAGAAAATAGCATTAGAGAGAAGTTTTGAGGCCAGGCTCACAGGGCTGTTGGAAAAGATACTGGGCACAGATAGGTTCATAGTAATCGTTAATGTAGAGCCGGAAACTGAATCTACAGAAGTATCGAGAGAAACATGGGTTCAGGAGAATAAACCAGGGGAGCTACCCCCTAAGGAGAAGAGATTTGTTCTTCCGGGAGTCCCGGTGAGAGAGAAGTTGGGGGAAGAGAAGAGTGTTGGGCCGGATACATTACTTCCCGGTGGGGAAATGAAAAGAGAATATGAAAAGGTAGTAGTGCTTCCGAAGTCTTTTGTGAGAAGAGTGGTAGTTACCGTTATTCTGGATGAGAAAATAAAGGATACATCGATTGAAACAGTGAGGAGCGTAGCTACTGAGATACTGGGTTTGGATGTGGCCCGCGGAGATCAACTGATAATAAAGAAACAGCGTTTCAGTGAGCCATCCCACATTGTCTGGTCCACTATAAAGGTTAATCCATTATACTGGGCACTATTCGCTATAGTTGTGCTTCTGGTTCTTATTTTTCCCATCAGAATTCTTCTTAGAGGACTTGCCAGTATCTTCCAGACAATTAGGTCACGGCAGGCTCCGGTTGCGGCCGCCCAGGTTCTTGGTCCGGCTGCCACCATTGAACTGGGTGCTCCTGGAAAAGCAGAAGAAAAAACTGATGAGGAAAAGGAAAAAAAGCCTTCTCGTCCTTTCGACTTCATTAACCAGGACAATATTAAACATCTGCTTTACTTGTTAAAAGATGAATCGGCCGAGACTATTTCTGTAATCGTCTCCTACTTGAAGCCCAGGGAAGCTACACAGGTAATGGCCTCTCTTTCCCGAGAACTTAAATCTGCAGTTACCGGCAGAATTGCCCGGGTGAGAGGATTGCCCCCGGAAGTGGTAGATGCAATGGACGCAGATATTAAAGGAAGGATTGATTACATCGTTGGGGGGACAGAGCAGTTAGTGCAGATAGTTGACGAAGCAGATAAGACTACCAGGGAGGAAATATTACAGTCTTTAAGGGAGAAGGAGCCGGAACTGGCAGAAAAGGTCAGGAAGCAGATCGTCATGTTCGAAGACATTGCCAATCTCGATAACTTGAGCTTTCAAATACTTTTAAGAGCGGTTGGCCTGGGGGCAGTTTCATTAGCCTTGAGGGGAAGCCCGGAACAGTTTAAATCCAGGATTATGGGTAAACTTTCTGAGGGTGCTCAAGCAATGCTCAGGCAGGAAATGGAGCTGGGCAAGCCTGCGGGGAAACAGAAGATAGAAGAGGCCCAGCGGAGAATTGTGGGAGTAGTGCGGGGATTGCAGAGGGAAGAGAAGATCACATTCGAAACTCCTGGCGAAGCTAAGAATGCAGGTGAGCCCGGTGTAATGGAAAAAGGAACAGGGGAGGTTGCCGGGCGGGCGGTTGGTGCTCCCGAAGAAGAAAACTCGCCGGCTCCCCCTGCTAATTCCGCGAATTCCTCACGAGGAGAAAAACTCAAGACAAAGACGGTCTGGATAGTAGTGGCAGTGATTACAGCAATGCTAATAGCCGGTTTCTGGTGGTATCAGAGTTCATCAGCGAAAAAGAGAACGGCTAGGGTACCTTCGACGCGAGCACCAGTTGAGGGAGTGAGAGGAAGATAACCGGCGCAGTTGACATCGATTTTGATTAAAATGGGATTTATCCCTACTTAATTATGGAGGTGCAAGTATGGATTTAATGACTATTCTTGGACTCATTATGGGATGTGGAGCAGTTTATTATGTTATGGCGCGCGGTCAAATTACGTCGCTTCTGTTCAATTTGAGCGCAGCCATTCTGGTTTTTGGAGGCACGTTTGCTTCCACTTTAATTACTTATCCTTTTAGAATTATTAGACAGGCTCCCAGGGCATTGAAGCTGGTTATGTTTCCTTCGAAGAGATATACTGCATCCGAGGCAATTACGACTCTTGTCAGGTTGGCTGAAGTGGCAAGAAGGGGAGGGGTTGGGATTCTGGCAAACGAAATCCATAATTTAAGGGATAACTTTCTCATTGATGGAATTCAGATGATAGTTGATAATCTCGATCCGGAGATGATTCGGGAGAACCTGGACAAGGAGATCATCTTTACCAGGAGGAGACATCAGCAGGTTAGCGGCATTTTCCGCACAATGGGAACCTATGCTCCGATATTTGGACTTTTGGGGACACTTATCGGGGTTGTCCAGGTGCTGAGGAATTTAGCCGACCCCAAAACTATGGCTGCTTCTATGGCGATTGCTGTAACCACAACTTTCTATGGGATTTTCGGAACGAACTTCATTTTCCTTCCCATAGCCGGGAAACTAAATGCCCACAGCGAGGAAGAGTTGTTGATTAAAGAGGTGATGATTGAGGGAATTATCTCCATTCAAAATGGCGAGATTCCTCTAATTGTAGAGAGGAAACTGCAGGCGTTTCTTGCTTACAGGTTTCGCAGAAGGGTTTAGAAGGGGGCGGGTTCCGACAAAGCGGAACCCGCAACTGTAAAGGGGCTAAAATGGGTCTGAGAACGAAAGAAAAAACAGTAAGACAGAGAGGGAGAAGCCCTATCTGGCTGACTATCTATTCCGATTTAATGACCAATTTAATGCTCTTCTTTCTCATGTTATTTGGAACCAGCAGGATGGCTAGCGAGCTGCAAAAGACAATCTATAAATCCATACGTGTAGAATTTAGCAGGGAAGAAGAAATATTTGCAAAAAAGGAAGAAGATGCTATCAAAAAAATGGTAAGCTACGTGGAGGAAAGAAGGCTTCGCGGTTTCGCCACTGTAAAGGTGAGTGAACAGACGATTAAGATAATGTTGGCCGATCCCGTTCTCTTCGATCTTGGTGAGAGCGAATTGAAATCCTCTGCTATCGCAGTTCTTCGTCAAGTAGCAAGGCTTCTTGAAGATATACCCAATGCTGTTTTAGTAGAGGGACACACTGATGACCGGCCAATGATCGGGGACAAATTTCGCTCTAACTGGGAGCTTTCCACTGCTCGCGCCTTCAGCGTAATTAGATACTTTATCGAAAAGGAGAATATGGCGCCCGAGAGGCTATCGGTAGTCGGCTATGGTGAATACAGGCCACTTTATCCCAATGACACTGAAGAGAATCGGGCTAAGAATCGCAGGATAGAAATCAACATTGTCCGTATTCCATAACGGCACCGTAAACGGTGTCCCGATAAATATCGGGCTGAAAAACAGGGAAAAGAATTATGGTAGATAGAGAGAAACATTTAATGGAAATTGAAGAGGAAATTACGCCAGAGGCTTCGATGTGGGTTATCCCTTACGGCAATCTGATGACCATTTTGATGATTTTCTTCCTCGTTCTATATGCTTTCTCCTTGGTGGTAAGTGGAGTAAGGTTTGAAACAGTAGTCCAGTCGCTTCAGAAAGATGTGGGCGGTGAGGTGAACAAGGATTATATGGAGAGAGTAATTCGTAAGGCAAGGGAGAGAGAAGTGGCAGAGAAGATGGATGGACTTATTGATGAGAAACGCTTAAAGAAGTTTGCTAATGTAAAAATAGATAAGGAAGGAATAAAAGTAATATTTCGCAGTCCTGTCATTTTCGATTTGGGGAGGGATGAGCTTAAGCCGGAAATAATTTCTGTGTTGAGCGCAGTGGCCAGAGTAATCAAAGATATGCCTAATGAAATAGTGGTTGGAGGTCATACAGATGATAGACCCATTGTAAGCGGAGAATTCCGTTCCAACTGGGAACTCTCAGCAGCCAGGGCTTTCAGCGTGATCCGCTATTTTATTGGACAGGGAATAGATCCCATAAGACTTTCGGCAATAGGCTACGGAGAGTATAAACCACTTTATGCCAACGATACAGAGGAGCATCGCGCATTTAATCGAAGGATAGAAATTGACATAGTTTCCCTCAAATAAATACGTAAGGGCTCCGATAAATCGGAACGCGTGGGTTCGATGAATCGAACCCCTACAATAGACACGATTTCAAATAGTGAAACGGAGGATGGAGATGATAAAAAAGGTCAGATTGTTTCACAAGTTCGCTTTAATTATGATACTTCTGGTAGTTGTGCCTTTACTTATTCAAGGGATTAGAATGATTAATATTAATCGCCAAGCTCTGGAAGTCTCGGTTCTGGAGACTCACACCAAACTGGCGCAAGCGATAGCAGAAGATATTGATGGCTATGTCTCGGGATTGAACTTAGATTTGGCTTTTGTTCTGGCTTTTGAGAAATTCCCCAAGATGTCCTGGCAGGAGAAGATGAAGGTTCTGCTTTCTGTAGTTTCCCGCCACGAGGATTTCATTCTCATCTCCGTGCTGAATGGAAAGGGCGATGAAATGATTAAAGTACACCATCCAAGCTTTACACAGGAGTCTTCCAGGCTAATCAGTAGAAGCGAAGATCCGGCTTTTCGCGAAGCCAAAAAGACGGGGATTCCGCAGCTGGGAAATATCTACCATGAAGGCAATCTGCCGCGCATAAATGTAGTTTATCCCCTTGAGGTTGAGTATGCATACGTTTTTGTTACAGCGACTTTAAGTAATCTCTGGCGGAAGATTGATGGGGTTAAGATTGGAAAGACGGGATTCGCTTTTCTGATAGATAGCGAAGGCAGAACGATTTTCCACCCGCAATTAGAAAGGGCGAAAAACTTCGAGAAAGTGACTGAACTGCCTGTTGTCAGACGAGCTTTGGCTGAATTTGGCAAACCCGTGGGCGTGGATTTCTCAGGTAAAGGATTTCGTAATGACAACGAGACGGGAATGGTAGGAGCGTATGCCTGGGCAGAAAGTCTGGATTGGGCAGTAATTATGCAGCAGAGTAAGGAAGAAGCCTATAGTTCTATAGCCCGTATGAAAGTCAATGCCGTTTTGTGGATATTAATTAGCATTTTAGTTTCGGTGTTCATAGCATTCTTTTTGGCAAAAAGCTTAAGCCGTCCGATTCTGGAATTGATAGCCGGGGCAGAGAAATTGGGAGAGGGCGATTTCAGTTCCGAGGTAAAGGTTAACACGCGTGATGAAATCTTTACTCTGGCAAATACGTTCAATTTTATGGTTAAGAAACTGAAAGAATTTCAGGAGGAGTTGGTTCTTCGTGAAAAGCTGGCTGCGGTGGGCCAGATGGCTTCGGTAGTGGGTCACGAAATTCGTAATCCACTGGGCGTGATAAACAATGCCATCTACTATATTAGAACAAAGCTTGAAATGTCTTCTGGGAAAGACCTGGATCCCAAGATTCAAAAACACATTGGAATTATTGAAAAGGAGGTTACTGCTTCCAACAAAATTATTAGTGACCTATTGGGCTTCTCCCGCACCAGGCCGCCGATGGCGCAGCCCTTGGATCTTAATAAAATAATCGAGGATTCCCTATCGGCTGTCTCCATTCCGGAAACGGTGAAGGTGGAAATAGACCTCTCTTTAGAGCTGCCTCCTACCCTTATAAACCCGGATGAGATTCGCCAGGTGTTCATAAACCTTTTTAATAACGCCTGGCAGGCCATGCCGGAGGGAGGTACACTTAGAATCCGCAGTTACATCGAAGAGGAGATGGCCCAGGTGGAGGTTACTGACACCGGGTGTGGAATTTCTCCTGAGAATATGAAGAAATTGTTTACTCCTTTCTTTAGTACTAAAACGAAAGGAACCGGGCTGGGATTGGCAGCAGTTCAGAGAATTCTGGATAGACATAAAGGAAAAATTAAAGTGAGAAGCAGAGTGGGACAGGGAACTACTTTCGTTGTTAGTTTGCCACTGGCTAAATGAAAAGCGGAATGGGAAACCGTAAGTAGTGTCCCAGTACCCAAAAAGGAGGAAAGGAATGGCTAAAATGGTTAATCTCTTGATTGTGGACGATGACATAAGCATATTGGAAACAATAGGCGACGTTTTTCAGGATAAAGGATATAACGTGGCTATGGTAGAAAATGGACAAAGAGCGATTAGATTAGTGAAGAGAAGATATTTTGATGTTGTTCTTATGGATATAAGAATGCCGGGTATAGACGGCCTGGAAACCTACAAAGAAGTGAAGAGAATTATTCCCACTGCTGCAGTGATAATGATGACCGGGGACAGCAAAGAGGAATTGGTGAAAAAGGCTATAGAAGAAGGCGCCTATACTATTATTTATAAACCGTTCAACGTAAAAAAAGTAATAAAAATTGTTGAAGAAGCTTTGAAAAAACCGCTGATTCTTATTGTAGATGACAGAATAGAGGATCGCGAGACTTTAAGGGATATATTAGCTGAGAAAGGATACAGGACTGTACTGGCGAAAGACGGATATGAAGCGGTGGGTTTTTCGGAAAAAGGTAATTTCGATGTAATTCTTTTAGATATAAAGATGCCCGGGATAAATGGCATCCAGACTATGGAAAGGATTAAAGAATTTAGACCGGAAGCGGGTATAATAATGATGACTGCCTATTCTATGGAAGAATTCGTGGAGGAATCTCTCAGAAAGGGTGCTTACACCTGCCTGTTTAAGCCAATTGACGTGGAAAAGATGTTAGAAGCTATCCAGAAAGTTCGCGACCTGGGCAAGAAATTCAGAAGAGAAGAACAGGTTGAGATATTAGTAGTGGATGACGATCCAAATTATAGAGAGACAGTCGCTGATATCCTTGAGGATGAGGGTTATAAAGTTTCCAAAGTGGAAACAGGAACGGCTTCAATTGAGGAAGTTAAGAAAAAGTTCTTCAATGTGGCTTTGGTAGACTTCGGACTGGCCGATATCAACGGTTTGGAATTAGCTAAAAGAATCAAGGCAATAGACAATAACACTTATATCATACTGATTACGGGACACGCTTCTTTGGAAACAGCCTTGAAAGCTATTGAGATGAGAGAAGAGATTTATAGTTACGTCGTTAAGGGTGGGGGGCGTGACCCTGGACAGCTTAAGTGGACAATAAAGAGCGCCCTGCGAGAACAAGTACTTACCTGGGATAAGATGGAAGCGGAAAACAAGTTGAAAAGAGCAAACAGAAGATTGGAGGAACTCTCAATTACCGATGATTTAACGGGAATATATAACCGTAGACATTTTTACGAAAAACTTTCGGAGATGACTGCCAGGGCTAAACGCTACAAGCTTCCCCTTTCTTTATTGATGTTTGATGTGGACCATTTCAAATCCTACAACGATACCCATGGCCATCTGGCGGGAAATAGAGTGCTGGAAAGAGTGGGAAGAATAGTTTCCGAGGAAATCAGGGAAGTGGACTGGGGCTTTCGCTATGGGGGCGATGAATTTACTGTGATTCTGCCGGAAACATCCAAAAAAGATGCAATAGTAGTGGCTGAGAGAATTAGAAAATCTTTTGAGAAATGTAAGTTTGATGAGACAACTCTAAGTATAGGTATTGCTCAATACGACCTCAAAAGCGATTCCGATACCCTGATAAGACATGCTGATGAAACAATGTATAAAGCGAAAAGTCAAGGAGGCAATAAAATTGAGATTTACGGGACATAGTGATCCCGGAGAATCCTACCTTATCTGGAGATATGTATAGATAGGAAGGGAGGAAAATGCCTAAGAAGATTAATCTGTTAATCGTGGATGATGAGGTGGAAACTTTAAGAACTCTGGATGATATCTTCGAAGATAGAGGTTATGTTGTCACCCTGGCTGAGGATGGGTATAAGGCCATAGAATTTGCGAAGAAGAAGTTCTTTGATATTATTCTTATGGATGTTAAAATGCCAGGCATGAACGGTTTAGAAACGTTCAGGGAAATAAAGAAGATTTGTCCTTCTGCGGCAGTGATAATGATGACCGGGTATTCGGTCGAGGAACTGTTGCGGCAGGCAGTTGAGGAAGGAGCTTACGCAGTTATCTACAAACCCTTTAATATGAGAAAGCTCTTTCAGACAATTGAGGGGGCTTTAGGAAAAACCCTGATTATGGTTGTGGATGACCTGGTAGAAGACAGGGAGACTTTGAAAGACATCCTGATTAACAAAGGATATCGCGTAGTCACCGCAGGCGATGGGTATGAAGCACTAAATATGGTTCCCCAGGCAAATTTTGATATCATACTTCTTGATGTAAGAATGCCCAGAATGGATGGTATTAAGACCCTGGAATGGATTAAGGAGATGAATCCGGAAACAGGGGTAATAATGATGAGTGCTTATTCAATGGACGAATTTGTGGGAAGGGCATTGAGAGAAGGTGCGCTTGCATTTCTATACAAACCTTTCGATATGAAGAAACTTTTCAGAATAATTGATGAATACCGGGAAGAAAAGAAAAAAATAAACAAAAAAGAAGAAAAATAACTGGTGATGCGGACAGGAGGAAAGGATGAAGAAGACGAATATCCTCATTGTAGATGATGAAATTGATCTTCTGGAAACCCTGGGAGATATTTTTGAGAGTAAGGGCTACAATGTAACTATGGTGGAGGATGGAAATAAGGCGATCGAACTTTTGAGAAAGAAATACTTCGATATCATTCTCATGGACCTCAAAATGCCGGGGATAAGCGGCGTGGAGAGCTTCAAAGAAGTGAAGAATCTCCATCCTTCAGCCGCTATAATAATGATGACTGCGGGAAGCGTAAAGGAAGAAATAAGGGAGGCCGTGGGAGCGGGAGTTGATGCTGTGGTCGATAAACCTTTTAATGTGAAAAAACTTGTGGCCACTATTGAATCTATATTGGAAAGGCCTCTAATTCTTGTAGTCGATGATAGGGGTGAAGATCGTGAGACTCTGAGGGATATTCTGGTTGACAGAAACTACAGGGCATTTGTAGCTAAGAACGGCTATGAAGCAATCGATATTGTCCGCAAAAGCGACTTTGATATCATACTTTTAGATATAAGGATGCCAGGAATGGATGGCATGGAAGTGCTGGAAGTGGTTAAAGAGATTAAACCCGATATAGGCGTAGTAATGATGACAGGCTACTCTTCGGAGGGACTGGCGGGAAAATCGCTAAAAAAGGGAGCTTACACCTGTCTGTACAAGCCTTTCCTGGATATGGAAAAGTTGTTGAGGGTAATCGAAGAAGTCCAGGCACAGAAGAAAGGAATCGGCTCTTCCTGGCAGAGAGAGAAAGTGCTTTTGGTGGATGGGGAAACGGCGCATAAAGAAGCAATTTCAAATATATTGGCTGAAGAAGGGTACAAGATAATTACGGTCACGAACGGTTCGGAAGCGCTAAAAAGAGTTGAAGAGATTTTCTTCAATGTTGCGCTTATAGACCTGGAATTATCAGATATGAGCGGCCTTGAATTGGCAACAAAATTGAAGGAGATGAGTAAAAAGACCTGTGTGATTATGATGAGCCGATTCAGCGCCCTCGATTTGGAAACTCTTGAACAGTCTACAAGAGAGGCAATATTTGATTACTTAATTGAACCAATAGACCCGGCCCAGTTAAAACGACTTATAAAAGAAAGTTTAAGAGAACAAAAGAAGTGGTAAAAACAGTATAATCTTATAAAAGGAGAATAAATTATGAATTACAGAACAGGAAAATTGGGAAAGGTGAACAGGAGATTCCAGTTCTTTCTGCTTTTGCTTGGTATTATTGTCGTTTTTAATGTTGCTCTACTTTCAGCGGGAGGAGAAGGAGAGGGAGAGATGCTTGCCTTCAATACCTCAGAGGAAGGTTTGGCACCTCCCGGAGAAAGTAGTTTGGCCGGGCGTGGTGTGGGCAATTGGGGATACTCCAGTCCCTCAGGTTTTAAGCTAAACGACGGCTACCCTCGTCCCCGCGTGTTTACCCCTAATGGTGACGGTAGTAATGAAGAGGTTAGTTTTGAGTACGAAAATATTAACGAGAGTAGTATAGTTTGCTGTATTTATGATGTTAAGGGGTCAGTAGTAAGACAGCTTGACATCGTGGAAAGTGGGGAAGACAGGTTCACCTGGGACGGGGAAGACGAGCAAGGGAATATAGTGCCCAGTGGCATATATATCTACCAGATAGAAGTGGAAGGCCAAACGATAAATGGCACGATAGTCCTTGCAAAATAGTAACAAAACGAATGTAGCTACAGAGCGATAGCTCTGCGATTAGGAAGAAAGATGGAATGGATAAATAAGAAGATTATTTGTATAGGGTTAGTAACTATAGTCCTGTGTCTTTGGTCTGGTGTCTCTTTCGGGGATTTTGATGAGCTCGGTGTGGGAGCGCGCCCCGTAGGAATGGGAAGCGCCTTTGTTGGCCTGGTTGACGATGTCCATTCCCTCTATTATAATCCTGCAGGATTAAGTCAACTGGAGTATAAACAGTTCACCAGTGGATATGGAAGACTGTTTTGGGGATTGGATGATGGGACTAATCTGGGGAACACATTTGTGGGCTACGCCCACCCCCTGAAAAGATTGGGTGGAATAGGAGTGGGCTGGCTAAATCTGGGGCTGAGTGGTCTTTATCAAGAGGATACCTTTATTCTTTCTTATGGCAATAAGTTATTTAGTTCGCTTTCTGCGGGGCTGAACTTAAAATTGCTATACAAACGCTATAATAATAACCAATACACAAAGACTGATCCGCTTTTTCAGGAAAAAGGTTATTCTAAAATAGGATTTAGCGTAGATTTCGGACTTTTGTACAATTTTGCTGCCAATATCTTCTCTGGACTTTGCATCACGGATATTGTTCAACCGGACATGAACCTGGGGGAACGAGAAGGTCTTCCGCTGGGAGTAAGAACGGGTATTGCCTACAGAGACAAAGTCAATTTAATTAATCTAGCTCTAGACGCTGGCTACGAGGATGGGGAGTTTAACATTTCTGCTGGCGCGGAGAAGTGGCTCTCAGGTAAGTCAGTGGGAGTTCGGGGAGGGATAGATATCGGGAGTAATGGCTTCAAAAGTTTCTCTCTGGGAGGAAGTTGCCAGGTATCTGCTTTGCAAATAGACTATGCTTTCATTTATCCTCTTTTCGGGCTAAGAGAGACTTACGGTTCTCATCGTTTCTCAGTGACATTACGTTTTGGCAGCCTTAAGAAAACAGTGTCCGAAAAGGAAGGACTCATACCGAGAGAAACGGGTATCCCGGAGACATCTCTAAGTGAAGAAGAAAATATAGAGGAAATGAGGAGATACTATTATCGGGGAATGGACTATTATGAGAGAGGAGAATATGAGGCAGCGATTGCTGAATTTGAGAAGGTTCTGCAATTGAAGCCGGATCATAGCCAATCGCTAAGACTTATTGAGCGAGCAAAGGAAAGAATGAAAATTAGAGAGTAACTGGAGGGGGAATGAGAAAACTTATTTTATCTCTGGTTCTGTTTTTTTGTCTTCCCCAGTACGGCAATACAGGAGGAATATCGACTCCTTTCACTGAGGTAGTGATTAACAACTTAAGTATCGGAAAGAACTATACCATCGGTCAGAAAGTTAATCGGCAATTGCGGGTGAGAAATAAAGGTAAAAGTTCCATTGAGTTAAGAATGGAAGTATTGGTGCCATCCAAAAGTGAATTGAAGAAAGGGTATGAACCTATTCCCGACGTTTCCTGGATAGAGCTGGAGAAGAACTACTTTTCTGTGGAACCGTCAAAAAATGCAGTGACTGATGTAATTGTGACTATTCCCCGGGATAAAAAATATCTGGGCAAAAAATATCAGGCTTATATCTGGTCACGCAATGTGGGCAAGGGTAATCTACCCATTGCCCTGGGTCTGAAGAGTAGACTTCTCCTTGAAATTTCCGAAAAAGAAAGGGATATATCTCGAGAGTTTGCAGGGAGATATGACTTTGCTGTTTTTCCCGACGAGGTGGTATTGGAGAATGTAAAAACAGGGGAAGTCTACGATATTAAGAAAACAATACGCAAGGTATTGGAAGTAAAAAATGTCAGTCGTTATCCTCACGTTTACGAGATAAAAAGTATTTCTGTAAAGAGAGCAGACGCAAGGGTTAAAAACGGATATGCGGAATGCCCGGACCCGGATTTCTTGACTTTTGATAAGGCGGATTTCGGTCTGAAAAGAAAGAAAAAAAGGAAAATAAAAATGTATCTTAACTTTCCCCAAAGAGAAGAATACGCTGGCAAAAAATATATGTTCGTTATCAGGATAAGGCTCAGGGAAGAAAAATTTCTTTTAAATCGTTATTTAAAACTTTACGTAACTACGTCGGGATAATTTTAGACGTCCACTCTCAACATTTCGCTTGACTTAAGCCTGCCGATTTGATAAACTTTTTTTACCTTCCTTCGGAACGTAGTATAATCCGATTCCCACGCTGGACTCTTTGCGAGAAGGATTTGCGTTTATACCTCCCTTGCAGGAGTACTCCAAAAATCCTGGACTTTCCCGATAAAATCGGGAATATTCCTCCTCCGATGGAATCGGAGACTCCGACTTAGCAAGGGAACCCGGGCGATAAAATTCTGGAAGGAAATGTCTCATGGAACATTCCGATTTCGTACATTTACATTTACATACTGAATATAGCCTTCTTGACGGCGCCTGTCGCATCCTGGATAACCGCCGGGCCCCGGGGAGCCTTATTCAGCGAGCGTCCCAGTACAAGATGCCCGCTCTGGGAATTACGGACCATGGAAATATGTTCGGGGCAATCGACTTTTACCAGGCGTGCGTGAATAGCGGGATAAAGCCGATTATAGGTTGCGAAATCTACGTTGCTCCCCAAAGCCGTCATGTTAAGGAAGGAAGCGGTATATCGGAGGCAGCAAGTCATCTAATCCTCCTGGCAAAAGACAAAGCCGGGTATGAGAATTTGATGAGACTGGTGAGTATCGGTTATGTTGAAGGTTTCTACTACCGGCCCCGCGTGGATAAGGAAGTACTTGCAGAATATTCCAGCGGATTGGTGTGTTTGACCAGTTGTCTTAAGGGCGAGGTTTCCCAGGCTATATTAAATGATGATCGTGATAAGGCCAGGAAGACCGTCTCTTTTTATAGCGACATTTTCGGTAAAGATAATCTCTATCTTGAACTGATAGATAACGGAATCAGTGAACAGAAGAAAGTCTGCGGCGAACTGGTAAAACTAGGAAAAGAAATGGGAATTCCGTTAGTAGCTACCAACGATTGCCATTACGTGGATAAGACTGATGCCTATGCTCAGGAGATACTTCTCTGTATTGGTACGGGCAAAACGCTCGATGACCCTTCTCATCTTAAGTTTTCCACAGAGGAGTTCTACTTTAAATCCCCCCGGGAAATGAAGCAAATTTTTGCTGAAATCCCGGAGGCGATAAAGAGCACAATAGAGATTACTGAAGAATGTAGCCTCCAGTTAGATTTTGAAACTATGCATTTGCCCGACTACAAAGTTCCCGGGAAGCACAGCCACGATGATTATCTAAGAAACCTCTGTGAACAGGGTTTGCAGACGAGATACAGGAAAGTTACCCCCGATATACGTAAGCGACTAGACTATGAGCTCTCGGTCATAAGCCAGATGGGTTTTGCCAGTTATTTTCTCATCGTGTGGGATTTCATAGAGTATGCGAAACGTCAAAAGATAATGATAGGCCCTGGTAGAGGGTCCGGCGCCGGTAGTCTTGTTGCCTATCTTCTGGGAATCACAGAACTCGACCCGTTGCAGTATGGTCTCCTATTTGAAAGATTCTTGAATCCGGGAAGGAAGAGTATGCCCGATCTGGATATCGATTTTGCCGATAACGGGCGGGATAGGGTTATCGATTATGTGAAGGATAAATATGGAGAAAAAAATGTTGCGCAGATCATAACTTTCGGAACTATGTGGGCAAGGGCCGTAGTCAGGGATGCTGGCAGGGTATTGAATGTCCCTTTGCCTGAGGTAGATGGAATCGCCAAGTTGATTCCTTTTGGCGAGACAATACAGGGTGCTTTGCAGCTGGTGCCGGAATTGAAGCGGCGATATGATACTGATGGGGTAGTCATGAATCTGTTGGACACGG
>Ga0224501_10001162_pt1 | contig 20282 bp, 15 predicted proteins | sample SF_Oct11_sed_USG_4_FD_169105 | JGI IMG/M metagenome (GOLD analysis project Ga0224501, IMG submission 169105) | Sediment microbial communities from San Francisco Bay, California, United States - SF_Oct11_sed_USGS_8_1 | ecosystem: Environmental > Aquatic > Marine > Sediment | place: USA...
AAACCAAACCACAGTCCTTGGATTTTGTTCAGTCTTATATCCCGTTTAAAGGTTAGGTTCTCCCATAGCCATTAAATCAATGGCCGTTTGGGAAGTGGGTCTTAACAGCCAACTTGTACCAGCAATGGTGTAACTGAGGTGGGGCGCCACTCCCCTTCCTTGTCGCCTTCACCTTCCCAGCTCTGAGTAGAGTCAGGTAACCATTCACTGCTGGGTGAACAGAGAGCGATTTTTTTCGAAAATGCCGTGCTCATGCAAGCTGTGTTTTGAATCCAGAACCTTTAGCGCCAGTGGTGATCGCTCTAACCAATCAACCTGTGTATATCTCGTTTATCAGCAAATAAAGTTACATTTCTAGACTCGAACCTGTAGATGCTGGCGAGAAGAGTCCCACATTTGCCCCAACAGTCCAATTACCTACCCAATTCTATGATACTTTCAGACATCAGATCTGCGTGATGGGATTGATCATTATTCCTGATTTTGTTTTATTTCTATGAAATACTATAGAGTGTCACCATAAATTCGATGTACTATAGGCATAGCCAATAATAGTTCCTTCTTAAAATGTTCCCAGAATTGATTTTATAAATTATGTAAAATTTTGGCACGTCGTTGAGTGACTTTCTTCCCAACTCACTTCTTCCAGCAACAAAGCAAAAGAAGGGCGCAAAATCTGACATTATGTCAGTCGCGACTTCACCAGGTAATCAACAAAGGAGGACAACTCCGAAATTGTGCTGCACGTATTGGATGATTGACTGATTGCATCACGGAGTGATATACTAGCGCTAATCGCATGCTTGCTATGTTTTTCCTAAATATGAGTGAATATCAACGTTTGAGTGTTGCATGCAGTGCTTGAACTCAGGGGGAATGCAGGGGAGTCTCAAAGTATATAATCATTTGGGCCGGGAAGCGCTGGGTTATCAGCGACTCTATACCACAAGTTCTCCTTGGTGATGTTTTGATGCCCGATTCACACTTTCGACCATGTTTTCCTCAAGTCAATATACAAAACATTTAACCAATGAACCCCCAGTTGGCTGGCGAGCCACAACTCGAGTGCGACGACATGTTGACTATCTATAACCTATAACAATCCCGATCACAATTTTACACTTAAACCACTGATTGCGTGGGGTTTGAAATTGTCGAATCACCAACTCATCTCATCCTGTATAAACTCGCTCTCATGAGGACAACTCCCAATTGAAGTTGTCTTGGTTTTAGTTTGATTGGCTGATTACTGGCCTATTCTCTGTTAACCCTCTGTCACATAGGGTGTGTTTAGATACCTAGCGGCTAGGATAGTAAAATATTCAAGCCTATTTAGGTCTTGACTTAGCCATTGGATAATAAAAAATGATCAGCTGATGTTTTAATAATCATCAGTCGATCACTTTTTATTAGCTAAAACAAGGCTTAAATAGGCTTGAATATTTCATTATCCTATAGCTGCTAGGTATCCAAACGCACCCATTGACTCCTTAGGGTTCTGGTATCATTTGGAGGGAATGCCTTTGAGAATGGCCTGGGGGGATAAATCCACATTAAGCAAACTTTACCAAGAGAAATAATACGATTTTCGTCCGTCCGTGATACTAGTAGTCATTTTAGTTGCTTCGATGTCTCGTCTAGACTTTTGGGTGATAGAAACTGTCGCTTGCTTGAAAATTCATGTGATTCAAATCTGACAGTTTGTTAAAATATGTCAAACTGCTGATGCGCATTTGCCCTAGGGTACTTTTATGCCCCTCAATGAGTAACTAAAGGAACAAGGCTTTTCATCTCTCTCTACATGTTTTATAGATGGCAGACTGTTAGCAATGGGAGCACAGGATGGTAATATTTATCTCTATGATGTCATCGATGGTGGTCAGTACTTCAGACGACATAAAGAAGGAGTATTACGAGGTCATAAAAACTTTGTAACCAGTCTTGATTGGAGCGAAGACTCTGACTTCATTCAGAGTGTGTCTGGAGACTATGACCTCATATTCTGTAAGCAATGGCTTCCTTTTTTCTACTCCGGCATTTGTCATCCTATTTAATGAACCTCCTTAACCTCCTGATCTGGTCAAAACACTCTACCGAGGATGCTTATTTAGTGAGATATGATGTGTAATGCAAAATTTCAGTTCGTAGACTTATGAAAAACTATATGTCTGCCAGTCAAAGGAAATGTTTCGAATTTAAATTTTTCTTTTCCGTGGTCTTGAGGAAGGCAATGGGAAACCACCTCAGTACCATCCCTTGCCACAATGAGAATGACAGGCCACGAGAAACCGGCCTTTGGCAGAATAACTCGTCATCATCATTGATTTGTTTTACATACAGACTTCAAATTGCCTTCTGGTACTGGAACTCTAGAACTGGATTTCTTTCTCATTACAGGGGATGTGGCAGAGATGAAAAGAGAAAGAAACCCAGCTGTTATCAGAGATATTACCTGGCACACACAGAACTGCATACTTGGTGAGAAAGAGGATAATCCGCGTTACAACCAAATCAGGAGACTGACCTGTCTGATCCTGCTCAGTCCATAATAGCATAACCTTATCTGGATAGCTTTCAGACACAAAAATCGAAAGAAAAGTTGACAAATTTTCCAAATGTTTTGATGGCGACAGTGTTCTATTTGTGCTATTAATGCAGTCTTTGGCTTCTAATTGGTCGGTTTTCTCCATCCCTGTTCTGATCACTCTTTTTCGGACACTACAGTGAAGATCTTTATAAGCTGACATTGGTTAGAACATAACTGGTTACATAATTTGAGTACTGACCATAAGCAAAGCAAGATCTGGGAACAAGGGTATGATAAAGTTTTCATCTACAATCCTCCAGTGTCCTACTAAAGACTGACTAGCTCACTTTGGCTTGACAATGCTGGGTCAGGCTTCTTCTAAAACCCCCAAATCTGTAATTGTGCATTCACCCCCGATGCTGTTGATGTAGGGTATTCGACAGCAAGTCCGTGGTCCCTTCTGGAAGAGACAGAGGAGGATATAGACTGCGTTTGTAAAAGCAGTTATGAGGATATACTAGCAGTGGGGGACAATCAGGGAGCAATAAAACTCTTCAAATATCCTGCATCCAATCACAGGGTGAGTAAGCTGAATATTAAGTGATCTTTCTTACCTCCTCCCATCCAACATAGCATGGAGGTAAGATATCTCACGGGTTTCAGGTGTCTCATATAGCCAGATGACTTGACTCTTCGGCATGCGTTGGCGGCGAGGGGTGAGGTGGAGCGACGCTCCCATCAGCGGTTCAGCCCATCCTCGATGAATGCCGAAGGGCCAGGTAACTTGACTGGGCCCATGGTTCTGAGTCACCTGGTTTTTGAGCATTTGAGGCAGTGGAATTTGTTATAATATAATTCCCAGTAAATTGAGCATGAAGCGGGCAATAGGTTATTGGGATTGGGTATTATAATTATATTTTGTCTTTACCCAGTGATACTGAAAAGTGGAGCGATTTTTCTGCCCAGATACAGAACAGATATGGCTGAATGGGTCTTCACTGCTGCCCTGTCACATCTTTTGCGTTAACGTTATTTTTTCATTAAATAAACTTAAGATCTAATTAATTCGAAACTGATTTATCACAATATTCCCTATTTTTTGTTGAGCCAGTGACAGGTTCTGCAGATTGCTATTATAAAAGAGACCAGTAACAAGTCTTTGTTTGTTTTCAGGCGGATTACACCGAAAAGAAATTGTATTCTTCGCACGTCACTAACATCCAGTTTATGTTTGATGATAGTTATATGATAACCACTGGCGGTATAGACGCTGGTCTACTGCAATGGGCACTCTCCGACGCTCACACTCCGAGAGATGTGGTCAACCGACCTTACGATTGATCAGCAGATAAAACATTAGCAATACTTCCATCCTATGTGTAAATATTTTTTATGCTATTTTATCAAGGCCTCATCTCTCTAAGACTTCCAATTTGTGTCATGATTTTGTGGAATGTTCTTCTGTGATAGAATTATATTCCAGTTGCTGCCTTCTGCTTCAGTCAAATAAAACATTCTGTGATTTACGGGTCTGTGTTTACACGAGATTACAGTATGGCACCGAGCTACTAGCTACTAGCTACTAAGTAGCTACTAGCTAATAGCTACTAGCTACTAACTACTAGCTACTAACTAGCTACAAGCTGCAAGCTACAAATCATTAGCTTAGTGATGAGGTCCATGTAAAATGAAATGATCTAGAGGCTAGTAGCTAGTAGCTACTAGCTACTAGCTGCTAGCTACTAGCAAATAGATCATTTTTTCATTTTACATGGACCTCATCACTAAGTTAATGATTTGTATCCATAATGGTTGAGGTCCAGGCCCAAAGTGAAGGTAGATCTATGGACGACCATTGTTTATGTAACATTTTATTATGATACAACTTCGGTGAGAGTAAAATGACAAGGTAATACCCAAAATGAGAATCAATTCAGGAACACGTTATTCTGAGGCAAGTCCACACACCCTTAGTTTATCAGCTCATCCGATGGATGTGAGCTGTACCTGCTATCATGACCCTATATCGATAAGGAGTGCGGAGCGCGGGCTTATAACTGTGAGAACCCGGGATAAAGTCCCCATTGTGGCGCGTTCCTGTTGTGAGTACGAGCTCCTCAATTTGATTCTAGCTCAAAACAAAAGAAACGTACACTAGGAGGGTGAGTATTGATACTGACCCACTCGTGGTGGTCCATGCTAACTATTAATTAGTGAATAGGCAGGTGTCTTACCCAACAGTTTCACCACCATACCTTGCAAGAGAGCAATGTTTGTGTTACAGACTGTCTGTCATTTATTTGAATGACTTGTTTTTGGAGTGAGAGAAAATAGACGTAACTGCAACCTGCGTGTTGTGTTCATCTTTTAATCTTTTTAGATGGTTAGGATTAAGGTCTCTGTCCTGATCAGTGTCAGGGGCTGCAGAAATTTGCCTATGGAGTCTTTGGCCCAGTGTTTCCCAGGTTGTGTCATTAGGAGACTTTCTGCTTGCACCCGTGTGCCCCATAGCAAAGGTAACTCCACGGGTGGGTCTCCATTGTTTAATGTAGATATCCAAAACTGATAAGGGTGCTGCGAAAGATTTTTGCCCGAACTAATGATTAAATCATGCACAGCATACTTTCCACCAAGCTATCGCTTTACCCCCAATTAGGCAGCAACTACCTATAGCTGTTGATGAGTTTTAGTACATGTTGCAGTCATACGGATCACACTGCTTACTGGATCTATGCTTCGGCGTGCCATTGTTCAACTGAGGGATTTTAGGCATCCAGCCAAGAGAATTCTGGCACAAGCTCCATCATATATAATTATTCCCTGCAGGGCCTCACACACCTAATCAATGTATAACATGGTGGCTTTGTGATAGTAAGATTGTTATTAATCACTATGGCAATAAGAAGGTAGCCTTCAGGCAAAAGCACCCACTTTGTCACCTTTGTCACAGGAATACCAGTGTTTCAGTTTCCGGAAAACTAATTTTAAGGAATTCTTTATCGCCGACTAACCAGACTTTGAGTTGTTTTGGTTTAAAAAAATTCTTACACTAGGTTCCATGGAAATCAGAGCTAGTTCTAGTTCTAGTTCTAGTTCTAGTTCTAGTTCTAGTTCTAGTTATAGTCAGACAAAAGCAATCGCCAGAAGCAGAGCCTGGTAGTGGGTCAAGTTCAAAAGCCAGGATAACACAAAAAACAAACATAATTGTGAAAAAGAGTTTTAAAATTGGATAAAATAGTTGTGTCTACTAAGTTATGCTCACGACTGAATTTTTATTCAGGTTGTGCATGAGGTTGTTTGCTCAGCCAGCGGTAAATGGGAGATCTTTCTTCAGAGCAGTGGAAAGTGATAGTGGCGAGAAAGAGTAGTGATAGCCCACCAGGGTTATTACGCAGTTGCCGGTACAAAGTTGATACTCAAACAGCCATTTCCTCCACTTGCCATTGGCTATAGGATTTAACAGAGAGAAAGGAAGAATACCCATGAAATGATACCCATCACAACTATTAAAGATGTTTCATGGCTGTGTCCTGAAATTGATGCCACTGGCAGTCACCAGTGGGATACTGTGTGACCTTGCACCGAAGTTCGAAGTATATGAATAATGCCTATTACAACAGTGGCAATTGATATGAGAATTGGAAGACTCTGTGTCGAAGGTTTTTTTTCCTTGTACGATGCCTTCACCGTAATGGTGAAGATGGCAGGTTCTTTTTTCACCATTTATGACTTGGCAGAATCACCATCAGTGGGCTAGGTTCATCTCATAATGAGGTTCATTTTTGTTTTGAGCTTGCAATAATGTGAGATGCTCACACTCAGAATGGGAGTTCGCCATGACCCGGATTCGAAGCCCGATTGTCATGGTTGTGAGCTCAATGCTCTACCCCTGAGCTATCCCTCTATCCCCGAGCTACCCTCACTTACTCTCACCGGTGTTATGACACTATAAGGTCATAATAGCCGTTACCCCGCTATCCTATTGCAGCGGTGATAACCGTGAACATGGGAAGATTCTGTGGAGGCCTGAAGAGCAGAGACCACGGGGGAATACAATTATTACATCAAACTTCTAACCCGGAATGTGCTCTGAAGTGCTTCTTCTATAGAACGTGCACGTGTAAATTAGGCTCAGAGCCTTTTGCCTAAAGTCATTTGGGTAATGGACACCCTATTCTGCTGCACTGTAATTAACAGCTATATAAAAAGGACGGCTATTTGGGGCCGCGCAGTTTAGAGTTTCGGTAGCAAGCAGCAAGATGAGAAGCCTTATTGTAATTGCGTGTCTTCTCTCTGTAACGGCAGCTATGCCGAATCACAGGACTGCCTACAGAACGTAAGTCTTAGAGTTAATTAAACTATTATTGCATTATGATAAAACATTACAAACTACTGATGGCCTGCACAATGTTTTTCAGTAGAATTTTATTTCATTTCTCTTATTGTCCCAAATCAATTAAATTGTATTATTTTTATAATGAAACATTACAAAATATAGCAGTCCTGCGTAAGGTTCGTCGCTAGAATATTGTTTTAATTTACTTAATTTGCGTTATTGTTCTACTCGAGCACCTGGCCATCCTGCTTAGTGCTGCTTAGCATGAGACATGATCTGGAGTGGTATGAGCAAGCATTTCCATCATGCACTGCACTAACTGCCCTGTTTAGCAGAACACCTAAGGCGAAGGTCTGTTTTAGAACAGCCTCACGCTCACAGCAGGAACGCAGCATGATAGAGATTTCAGCTCGGAATTTTTCACTCTTCAGCCAAGCGTTCTAAGTCTACCAATTGAATTATGCTGCTTTCTCGGGTCATTGACTTCTATGAAATGAGAAAACCTGCATCATTGCATGAGTTTTTTACACAAATTTTGTTATTGCAGAACAAGTACCAGTCGACGCCCAGCTTCACGCTTTTCATATTCCAACAGAGGCAGACAATGCATTCCGAGAGCTGAGGATCGTGAGTTATTTCATTTCTATGAAACCCGGATTTGCTAGACCCAGTACGCAGAATGAGTACCTGCAGCATTTCAGTAAATATTTCTGCATGGTATGTTATAGAGAAATATAGTAGAGTAGCCTCATGACTATGGCGCATGCTTGGCCCAAGATCAGAAGATCCTGGGTTCGGATCCTCCTCACGCTGAGCATCCACTAGCTTCGAGAATGATCTCCTCACATAATTCCTAGCTCCTACTGCTTCAACAAGCCTCAGGAGGTCCATTAACTAGGATGACCAAGTGCCTGAGTAGGGAAAGTAATATTGGCCTAATCAGTGCACGCTAAAATTTAATGCCCAGCGTCGCCCCTAGAAAGATGACACGGTACATCTTTTTAAGACCGATTTTGAGAATAAGATGTAATATTTTTCAGAGCGTTGGGATATGGAAGAGAAGTACAGAAATTTGAATTACATCGTTCGTGACCCTGGATACATCGAGGCGTCTGAGAACCTCTGCAATAACTGGGATGATATCTCCGACGCTTACCAAGTGAGCAGCCTGGGTGGTTTAAAGGGGTCTGTCGTGCGATGGTGAATTCACTAATGTACGTGTTATTCGAACCACAGGTGGCAAAGAAATCACACGGTTGCGATGGAGCTTTGCAAGCTACTAAGGGTTTCACTTTCACCAAAGTCTACGCATGCCAAGCGAACAACCAGTATGTTAATATTTTGTTTTTGTTTATTAATATGGCAGTATTTTGGTTGGCGTTTCATAACATTATTATTTTGTCCGAATTTACTGTTCTTGGAGGTTTTCTACTTATACCTAAGTTTTCGTGCCCTTCTTGTGACCACCATTGATTTTTTTGGGATTTGACCCCTCGAGTTATGCACATGCCTCGGATATTTCAATCATTTAGTCACAATCCACCTTGCTTCCCACCACTATAGAGTAACATTACACTTACATTGGTATGAATAGATGATCGACAATCTTAAGGTCAAGGAAACTGATTCACTTTTCTTTCTCAGGAATAGCTAGAATTACATTACGAGTTGTCTTTCCTTTATGAGAGCAAACAACTCCGCATTTGCAGCCATTAGATTTACGGAGTTGTCTACATTTTCCATACAGCGAGTCCAATGAAACTTTTCCGCTTTAATTATGTTAGAACTCAATGAAATTGTCCACAGTATCGGCCTTGTGCTGCGGACTGATTGCCGATTCATACCAATGTCCTTCTCAAGTGCAATGGCTTCATATGTGATTTCTCTAGGGGAAGTTGGTATATCGTTGTCCCAGTGGTAATTGTCTGAACCCCGATAAGAGATGTAATGGATGGTATGAATGTGATGATCGCAGTGATGAGGATAACTGTGACAGATTCTGCTACTTCTCCAGAAGAAGAGGACTGAGCTTCAAATGTAAGTTACTAGAAAAGTAAGGGTTGTCCTTTAGACAATGGCCGCCTGAAGAAGTAGCTCTCGGAGAGCCAACTTGTACAGGCAGGCGCAAACGGTGTAGCTGAGATTGGCTATCAATCTTCTTCCTCACTGCGTTCACCTTTCCCAGCTCTGAAGAGAACTGGGTACCCATTCCCCGCTGCAGTGTTGAACCCAAGAGCTTTGGCGACTGCGGTAAGCACTCTACCCACCTCTAGCCAGAGTGCCTCCTTTTCAAACCTAGCATACTATCTGCTACGTCATCACCCCAACCAATGCCTTTCGTAGGTAGAAATCCCAACACGGAGGCTGCCGGTGGAGTTGATACCGACCTCGGACCACTGAATTCACCATGTTTGCCAAGAAGTTATCTCTGTGATGGTTGGTTGGACTGTGTGAATGACTCACCCAACGATGAAGATTACTGCCCACAAGGAGCGGTAAGTTCATAACAAAAGAATGGTGTCCATTTTTTTCAGCTACTGTGTATCCATGATTGGACGTAGGCCTAGATCTCCACAGGTTGTGTGGTGCTATTGAGGTGAGATTAAGCCATTTTCTGCCACACTGGTTCAGGATGGGTTGGCAGAGTGTGATCACCCAGGGACCAACCCCTTGAAATACTCCGCCATGGACGGGCATGGAACCCGGGCCATGGAGGGACGGCCAATGAAATACATTCATTTTCGCAATGAGCTATCATGACCAATGGTGTCCAGTTGCCCAGTTTATATGTGGTTCAGGGATCATTCCCTAAATCGCAATAATTCATCGATCGCAACAATTTTTAGCTGCACTATGATTTTCAAACTACTCAGCACTTGGCCATCCTATTTAATGGACCTTCTAAGCCTGAGATTTGTTGGAGCTAAAATAAATGTGAGGAGCCCGTACTGACAACAGTGGCCCACTATAACATAGATTTACAAAGCTTCTTAAATTTGCGAGCCATGCAGTGCTTGTACCACTGAGCTATCCCGCCATGCCCACTATCCCTTCCTTGGCTATCATAAGCATGCTCCTGAGTTCAATTGTAGTTCCAATTCATCAGGACAGATTACTTCAACCAAACAACTGTTGCAAGCTGCTCTCCTGAGAACTCCTTTGTGTGTTCCGACCTGCTGTTCTGTACTTACCCCGCGGATGTCTGTGATGGCCTCCCGACATGCCTGGACGGTTCTGATGAGAAACCTGAGCTGTGTGGTCAACTTGATGAGTAATGAGATTCTGAATAGTCATTATTAAATATATATGAAATAATATATTAAATACATAATTTTAACAAATAAAAGTATCACTTAAAGCAAGTATTGCTGCGTTTGGTTTGCACATATAAAAACATGTTGTAAAGGGACCTTTTTATAAATAAATACATATCAGATAAACTGTTCTAAATATTTGTTACCAATAAATACATAAAAAATAGAAATGTTCACATAAAGCAAATGCCTTTTCCACTTGAAGCAATTGTCTTGGTTGGTGCATGTGCCCATTCGTTAACATAAAATTATCATTCCAGTCATCATGGTTAGATAATAGCGTATGATAACCTCAGTAGTAGAGGGCTGGGTTCGCAACCGTGAAAACCCAAGTTCAAATCCGGGTCACAGCAAACTCTCCGTTGGGACTACGAGTTTCTCACAACCTCACTTCAAGGTGGAGCAATGATACTTGGCCTGCTAGTAGTGCTCCATGTTAAGCCACAACTGGGCAAAAGCAGGTACCGGTCCATGCAGCTAAACCACGCTGGCTCACGACGGGTTGGCAAAGTGTGACCAGCCAGGGAAAAATCCCTCGAAATACTCCACCAAGGCCGGGAATTGAACCCGCGCCACAGGAAGAACAGACAGTGAGCTATCCCACCGAGCTAGCATGACTGTCAGTTAATATAATAGTATTATTCACTACCCAGTAATAAGTCACCAGTATTTATAACGTGCTGGGTCAATCTTGTGATGATTTTCAGTGAGCCGGTAAGTTTCCTTTTTGTCACATTCAAACCAGAGCCGGGGAAAACAGAAATCGGCGTTCTGAGTTATTGGCTCGGTGTTTGCTGGGAACGTCATTTAGGAAGTTTATACTTGCGCCCTTGTTAGGGTTACCATGTTGCTCATGGGCCTCCTAAATTTAATGATGTGATCCGAATTCGACAAAAGTGGAACACAAAATGGTGGCCAGACTGATAAACAAAACAAGCTAGACCATGCGGATTGGAAGATGTACCGACCTGCTGATGAAGATAAATAGCCAACATATAGAGAGAGACTTATACATGCTTCGTATGGCTCCATCACTCTTAGAGTGTGCTATTAATTGCATTTTTTCCTTTGATTATTCTTCCCTGTATGACATCACAGTTTGCTCTCTGGTTAATATGGAGACATTATTGGAGCTCAGGGTGTATGAAGAGCGGATGCCCTTCCTGCCACCACCAATGACTTTTCTGAGATTCAAACCACTGGGTCACTATATGTGTAATTCTTGTATTTCTCACCATTAAGCCATGACTGGTCCTGATTGCATTGTGATCGTTCATGCACTTCGGGATCAAATCAAATCAAAGTCAGAAGCGTTACCTTCCATTTTTGGCAGTGACACTGAATATTACCATGCCATAGAAATATTTAATGAATGGGCCTAATGAACCAAGATGAGGTTAAGTGACCATGCAATACTGGTGTCATGGAAGATAAGGTTTGGCTTTCCTTTGGTTCTATATCCTACAAGAGTAATAGCAATTTCTTATTAGAATGGAGCAATTTTATGCGTGGTTGATTAGACAACGAAATTCTCTCAGTGCCATTCATTCAGTCTGCTAGGGTGCGCTTCACACTGAATTAGCGGATGCTTTGGTAGAGTGTGAGTTAGCCGGGGCAAGCCAGCTTATACTATCAACTTGCTAGATTCCCAGCTGTTATCAAGCTTGCCAGATAACATCCATACTCAGTAATGAGTGGAGGCCTATTAAGGTTATTCAATAAGGTGCTCCAATTAATATAGACCAATGAACAACATCTGGCACCATATACAGGCCAATACATGATTGGAATAGATTGCCTCCCTTTATTTTTGGTTTTTTTGACATCTCTTTGATTCAGTCAGTCTGATATTTTATTGCAACCCTGTTTGTTAACTTCGATAACAATTGGTAAGTTCATGGACACACAATGAATTTCCTAGAGGTCTCTTCAAATACTGGTGGCCTCATCAACTAGCTGTCATTCAGTGCACTTGATGCTCACTAGCTATTTTAGTTGACGAAGGAATCATCGTCAGTTATGACAGGGGATTAGTCATCGAACTACCATGTAGGAAGCGAGCAACTGAGGGGCTCCGACCTCCGACCCTCGACCTCCGACCTTGCTGCTACCTGAAAATGCTTTTCCCGGGTTACCCTGTTTTGTGTACATTATCACTCAATAAATGTATATATTTGCTGCATATTCTAAATGTATGTATTTGACATGTAACACCGATATCAACCATCTATATGCCATAAAGCTACATATATTGATATTTAATAAAACTTGAGCTGTGCTCATCATATCCGGAAAACCAACAATAAATAGATACATGCGCTTAGTGAACTGTGTCACTAAAAAATAAAAATAAAATTCTGGAGGTCTTGCGTGAATGATTGATAAAAAGAAGGGTTCTGTGTATAGCCAATAATTATAATCAAGCAGTCGCACAATATGTGAACTCCTGCTGACATCATTCATATAGTGATTCAGGTGAGCTGGCGTTTGCGGAAACTGCGTTCACGGGCTGATGGAGCAAGTACCATCTGAGATTTCTCTAGCCAATATTAAACAACTCATGGCAGTCATTAAAATGACAACGCAATTCAGCAAATAGTGCACCAACAGTTTGCATGCTAACAACTTCTCCCTTATGTTGGAGCATTTTGAAGTCGTTATCCCCCCTCATCTTCATACATACAAGCACCACTAACAGAGTTGGCATTGGATGGCATAAGCAGTTGAATGAGTAGTCTCATCTATTGATGTAGGATTATTGGGAAGAATTACCCAACTAGTTGGTTCGGATCAGGTCTCGCCGATGTTGGGTGTAAGATTCAGTCATGGACATGAAAACTGAACCCATATTGCTCACTCGCCTGCTGTTTAGTGAGTGAATGAAGAGCCCCAGGTTTGGGTCCAGTCTCGCTTAATGATTCACTTCCTGTCATAATCTTTCTCATCAACTCCGAGAGACCAGACATTCGGAAAAGGTATGAGCTGTGATCGTTAACATGGCCGCCAATTATAATATTGTCCTGGTTTTCGATTAGCAAGGTCACCGGAAAGAGAAAGTTATGTTTGATGTATTTTTCTCGAACTATTGGAACCTGTGACATAAACTTCTCATTAAACTCAATTGGCGAACTAAGATAGACAACCCGATGATTTGACTCGATGACCTTGAGAACCACGAGGTTAACAGTGTAAAATCTTTTCCAGTCCAGCTGTGGGTCAACTTTGGTTTTGTTAATGAAGAGAGTTGAATGAGCGATAGTGATATAGTAGTCATCCTTATAGTGAAGCGTAGGCGTGCCTCCTCGCAAACTATCGTTCGCTTGCTCGAACTTATAATCATTTCCCGACTCGTTGTGAGTGAAGCTACATTTGGAGTGGCGATCACATGCCATGATTCTTAAAGGATCGAGACTGTAGATAAAGTACAATTGGCCGTTATGCATATAAGGTGACCAGTGTTTGTCTCTGGGTACCTTGTATTCATCATGGTTCTTTAAGAGAGGGTTTCCCTCGGATATTAATGGAAACGCCACTTTCTCGTTTTCATAATCCCAGAAAAAAGTTGTATCTATGAAAGTCTTGTTCTGGTGAACTGCTGTATTGAATGAGAGGTAGATGCGGTCGTAATGCCAAAATGTTCTCGGCTCGATTGGCCCATCACCTACAAAACAAATGGAGTCATGGTAAATTGGTTTTCACTTCTCCGGTGCGTGGGTGAGAGACAATGACGGCGTTATTTTGTGAGAAATCTTGCTGGCTTCATTAAACCATGACCCAAGTGTCAGAACTATATAAGTTTTTTTATTTCAGCTCACCCACTTTTACTGTGGGAACTGAATGAAACAGATTATTAGCTCAATTCTCGACTCTTTCAAGTCAAGGTTTAAATGGATACACAGACGTGCGTCTTAAGTAGCAATGAGCCTATTGAAGTCTATAGTAATGGTGTTAAATCGATTGTCGCTGATCGTGTAATGCAGCGGTGGGCTCCGTATTTAAAAGAAACTAATGAACCACAGGGTCCAGTGGAATCCTTCACTAACCAGCTATTTATATTCTGACTAGACTAAATCGACATACACAAGGAAATCTATAAATTCTGACATGTGTACATCCAGCATCGGTCAATGTTAGAACAACCAGATCTGGTTTCCCTTACCCAGCTATATGGAACCATTACCACTTCACAATTGTCTAACTTTGAGTATTACATGCCATAGCTTTGAGTCATGGTAGATGAAGGAGAATCAGACATGGCTTAGTGGCCAAAATGCGCATATCATATACAGGGAATGATAGGTATGAATCCCAAACGGTGGTGGTACAAAGAGTTTGTGATCTTAATTCGCTCCTAGGCAGCAGCCATGTCTCCGTGCTAACCCACAGGGAGCAAACTTCATGACATGACGTAGCACAGAAAGCAATAATGTGGCGTATAAATGGAGAGAAAAACGACTTCAGAGAATCACCAAAAGCGTCATTAAGAAAGAAGAAATTTTTACTCTGTGTGCCGGTGAAATCGTGACAAATGTCGGGTGTAGTCGACCATCGGCAATTAATCACCAAACTGTCAGTGTGAAGAACACGGTGTCTTTGCGATCATGACAAGACGCATGATTGGCTTTCTGCTTCATAACCACCGAGGGAGATTGCATTTTCATTAAGTTCCTGATGTTCCTCAAGATGGTTGGCTGATAGCAGTTGGGCATTACAGGGTCGATGGGTACCAGCTTGAAATCTGTCATTGAATTGCTGAAGCCACAAAACTGCTAGTCACTGACTGATTCCAAGTCTACTTGTTGATAAATAGATAACATGTATTGTTTTTACTTATTAGTGTGGAATAAGCACCTTTCATATCATATCAATTATCAAGAGGGAAAGAACCAAGGGCTGTAATATTGGTATTATATATTACTTTTTGTCTAGATTGACAGATCCTGAATGCATCTACTAAGTTAAGGGTTTATCAAAATGCATCAAACCAGTGACTTAATGTGTAGATGTGTAGATACGTGAGTCAAGCCCTCCAGAAGGACATTTCATTTTTGACGAGCTCAATGCATTTGGAAGTACCTATCTATAGTGCGCATGAGCTCAGCTTATACACAGCCGGTTCGACCCCAATGGATAGGCAACCAATGAAAAGTGTCCGACTTCGTACAAATCAATCCGTGATTGAAACAGACACACCATCCCATATTTACAACTCTTTTGCGATGAAATTTTTCATATGCAGTGAGGTCGCTAAGGCACAGTAGTCATTTGATATACAATATTTAAGAGGTCTCCTCGGCCATTGGGTATGAGAACAACCTATCAGTTTTTACAATGACCACACCCACTCTGTCCGCAGACTTGACAGCTGAAGTCTATAGCCGCTTTTAACACAGAGATCAGGTCAAGCGGGCGGACACTATCCTTATATAAGCCAGGGCATAGAGTGGGGGAGTAGGTGGGGTGATTTTGGGAAGAGTTAATCCATTTTGTCATTATTGATAATCAAGATAATCCACATAACTAATGCAAGATTACCTTTGTGGTTAGTTGTGATAGTATGGGGAAAATAGGAAATGAGTGTGTCATCTCCAGCTGATTGAACGGATTATATAGTATTCTTTTTACCCTTCACAGTTATCGTAAAGTTACCGGTTTAGACACCTGTTAGTTCACCGGTTACAGTTGATTTCATTTGTTTTATTTGGTACTATGAGTTAACAGCTATAGTCTGATACCCAGAGGTGTAATACTATGTAACAGCTAGTCTGATACCCAGAGGTGTAATACTATGTAACAGCTAGTCTGATACCCAGAGGCGTAATACTATGTAGCGTGGAGCACTATGAGTGGGTCAGTGTCAATGATCTACTCTCATAGTGAGGCTTGTTTTTGATCTGAGGAGCTTGCACTCACAAACGTTGAGGTAGGATTGACGAGAGGAGCTCACACTCCCAAGGAAAGCCAATCATGGTTGGGGTTTGAACCAACGCTCGGTCAATTTTAGTCCCAGTGTTCTATCACTAAGCTATCCCATTATTTCTACAGTATGAAGAAATATCACCTGGGCTACATCAAGGTTTCACAATCATTTTTTTCTGAATAAATTCCAAAATCTTGGGAGGGTGACATAAATGGGCGCCATTATGTGAGAATCTGACAAAAGTGCTGCCGTATGATGGTGGTTGACACTAAGATTGTACTCAACTAAAATAGTCTGATGCAGTCTATATTACGAACCTATTCCTTTGTTAACAACTTACAGTGTAGGTACTACAGCATGTAGTAAGTATTAACCCATCAAGTTTAAGAGTGCAAACAACAGGTTAAATGTATGTATCATTTAGAAGAGTGAAATAATGGGACGACTCAGTATTAGAGCGATAGGCTTGAAACCATGAGAATCTGAAGTCGTGTCTCAGTCATGGTATACATCTTCCGAGCACTGATACTGACCCGCAGTGATGCTCCGTGCTAATCCTTAACTGGTGGCAAAAACAAGTATCTAACCCAGCGGTTTTACCTTAACCATACGTCATACAAGAAACATGTTAGAATGTAGAATATATGCGGACAATTTATAATCTTCTTGGACGATGAAGACTATAAATGGCACCTTTTTCTGACATATGTCACAGCTATATGATAAATAAGTGCCTTTATAATATGACAAAGATAAGTTACTGTACTCTATATGACCTACGGCATGGAATAAGGAGGAAAGAAGACAACAGCTGTTGCTGAGATAATGGTAGTGCCAGCTGTTTTTAGTTACGTTGGGTCGGTGTTTCGTAGTCTAACTGTTGGGTTGTGTCTTTCCAACTGATCTTAGCAAACAGCTTATAATATCTGATGCCCCTACTAGCTTTCAAAACTATCAGCTCAATTGGGGTTAGCAAGTCAAAGTTTCCAAGATGACTTACAAGATAGGCATGCGTGCAGGCCTACAAGATAGGCATGCGTGCAGTTTTACAAGATAGGCATGCGTGCAGACTTACAAGATAGGCATGCGTGCAGGTTTCTGTCTTGTAATCATTTGAATCAAGTTATCGGGTTAGATACTTCCTTTTTCCACCCGTTAAGGCTTAGCATGGAGCATCGAGAGTGGATCAGTATCAATGATCCACCTCAAACTGAGGTGTGTTTGATTTTCAAGCTAGAATATGTATGTGAGGAGCTCATACTCACACTAAGAGCCGGCCATGACTGGGATTTGAAATTATAAACTCATGATTACAAGTCCAGCATTCTACTTCTATATCCGCCATAGCCTGGCTCCTACTAACTACGTATATGGCTAACACGTAGTCGGTGTCAAATCTGTTTCAGGGCGCAATCAGCTGCAGCCTGCATGGAACGAGGTACCTCAGAGTATTTTGAGGAGTGAGATGCTTCTTCACTCAGAAAGTATTATTAGTATCCATAGCATGGGTAAAAGCGGTGGCTTAGTGGATGGCACATTCTGATTTCGTTCGAATGATCCAGGTTTGATACCAAGTTTGTGCACCATTTTGTCCTGTCTTCCTTGTTAGTCTCAAATTGCGATGTTAAACAAATTAAGAAAGCCCCCCCCATAGAGTACCAACCATGGACCAAAATGAAAACAAGCCATTGGCTTAGTGAAGTCCTCTATGTAAAACAGGATGATCCTATCTTATGGTGTAGGACTCTAAGGTACAGAAATAAGTGTTGCGGAGAATACACTCATCAAGATAACTAAGACTAGTAGGGTGCTTTAGAAACAACTTACCGATGCCACCAACTCTTGTGGGTATTCCCAATACACGGCCATGATCATTGAGCTCCTCCATCTTGGAATTATAAGACGTTGCATAGAAGTAATTATCCGACAGAATGTTCTCAGCGAGTTTTTGTTTTTCTACAACTTCTTTGTCCAGCCACATTCGCATCACGACAACAAATTTATTCCCATCCCAAATCATGGCAGGACTATTAGCGTAGATTATCTGTTGGTTCATTGGATCCACTACCTTCTCTCTAAAATGATCCTCAGCAGTTGGCGAAAAAGCGAACACAACCTCCGTCACAACTGGAGAATCGATCCATGTAGCTACTCCATTTACATCAACCAAAGCCCCACGCAACGTCTTGTTCAGTTGAAACTCTCCCTGTCTCTCAATCTGCACCCAGTCCTGATGCGTATGCCCGCCTGGAGTTACCGTCAGTGGTCCTCGCGATCTTTCAACTTCAAACGACTGACTTTTGCTATTCCGTAGTAATCTTCTGGAGAGCAATGTCTGCTGACAGAACAGCAGACTGATTATAACTATCAGGATGAAGACGACGCACAACCGCAGAACAGTGTTCATATCGCCTCCTCAGCGTTGGGTTCTATCAGGTGTCACTGTTCACCTCGAGCCGGAGTAGAGAATACTAACATGAACGTTCTAGAACGTCACAGTCAACCGCTTCCACAGAAATCTACCATATTTCCCCTCCCATTTTACATGAAGGGTGACCAACAAGTTTCAATTGTTCTAGTTTCTCCGATGTATTAACTAATGAGGCCAGTATATGACAAGTCAACAGAACTCACAGTTAGTGAACGTCACCCTCAAACTATAGTCTCCATGCATGCGGCGATGTCAATGCAGTACCGCCAACGCTTTATCCACTTGTCATTACTCAAGCACCATGTCTGGGAACGTTTTGATCAACCCTCGTAAATAATACGTAGTTCAGTTTAGCCTCAGACTCTGATTTCAGTCAAGTCAAGTGTTGAACAAATTAATAACTCGGTCAAATTATTAATTTCGTCCGCTATCATTTTCCAATACACAACCAATGCTCTGACACCATATGATAGCCATATGAGCCCTAATAACTTCCTCATCAGATTGATAGAGCACAGTGCTTAGTACCTGGGGGTCGGCTCATAGCAGATGTGGAGTGGTACATGGACACGTCAGTTTCACGGATGACTGATTTCTCCGTTATTTCCTGGATTAACGTCTCCTGGTGATTAGTCCCGATATTCTATGCATTTGTAGACATACTGCTCTGTGGTAAAGAAATACCTATTAGGTATGCCTATGGACCATATAGAATCCTGAACTAACAATGGTTTATCTGGTTTCAGAGCATCCTCGTAGTCATGCATAAAGTATTGTAGGTCCGCCAGGAACAAGACAGTATCTCTCTTCATAAGGGACTGATGTCACACACTTGCGTTATGAAAACAATTAACAGAAAAATGTTTCAGAAGAGAGAAGGGGCATTACACGTCACTGCAATGTATTTCGTTCTCTTCTCTCTGTCTTTGTCTTTTCCTATACTCAAGTAATGTCACCCAATGAACCAATGGTTCAGGGCCTTCTCTCTCTCCATTTGCTTGTATATCCTTTATGTCTGCACTATCCAGGCTTTCTCCTTCTGATCATCTCTGACACATGCAGTGCAATCATGCAGCTATTCAGTCAACTTGAATGATTCTTTGTAAGACTCTCCCATTAAAGTTGCCTTCTCCTCATACCATTTCATTTTGGAATTAGAAGGTTCACCTCTATACCTCGAGTTATTCATTCCTGATTTATCTATCATTAAGTGCATGTACATCCATGGTTTTCTTTTCTCTTGCTTGACTTCTTCACCATTGTGGTGAAGCTGCATGCCGCGTTAGATACCTGTCTTTCCCTAGTTGTGGCATTGCATGAAGCACCAGAGAGAGCCAGTATTGACACTCCAGTTCAGAGTGGGCTCGCTTTTATTTTGTGTTAGGTTTAATGCGAGGTGCTCATATTCACAATGGTATCCCGTGCACCATGACCAGGATTCAAACTCAGGCTCTCACGGTAGTGATCTCAATGCTATACCACTGAGCTATTCTATTATCCCCCGCAACCATATGGAGCTACTGCATGTATGGGCCATATGTGGTGTGTATGTTTCTATTTTTTCTATCAGCCATTGTCTGTCCATGGTTGAACTTCGGCCTTCCTTCTCGCTGTCCACAGATTGCGTGGTGTCATTGAGGGGAGATTGAGCCATTTTCTGGCTCAGGACGAGTTGGCAGGGTGCGATCAGCCAGGGAAAAATCCCCTGAAATACTCCGCCGTCGCTGTTTCTATACTCATGTAAATATGAAGGC
>Ga0224501_10001163_pt1 | contig 20280 bp, 21 predicted proteins | sample SF_Oct11_sed_USG_4_FD_169105 | JGI IMG/M metagenome (GOLD analysis project Ga0224501, IMG submission 169105) | Sediment microbial communities from San Francisco Bay, California, United States - SF_Oct11_sed_USGS_8_1 | ecosystem: Environmental > Aquatic > Marine > Sediment | place: USA...
GAATTTGAACTCCTCAACCGCTCCGACGGGGGTGGCGGGCGGTGTAACGGCATCGGGGGCTTCGGTGACGACGACGGCGGCGGGTAACAATTCGTTTACAATCGATCTGAACGGAGACGGGGCGCAGGTAGTGACCGTGGCAAACGGTCTGACCGGCTCGGCATTGGCGACGGCGATTCAAAATGCCGTGCGGGCATTGACTTCGGTCGATCCATTCAAAGCGGCGGCGTATAGCGGATTTACTGCGACGGTCAATGCCGCCGACGTGTTCACCTTCACATCGGGGATGACGGGAACGACCTATAATTCCACCACCGGTACGGGTGACGTCGTGGTTGCGGCAAACGGCGCAGATACGTTGGCCGCCAGTTTGAATATGTTGGCGCCTACGTCGACGACCGGAACGGACTTCCTCTTGACGGATCCTCCGGCCACATCTGACTTTTCTACCTCGATGACGGTATTCGATTCACTCGGCAACAGCCATTTGTTGACGACCTATTTTACAAAAATCGGTGATAACACTTGGAACTACAATATCGTCGCGTCGGTGAACGACGTGGTAACGGGGAATTACGACACGAGTAATATCGAGACAACATTGGGAATCGTCAGAGTCGGATCCGGAACCATGACGTTCAATACGGACGGTACCCTGAATTTGGAAAGCCCGGTGATTCACTACGATACGGGAACACCGGCCGGAGCGGTCGGCACGTTACCAGGGGAGTTACAGGTGGATTTTACCGGCGCCACACCGGATCAGCTGATCGTGATGAACTTCGGGACCAGCGTGACGACGGACGGCGGGGCCGGACTGGACGGCACCACGCAGTTCGGGTCGACCTCGGCATTGGTGCAGCTGACGCAAGATGGATTTTCTGCCGGCACCTTGCAAGCCTTTACGGTCGATTCGAATGGAACGATCAGCGGAAGATTTTCCAACGGCCAATTGCGCACGTTGGCACAGGTCGTGCTGGCTCGGTTTCCCGATCCGATCGGCTTGACCAGGACCGGCAAGAACACCTTCGCCGAGTCCGGGACATCGGGGCAGCCCGTGACGGGTACGCCGGACAGCGCAGGATTGGGGCGAGTCCTGTCGAATTCTTTGGAATTGTCCAATGTCGATCTTGGTGAAAGCTTCATTGAAATGATTGCTGCGCAACGCGGGTTCCAAGCCAATTCCCGTGTCATTACCACCTCCGACGAAATCCTTCAGGAACTGGTCAATCTGAAACGGTAATGTTTCATACGCGTGGGGCGGCGCCGAGAAGCCCGCCCCATGCCTTGCCGGTGCGAGTCTTTCTGAAAGGACGCATTCCCGCTTCTTCTTCTTCTTCAGGATATTGCGGCTGTCTGGTTGCAGAATCCTCCTGCGATCCGACGACCCTTTCTCCGTCAGTTTTCTGACGTCGTCAAGCGAGTGCTTGACACAAATACACGCCGTGACAGTTCGCCAAAACGCAACTACCCGATTGATGTATGGATTTGTCTCTCGTCTTTCCGTCGCGACCTGCTTTCGTGGGTGGCATATGCATTGCAAATTGCGCAGAGGACATTAAGTCGTTTGACGAGGTGAGGAGGAGCGTATGGCGGATGCGGGAACATCAGATGAAAAAGGCCCGGTTGCGGTCGCAGGACCTGCTATGCCGATGAAAATGATCATCATCATTGCACTGGTGGCATTGGTCATGGGCCTCGGCGGAGCCGTCGTGGCTGTGAAATTTCTGGGCGGATCAAACGCAGGATCCGGAGGCGCGGAAAGTCATAAGGCGGAAGGCAATGCTCATGCAGAAGCCGAAAAAGCCGGTACGGCCCCGGGGGTCATGTTTGACCTCGACCCGTTTATCGTCAATTTGGCTGATACACCCGAGATTCGCTATCTCAAAATCACCATCAAATTGGAAGTCGAAAATGAAACGGTCGCCACCGAACTGAGCGCTCGTATCCCACAGATACGCGATACGGTTTTAGTGCTGCTGAGCAGCAAAGACGTGAACAGTGTGAGAACGTCTCAAGGGAAATTTCAGTTGCGTGAGGAAATTATGCAGCGTATCAACGGTCTGCTCCAACGGCCCGGGATTCGAGCCGCGTACTTTACGGACTTTGTCGTGCAATAGACGACGGTATGGAAAAGGTACTTTCACAAGACGAAATCGATGCGCTGCTCAAAGGTGTCGCATCGGGAGACGTCGATACGGATCCCAAGGCGGCGGCCATGGAGGGCGGATCGGCGACTCCGTACGACTTGCTCAATCAAGAGCGGATCGTACGTGGCCGGATGCCGACTCTGGAAATGGTGAACGATCGATTTATCAGGCGCCAATCCGCCGCATGGACCACCATGTTACGCGAGGCCATCGATTTTATCGTCGTCGGCACGCAGGTGCTCAAGTTCGGCGAGTTTTTGAAGAAGGTCCCGATGCCGTCGTCGATGAATGTGTTTCACATGCATCCGCTGCGAGGCAACGGATTGTACGTGATGGATGCGTTTCTTGTGTATCTGATCGTGGATTATTTTTTCGGCGGAAGAGGGCAAACGCATGTCAAGCCCGAAGGGCGAGATTTCACCCCGGTCCAACTGCGCATTGTTCGAAAGATGCTGGCCAGCTCGCTGGCCGATCTTGAAAAGGCGTGGCAGGCTGTCCTGCCGGCCAAGGTGGAGTATGTGCGATCTGAAAGCAATCCCCAGTTCGCCATGATCGTGACGGCATCGGAAATCGTCGTGGTGGTCACGGTTCAGGTCTTGCTCGGGGATGCAGCGCGGGATTTGTTTCTCGTGTACCCCTACGCAATGTTGGAACCCATCAAGGAAAAACTCTATTCGGGATTGGTCTCTGACCAGGTCGAGCAAGACAGCAGCTGGGGGGTGAAACTAAAAGAGAAACTGCACGAGTGCCGGCTTGGTGTATCCGTTCGTTTGGGGACGACAACCGTGACGCTTCGCGACGTACTGAATTTTGCACCCGGTGATGTGCTCGTCTTGGAGCAGCGTCCGGGAGATGCTCTCGATTGCTACATCGAGGGGTATCACAAGTTTCAAGGCAGTCCCGGTGTCTACAAGGGCAATCACGCCTGCCGCATAACTAAAGTCATCAACTGAGAGCAGGCAGATGGGGGGCATCATGCATGAGCGAGACAGGGGAAACGATACCACCCGGAGGGCAGAGCGACATGTCTGAGGCACCATCGCCGGAGCCGGCATCATTTCCTCAGGTTCAGAGTACGGAGGCGGACGGAACACCGAAAAATATCGAATTTCTTCTCGATATTCCCATGAGTGTCTCGGTGTACGTGGGTTCTACAAAAATGGAGATTCGGGATTTGCTGCAATTGGGGCAGGGGTCGGTCATCGAGTTGGATAAGCTCGCTGGGGAGCCCATGGACGTCATGGTGAACAACAAACTGGTCGCGCGCGGGGAAGTCGTGGTGGTCAACGAAAAATTCGGCATTCGTTTGACCGACGTCGTCAGCACGGCTGAACGGGTCCAGCAACTCGGTTGAAAGGTGGGAAGGAGCGCGCGGAATGGATATGTGGGACAGCCTTCTTCGGACTCTGTCCGCTTTAGCCATTGTCCTGGTTCTTATGGCGGGAGTCGCCATGGTCGCCAGGCGTTTACTGGGTCACCACCCGGTGCAGTCCGGTCGTCATACCGTGGTTCGCGTCGTCGCCACCGGATTCATCGGACCTCGCAAAACGATCTCGTTGGTTTCCGTCGCAGGTGACTACCTCATCGTCGGATCTACTCCGACCGATCTTATCCCATTGGGCCGTGTCAGTGATTCGGCAAAAGTGGATGCCCTCCTGAATGCCAATGCGACGGATTCTCCGTCGGGAGATCCGTCGATGGCGTCTTCGGCATTGGCATCATGGCTTCAATACGTGCCTGAAGAGGCGCGCCGCCGGCGACAGGAGCATTATGGAGAACTGTAGTCCGTCCAATCGGTTTGCGGTGTTCTTGGTCGTTGCGATTGCCGTCTCTGCATGGCTTGCAACGGCGACGGATGTGTTCGCAGGCGGGCCGTCCGTCAGCATCGATCTCGGCGGTGATGCGTCGAATCACACCGCCGTCGTCGTGCAGATCTTGATTCTCCTGACGGTGCTGTCATTGGCACCGGCGCTGTTCATTATGGTGACGTCGTTTACCAGAATCGTGATCGTGCTGTCGTTCCTTCGGCAGGCACTCGGCGCGCAGTCCGTCCCTCCGAATCAGGTATTGCTCTCGTTGGCCTTGTTCTTGACGATGTTCGTAATGGCGCCTGTCGGAAAGGCGGTCTATACCGATGCGATTCAGCCGCTTATGGCAGAAAAAATGTCCTATGAAGAAGCATATGACAAAGGAATCGTGCCTCTTCGCGGATTCATGCTTCGTCAGGTACGGGAGCGGGACGTGGAATTGTTTATCGATCTCGGCCGGTTGCCCAAGCCGGAGAAGGCCGAGGATATCCCGACCCACGTCATTATTCCCGCGTTCATTCTGAGCGAACTGCGCATAGCATTCCAAATAGGCTTCCTGATTTATATTCCGTTTTTGATCGTCGATATGGTGGTGGCCAGTGTGCTCATGTCCATGGGGATGATGCTGCTTCCTCCTGTCGTGATTTCGTTGCCGTTCAAGCTGATTCTATTTGTTCTTGCCGACGGATGGTATCTCGTCGTCGGTTCATTAGTACGGAGTTTTCAATGAGAGCGGTGTCGCGCCTCCTGCGTCACGTTACGGGTTTCGAGTTTCTGGTTTCTGGGGTTGTCTCGCAGGTTGTAGAGGTCTGGTCGCAGGCCGCAGCACCAGAATGTGTGATCTGTACGGTGTGGAGCCCAACGGCCTGCCAGCCGTGGCTTTCTGCGAAGGCGGGTGGAACTTCCCGCGGGTAGGTACGAGACACGTAACTCGAAACCTGAAACTCGGAGCGCGAAATCCGAAACTCAGGGCCGAAAAACAAAAGACGGGAGTCCAATATATGACACCGGAAATGGTGACTGAATTGGGACGACAAGCGTTGGAAACCACCTTGATGGTAGCCGCGCCGATCTTAGGCCTCAGCCTTGTTGTTGGATTGCTGGTCAGCGCGTTTCAAGCAATGACCCAATTGAATGAAGCCACGCTGACATTCGTTCCTAAGGTCTTAGCGTTGTTCGGTGCGCTCTTGTTTTTTCTGCCCTGGATGATGAACGAGTTGACTACCTTCACGGCAAATTTGCTGAGTGCTATTCCGCAGTACGTTCGATGAAACGGAGACGCTCTTGACTCACGTGATTCAGCTGGCCCTCCCGGAATTTCAATCGTTTCTGGCGCTGATCGCCAGGATCGGAGGGTTGATCGCCGCCATGCCGATTCTGAGCGGGAAGACCGTCCCGCTCAAAGTCAAAGTCGCGGTGGTACTGGGGCTGGGAGTGGTCTTAGCCCCGGTCATCCATCTCCCTCCGATTCCGTTCGACATCGGTCTGATCGCCGCCGGTTTGGCCGGAGAAATGGCCATCGGTCTCACGATCGGGCTGGCCGTCAGGTTGTTTTTCAGCGCGCTCGAATTGGCAGGTGAATTGGTGGGCGTGCAAATGGGGTTCGGTATCGTGCAGCTTTTTGATCCTGCCACATCGAATCACACATCGGTGGTGGGACAGTTTTTTACCCTGCTGGCATCGTTGGTCTTTCTCTCGTTGAACGCCCATATGCTGATTGTTGCGACGATCGTGTCCAGCTACGAGGCCATTCCGGTATTCGGCGCAACTCTCCCGACGGAATTGGGAGAAGAAGTGATGCGTCTATCTCGGCAAATGTTCGTGATCGGCCTGAAATTGGCCGCTCCCGTACTGGTGATGATTTTGGTTATCAATGTACTGCTGGCGATTCTCGGTCGGGCGGTGAGCCAGATCAACGTCTTCGTTCTGAGTTTCCCTATCACCATTGCGGGGGGATTGGCCGTGTTGTCGTTGGCCATGCCGTTTACGGTGCAATTGTTGGCTCGTGAAATCGAACGGCTGGAAGTTGTCATCGACGATCTCTTGAAAGTCTTAGGTCATGGCTGAAGACAAAAGCAATAAAACAGAACCGGCAACCCCGAAGCGAAAGGACGAGGCTCGAAAAAAGGGCCAGGTGGCAATCAGTCGCGATATCTCTACCGCGGCGATTCTGCTCGGTGGTATCGGGATGCTCGCGACCATGATCCCGTCTGGCCTGTATCGGATGACGGATGTGACGAGGCAAGGACTGACCCTGTCGTTTCCGGACGGGTTTCGGAACGGCTTGTCGGTGGAACAGGTCCATACGGTCATTGTGCAAAGTGCTGTGACGGTTCTGGGCCTCACACTACCGATCCTCGCAGGCATTGTGTTGATCGGGAGCTGTGCGATGTTGGCGCAGACCGGGTTTCTCTGGCGTTCCGACGGAATCCAGTTCGATTTCAACAGGATTAATCCGCTGAAAGGGTTGAAACGGCTGGTTTCTCTACGGTCTGTCGTCGAGTTGATCAAGGGGCTGCTCAAAATTGCGATCGTCATCGGAATCGGGGTCGCCGTCATGCGTCATGATCTGATGCAAGTTCCTGGGCTGACAGAGTTCGATATGGGAACGGTGTTGCATGTGACGGGGCGTCTGTCGCTGAAAACCGCATTGGCCGTTGCGGGAGCGATAGGAGTACTGGCGGGATTGGATTATTTGTATCAGCGGTATGAGTGGGAACGTGATCTTCGAATGTCCAAGCAGGAGGTCAAGGAGGAGCTGAAGTCAGCGGAAGGTGATCCGTTGATCAAAAGTCGTGTCCGTACCGCTCAACGGAGTTTAGCAAAGAAACGCATGATGGAAGCCGTGAAGACGGCGGATGTCGTGGTGACCAACCCCACGCACTTGGCCGTGGCCTTGAAATACGATGCCGAAAAAATGGCTGCGCCTTTCGTCGTGGCAAAAGGCGCGGGGGTTGTGGCCGAGAACATCCGAGAGTTGGCGCGTCATCATGGCGTACCGGTCGTGGAGAACAAGTTTGTCGCCAGGACGCTCTTCAAGTTGGTTGATATCGGTAAGGAGATTCCGGCGGATCTGTATCGAGCCGTGGCTGAAATTCTCGCGTTTGTGTACCGGGCTCGAGGAATGACTGCAGCAGGATTGGAAAAAGGGTAAGGCAGGTGAGGGGCAAGGGACAAGGGGCAAGGTTGGGATAGGAAGCGCGAGAGATCTGCATAGGGCACGTCGATGACAACAAAGATTGAACCGATACAAGAGACCTCGTTCGTCAAGCACCCGGACATCATCATCTCGGTGGGGGTTGTGGCCATCTTGATGGTCATGCTTCTGCCCTTGCCGCGTTTTGTGCTGGACCTGCTTCTGAGCTTCGACATTACGCTGTCGGTCATCATTCTGTTGGTCGGTCTGCAAGTGCGAAGGCCGATTGAGTTTTCCGTTTTTCCCTCCGTGTTGTTGATGATCACGCTCTTGCGCTTGTCGCTCAACATTGCGTCGACGAGACTGATCTTGCTCCACGGCAACGAAGGGGTCGGGGCGGCAGGGGAAGTCATCAGAGCGTTCGGGAATTTTGTCGTCGGCGGGAATTACACGGTCGGTCTGGTGGTATTTTCCATTTTAGTCATCATCAACTTCGTCGTGGTGACCAAAGGCGCCGGACGCGTAGCGGAAGTCGCCGCACGGTTTACGTTGGATGCGATGCCCGGCAAACAGATGGCCATCGACGCCGATTTGAACTCCGGCTTAATCAATGAAGCCGACGCGCGCCGGAGACGTCGTGAGATTACCGAAGAAGCGGATTTCTATGGGGCGATGGACGGTGCCAGCAAATTTGTGCGCGGAGACGCGATTGCGGCCGTCATCATTATTCTCGTCAATATCGTCGGAGGATTGTCCATCGGTGTTCTTCAGCAAGGGATGAGTCTTGCGGCGGCGGCAGAGACCTACACGTTGTTGACGGTCGGGGAAGGGTTGGTCGCACAGATCCCTGCCTTGATCGTGTCGACCGCCGCCGGCATCGTCGTGACGCGCGCGGCTTCTGAGACTGACCTAAGCGGGGAAATGACCAGGCAGCTGTTGACCTCTCCCAAAACGGTGGCCACGGCTGCAGGTATTCTGCTGGTTCTGGGATTGATTCCGGGTCTCCCGCATCTGGCGTTTTTGGCCTTGGGAGGCGTTGCCGCCTGGATGGCCTACCGCCTGTATCAAGAAGAGCACCGTGTCGAAGCGGTGGAGCAGGCACCCGCAACCCCGAAGACCGACGAAGGGGTAACGAGGGTCACCCCGCTAGATCTGATGGAGGTGCAGGTCGGCTATGGATTGATCGGTCTGGTCGAAGGTGCGCAAGGGACCGCATTACTGGATCGGATAAAGGGATTACGGCGTCAGTTCGCCGAGTCGATGGGTTTTGTCGTCCCACCCATCCATATTCGGGACAACCTCCAACTGCGTCCGAACGAGTATGCCGTCATCCTCAAAGGGGTGGAGGTGGCCAAGGCCGATGTCTTACCGGGCCATCTGCTGGCCATCGACCCGGGGACCGGTCAGCGCGGCTTGGTGCAGGGCATCGCGACGAAGGAGCCGGCGTTCGGTCTTCCGGCTCTCTGGATTCAGGAAAGCGGGCGGGAGCAGGCGCAAATTGCGGGCTACACCGTGGTCGACGCGAGCTCGGCCATTACGACGCATTTATCGGAACTCATTAAGCGACATGGTCACGAATTGCTCGGACGGCAGGAAGTGCAGTCACTGTTGGACGAGATCGGGAAAGCGCACCCGAAATTGGTGGAAGAGCTTATTCCCACCCTGTTGTCGTTGGGAACGGTCGTTCGGATTTTGGGAAATCTCTTGGCGGAAGGTATTCCGATCCGAGACCTGCGTTCAATTTTGGAGGCCGTTTCCGATCATGCGGCGGCCATCAAGGATCCGGACATCCTGACGGAGTTCGCACGCCAGGCATTGGCCCGTACGATTACCAAGCAGTATCAAATGCCGGACGGAACGCTTCAAGTCATCACGCTGGATCCCATGCTCGATCGGACATTGGTCGAGCAGGCGGCGACCCTCCCGCCCGGAGCGTTTCTTCAATTGGATCCGGCCTTGTCGCACAAACTGCTCAACGGTTTGAAACAGGCTGCAGAACGGGTGGCCTCCAAAGGCCAACAACCGGTAGTCCTGTGTTCCCAATCCGTTCGGCGTCACGTGCGCCGCTTGAGTGATCGTCTGTTGCGCTCCGTGCCGATCATGGGTCTCAACGAAGTCGATGCATTGGTTCGTTTGCAATCGCTCGATACCGTTCGAATTGATGCCGAATTGCCCCAGCCATCATGAGGTAGGCGATGAAGGTGAAGACATTTTACGCCCTCACCATGCAGGACGCCTTGCGTTCGATCAAGGAAGAATTAGGTCCGGACGCAATCATCCTTTCGTCCAAGGAGGTTCGGGAGGGTGATCGATTATTGCAAGTACGCAACCGTCCGGTGTTGGAGGTCATGGCGGCGTGCGAACAGGATTCCTCGGGCACGGCACAGATACGCCGCGAGGAGACACCCAAGTCTGAGGCCGATCATCCCGTGGCGCAGCCGGATGTTGAGAGTCCCATGCCTCGAAATTTTCAGAAGACGCTTCAATCGGTATTGAAATCCGGCGTCGTTCCGGCGCGGATATCTCCGCCGATAACGGAGGATCGATCGACGCAACCGGCCCGTCCTGCCTGGAGAAAAAACCGACTCCGGGATCTCAATGTTGAGTTACGGGAATTAAGCCGTCTGTTGGGAGAGTCGTTGCCTCCTGAAACACAATCGATGCGGGCTCGGTTTCCTTCTGCTGTCGCGCGGCTCTGCAGGTCGTTTATTCGGCAGGGGATGCGACCGTCCACGGCGGAGTCGCTTGGACGTGATCTTCAACGGGGATGGGGGAAAAAAATGCCGGTGGATGAGGGGACAATTATGCAGTCTCTCCAACGGGAAATCGGCCGCCGCGTTCGTGTCGGCGACGGAGGGCTTATACCGACGAGGACTCGTGCCGTCAGTTTGGTCCTTGGTCCCAGTGGTTCGGGTAAAACCTCTATGGTGACGAAATTGGCTGCACATTACCGCCGTGAGCATCAGCGTTCTGTCGCCGTGGTGACATTCGATGTGTGTCGTGAAGTTTCGGTGGAGCACTTGCGGAAGTATGCCAGAGCTCTTGGTGTGCCGTTTGCATCCGCTCGTTCACCGCGGCAGTTGCATGAGGGATTACGTCGGTACTCCAGGGCCAATCTGGTGCTGATCGATATGCCGGGAGTGGGACCGGACGAGGTGGCATCAGCCAAAGAATTGTACCGGCTGCTGCACAAGGAATCGGATATGACAACACATGTGGTGCTTCAGGCTTCCGCGAGGGAGCGAGACCTTCGCGCCATTCTTGACCGAGTCAAGGATCTGTCATCGTTACGGATTTTGTTTACGAAGCTGGATGAAACGGAATCATTCGGGACCATCTTCGACTTGGCACAGCAGACCGGCATGCCGCTGTCCTACTGGGGAGTGGGACCGCGCGTGCCGGAAGACATTGAAACGGCCACACCGGAACGATTGGCAGAGTTTCTGATGGCGCAACGGTACGTGGCCTTCCGGGGGGGAGCCCGAGACGGGCCTGTCATAGTGGGATCGACTTCGGTGCCGGAAACCGTCGGGTCCAGATCCGATTAACGCGAAGGGTAGGAGGGAGAGTCATGCAGAGCAGATTCGGGACGCTTGACGGGACGGAAGCCGGTTGTGAACCGGTTGAACCGCGTATTCGAGTCATCGCGGTTTCCAGCGGCAAAGGCGGGGTGGGAAAAAGCAACGTGGTGGCCAACCTGGCCGTAGCGCTTGCGCAGGCGAACAAGCGTGTCCTGGTCTTGGACGCGGATCTGGGATTGGGCAATCTCGATGTCCTCCTCGGAATTGTTCCGCAGTACACGATCGAAGATGTGCTGTCGGGGGCTCGTCATCTCGAGGATATTTGTTTGGTCGGACCGGCAGGCATTACGGTATTGCCGGCCAGTTCCGGCGTGCCGCATCTGACGACGTTAACGGAGTCGCAGCAGATCGTCATTCAAGAGCAACTGGAACATCTTGCCGCGGATAAGGATGTGCTGTTGATCGATACCGGTGCGGGCATCTCGCCGAACGTGACATTTTTTGCATCGTCGGCACATGAGACCGTGATCGTCGTCACACCGGAACCCACCTCGTTGACCGATGCCTATGCGCTGATCAAGGTGTTGACTCGCCGGTATCGGGAACATCGATTCAAAGTGTTGGTGAATCTGGCGAAGGGGCCTCGGGAGGCGGCTGAGGTATATCGAAAGCTGGACCGGGCCGTAGATCGGTTCCTTCAGGTCGCGATCGAGTCGATCGGATATATCCCGCAAGACGACTATGTACCCTTTGCGGTCATGCGTCAAAAAGCCGTGGTGGACTTGTTCCCTGATGCGCCGGCGTCACAGGCATTCGGCCGATTAGCCAAGCAGGTGACGCAGTGGCCTGTTCCTGTCCTCCCCAAAAGCTCCGTCCAGCTTCTGTGGCGGCGCTTGGTCCATGCGGGGTAAGGCGGATGCCCGGACGTGAAGGACGCAGTGGGGGATCAATGATAAGCAAGGCAGCACCTGTAACGAAGCGGCGAGCATCGACGAAGGACTCCGGTCGGGAACAGCTCATCAAGGAGTTTGCGCATGTCATTCGTGCGATCGCGCATCGGTTGGCATTCCGCCTTCCGGCCTATTTGGATGCGGAGGATCTGGTTTCGGTCGGAACGATCGGTTTGATGGACGCAATGGACAAGTATGATCCCGATAGGGAGGCCAAGTTCAAGACCTATGCGGAATTCAGGATTCGAGGGGCGATGCTCGATGAGATTCGGTCGATGGATTGGATTCCGCGTTCGGTGCATGAGCGCATCGGATTATTGCAGCGGACGCATGTGGAATTGATGAATCGTCTCGGGCGTTCGCCTCACGATGATGAAGTCGCGGCGGAGCTCAAGATGTCGCCGCAGGAACTCGATGACTTTATCTCTCGCGCCAGAGGCGCGGTGCTGGTCAGTCTCGATGATCTCAATCTTCATGACATGGATCGCAGTAAGGTGGTGACGATGTTGGCCGACACCCAGAATCCGGATCCGCTTGCCGCGTTGCTCAATGAACGGGAGCGGGAATCCGTCGGCGGCGCCATTCAGAATTTGCCGGAGAAAGAACGGCTGGTGTTGACGCTGTACTACTTCGAGGAACTCACGATGAAAGAAATCGGCGACCTCCTCAAGGTGACGGAGTCGCGCGTGTGCCAAATCCACGCCAAGGCGATTCTTCGCCTGAAGGCGCACCTCGGGGTGTCCAGATAAGTAGGTAGGTTTTTCAGTGAGACCGGGAAAAAACAGCCGGGTGACGAGGCATGTGGACGCCGGGACTGTGCGGATATCGAGCGTCGCAATAACCGCACCTTCCGTCCTCAATAAAATCAGGTGATTAGCGGTACATGATGCGCGACAGCGAGCCGATGGTGGTTGGATTGCTGGCATAAGGGTTGCTGAACGAACAAGTAGAAGGAGCAGCCGTATGAATCGAGGTATTTACCCTATTTTATCCGGAGCGCTGGCGCATGAGCGGCGGATGCAAGTCTTTGCGAACAACATGGCGAACGTGAATACCGCCGGATTTAAGCAGGACGAGCAATCGTTCAAATCGATCTTCCCGCCGCGCCATCCGTCGATTCCCCCACTCGGCCCCAATGTAGATTTAGCACAACGGATCATGGCCAGCCCGATGGGCGGGACCGAGCGGACATTCGTGGCGCCCTATCGCACGAAGACGACGTTTGAACCTGGCCGTATTCGATTGACCGGCAATCCGCTTGATCTTGCCATTCAAGGCAACGCATTTTTTGAAGTGAAGACACCGCAAGGCGTTCGCTATAGCCGAAACGGGATGTTATCGCTCGATAACCAGCGCAGGTTGGTGACGAATTTGGGGTATCCCGTCATGGGGACTAAGGGCGAGATCAAGATTCCGGCCGGTAAGCTGGAGATTACGCCGCAAGGCGATATCAAAGTGAACGGCCGGCCGGTTGCCACGATTAAGCTCATGGAATTTCCGGACGATGAGATGCCGCAGAAGTTTTCAGAGGGACTCTTTGTCTCGGACAAGGGGGCGGTATCGAAAACGTCCTTAGTGCAGGTCGGGCACATCGAAGAATCCAATGTGAACGCCATCGGGGAGATGGTCAAGCTGATTCAGGGGATGCGTGGGTACGAGTCGGCGCAGAAATTGATTCAAACGCTTGATCGGATGGCGGAAACGGCGATTCAGGATGTAGGACGAGTAGTGTAACGGTGGTGAGGAGTGAGGGGTGAATAGTAAGGAGGGCGCATACCCTGGTCATCACCTATCAGGCCTCAATGATCACGTAATACGCGGAGGGATTCTATGATTCGTGCGATGTGGACGGCGGCAACGGGCATGACGGCCCAGCAAATCAACGTCGATACGATCGCGCATAATTTGGCGAACGTGAACACGAATTCATTCAAGCGCAGTCGGGCGGAGTTCGCCGATTTGCTCTATCAGATCCAGAGGCTTCCCGGAACCAGCGCATCGAACGTCGGGGTGTTTCCTGTGGGAATCCAGGTGGGCGCCGGTGTGAGACCGACGACCGTCGCGAAGGAATGGCTGCAAGGCAATATGCGGCAAACCAATAATGATCTGGATCTCGCCATCGACGGTCCGGGATTTTTCCAGGTATCCAGGTCGGACGGTACGGTCATGTATACGCGGAACGGATCATTCAAGCGGGATAACATCGGTAACCTGGTGACGGGTGACGGTGATCTGCTGAATCCCGTCATTACGATTCCGTCCGGTGCGTTGAAGATCGACGTCGGACAGGACGGTACGGTATCGGTTCTTCTACCCGGAGTCACACAGGCTTCGCAAGTCGGTCAGATTCAGGTGACACGGTTCGACAATCCGTCCGGTTTGGTCGCTATGGGGAATAACCTGTTCATCGATAGTTTTGCCTCGGGTCCCCCGATTCAAGGGACCGGAGGATTTTCCACCGGGTTCGGCACGATTCAACAGGGTTTTCTGGAAAGCTCGAACGTGAATTTGGCGGAAGAGATGGTGAATATGATCATCGCGCAACGGAGCTATGAAATCAATTCCAAGACGATTCAAGCCTCTGATGAAATGATGTCCATCGCCAATAGCTTGCGACGGTAGGAGAAAGGAACTATGAGACGACTCTTGATCGTGCTGACGCTGTGTCTTGGAGGTGCCATGCTATGGACTTCTCAGTCCACGGCGGCAACGAAGCGTTCGGACTCGACTCCTGCTGCGCCCGCCATACGCAGTTCAGGCGATCAAGCGGGTCAAAGTGGAAGCGGGCGTCCCGCTTCGCAGATCCTTGACCCGGAGAGGATCGAGAACACAATCCACGCGTACTTGAAAGAGGAGTGGACCACGCAGGTCAAGGATGTGGATGTGGCCGTTCTGGCGCCGACGGAGTCGGTGAAAGTTCCGGCCGGGGTAATGGGATTACGAGTGATCCCCTCACGGAACGGAGAAGGGGTCGGCCGACGCATGTTTCAGGTGGCGGTGACCGTGAACAAAAAGCCATGGAAGATTCTTGACGTCCATGCCGACGTGACGGCGATGATCGATGCGATCGTACTCAATCGGTCGTTCAGGCCCGATGAAGTCATCGATGAGTCGGATCTGAAGACCATAGAGATCCGTATTTCTCAGCTCACGCATCCCTTCGTGACCGATCAGGGTGCGGTAGTGGGAAAGAGTGCGGCACGTCCCGTTCCTGCCGATGTTCCGTTGCGTCAGGCATTTCTCAAGTCGCCCGTCGTGCTGAAGAAGGGCGATCGAGTGTTGGTTGAAGCAAAACGCGGAGGACTCTCGATTCAGACGTATGGTGTGAGCAAATCAAGCGGTTCCGTCGGGCAAATGATTATGGTGATAAATCCTGACTCCGGAAGGGAACTCCGGGCGAAGGTCGTTGCGCCTGGGCTTGTCGAGGTGGAGTTCTGAGACATGTTGCGTGAAAAACAGGTTCAGGTTGAGGTTGAGGTTCAGGTTGAGGGGAGGATGCCTCGATCGACGAGGCGCCCTGTGCTCAGTCTCAGCCTTGACCTGAACCTGTTTCAGGCCGGACTGGCGGTGATGATGCTTCTGGTCGTCGGTTGCACGAGCCCTCCTCCCGTGTCGGACAAAATCAAGGTTCCTCCTCTGCCGCCTCCGAAAACGTTGGGCTCATTGTGGCAAGAGGAGAACGGGCGAGCCTATCTTTATGAAGATATGCGTGCGATGCGGGTCGGCGATGTGTTGACGATCAAGATCGATGAGAACCACAAAGGATCGAAGTCTGCGGATACGGCAGCGCAACGGGAGTCAACGATCCAAAACAGTCTCGTCGGAAGCGGCATGGGATATCTGGGTTTGCCGGGAATCCGGGTCAGCGATGAAACACGCCGTGGATTCGGAATCGACGGCAGCGCGAGCAACAAATTCGGGGGCAAAGGTGCGACCAGCCGTGCCGGCACATTGAGGGGCACGATCTCCGTCATCGTCACGGAGGTCTTGTCGAACGGAGATCTTCGCATCGAGGGACGACGAGAAGTCACCGTCAACGCAGAAAAACAATTGATGACGATCGAGGGCATTGTGCGGCGGGTGGATGTCGACACCAAAAACACGGTGTTGTCGTCGGCTATTGCGGACGCCAAGATCGAGTATTCCGGTCTCGGTGTGCTGAACGATGTGCAGCGGCCCGGATGGTTTGTGCGGGTCCTGGACTGGATTTATCCGTTCTAGGCCGGCAAGAGGAGGATTCTGTGACGACTCTGTCGAAATCTCGACGCAGCGGGCTTCCGGCCATGCACATTCGGCCGAAGCCGCTGAATTTTCATTCCGTACAGATGATGGTGTTGAACGGAGTTGTGCGCCGGGCTGATCGCCACCCTCCTCTCGTGCCGAGCCAAAGAGAGGTGTCGGCGGCGGAAGCCGCGTACGGCGATCTGTCTCAGGATTCGGTGGCGAAGAAGGGATGGCTGTCTCGCATCGTGCTTCGTCGGGTGCCGGAGGCGCCGGTCTGTCGACCGGTACCGGATAAGGGAAGACGGCAGGCAGCAGTCATGGTCTTACGGTCCGTGTTTGTTGTGGTCTTGATCGGCACATTACTCTGGCCCGTTGCGGCTGATGCGGTGCGGATCAAGGATATCGGTGGAATTGAAGGGGTGCGCGACAACCAGCTCATCGGCTACGGGCTGGTGGTCGGATTGGATCGGACCGGCGATCAGGTCATCGGTGGACAGTTTACGATCCAGGCGATGATGTCCATGTTGAATAAGATGGGCGTCAATCTGGTGATCAACCCGATTCAGCTCCTGACAAGAAATATCGCGTCCGTGATGGTAACGGCGAAATTGCCGCCCTTCTCGAAACCTGGGATGACGCTCGATGCCGTCGTGTCCTCCATGGCCAACGCCAAAAGTCTTCAAGGCGGTACCCTGTTGCTTACCCCGTTGAAAGCAGCCAACCAACAGGTGTTTGCCGTGGCGCAAGGGCCTGTCTCCATCGGTGGGTTTCTCGGTGGAGCGGGAGGTCCCGGGGGAGCGACGGTGATCAAGAACCATCAAGTCACCGGTATCGTGCCGGGAGGCGCCATCATCGAAAAAGAGTTGCTGGTAGACATCGAATCATGGGAAACGGTGTCCGTCCTGCTCCGGCAACAGGATTTCACCACGGCGATCAGGACCGCCGAGGCCATCGACGGCGTATTCGGCAAGGGGACGGCGATGGCCGTGAATGCCGGACATGTTAAAGCGACCATTCCCGTGGATTTCCAAGGGCGTGTCGTGGAATATATCGCATCCATCGAGAGCCTTGACGTCGTGGTCGATGCTTCGGCCAAAGTCGTGGTCAACGAGCGAACGGGTACGGTCGTGCTCGGCGAGCATGTGCGGATCGCCGCTTGTGCCATTTCGCACGGTAATTTGACCATCTCCGTGAAAAACACGCTGAATGTGTCTCAGCCGCCGGCGCCGCTGGTCGGTTCTACGGCCGGACAAACTGTGGTGACGCCCGATGTGCAGACGGAAGTCAAAGAGGAAGAGTCACGTTTGGTGGTGGTGGATGAGACCGTGACGTTAGGTGATGTGGTTCGGGCGCTCAATGCCGTGGGAGTCACCCCTCGCGATTTGGTCGCCATTCTCTCGGCATTGCAGTCGTCGGGGTCTTTGCAGGCAAAACTGGTGGTCATGTAGGTCCGATGGAAGATTTTGCAACCAGTATCTATGGGATGAACCGTTCGCTGCCGTCTCTCTACGAGATGGGAGAGGGCAGGCTTGATGTTGGGCGGTTTCCGGATTTGGATCGTCTGGGGCAGGCCGGGCAGCATCGTGCAGCTCCGGTCGATGGAGCCGAGGCTCGTCGTCGACTGATTGAAGCCGGACGGCAGTTCGAAGCCTACTTTATTTCGTATCTGTTAAAAGTGATGAGAGAAACCGTTCCTCAGGGATCGCTTGAGAACAAACACGGTGCCTATTTCCACTCCTTCTATGATCAGGAAATCGGAATACGGGCTTCAGAAGCGGGAGGAATCGGGATCGCCAAAATGGTTCAACAGTATGCGGAGAATTATTCCGCACCGTCGCCCGGATCTTCCTCAAGTTTCGGTCCTAACGGCCGATAAGGGAACGACCGTTGCGGTAGAGGCAGGATTCTGATGGAATCGTGCCCGGAGCGGAAGGAGTCATGAGATGGAGATATCAGGTCACGGGAAAGCGGACCACCTGGCTCGGTTGCTGTTAGGCGTCCAGGAGACAGACGCCACGGCCAAGCCATCGCTTGCCCCGCAGGGAGCCGTCAAAGATCAAGTCCATATTTCCGAGCAGGCCCAAGAGCTGCGTCGTATTTTGGCCATGACACAGGAGCCTGATGCCGCGCGGATCGCGCGCATCGACCAGATCAAGCAGGACCTTGACGGCGGAACGTACGATGTGAGTGGCCGGAGAGTCGGCGACGCGTTGATCAAGCACGTTCTGACCGAAACCGTTGTCTAAGTGACGCCTGCGTCTTCCGTGCGAATAGGCAGGCGGATGTCCGAGTCGTGCCGTAAGGAGTGTCTATGACGCCGCTGTCGCCTATGCCTGACCTGATCGATCTTTGCCGACATCTCAGTCGAGAAGAAGCCGTCTGCCGGTCATTGTTGGAGACGGTGCAGGAAGAACGCCTCGCCATACGCCGTTTGGACATTGCCGAGTTTCACCCGATCAACTGCAGACGATTGGCCCTGTTGGAGTCGCTTCAGCAGTTGGCTCAAGAAAGCGACCAATTGGTCCGGCAACTTGCCGTGCGGTTCGGTTTCCCGCAGACCACATCGGTACAGAGTCTGATGGACCATTTGACGGTTGCTGAGTCTGCGGATCTTCGCGCCATGCACCGATCCTTTATGGGGACGGCAAAGGTCGTCCGTGATGAGATCGCCCAGAATGCCGTACTGATCGAGGGTATTCGTGGTCTCATCGATCAGGCACTGTCGGCCGGGAGTGAGGGGCTATCGGAGCGGGACGGCTATGGAAGCGACGGCCGACGAGCCCAGACGACGTCAGGGAATATCCTTCTCTATCAACAGGGGTAAGTATGACGGGCGGCATCAGCTCACTGTTTGAAATCGCCAAAAGTGCGTTGGCCACGTCCCAACTGTCGTTGACGGTGACGGGGCACAACGTATCGAACGTCAATACGCCGGGATATTCGCGGCAGGCCCTCGTCTTATCCGAACGTCCGCCGATCAACGGACAGCCTGGCATGATGGGCACGGGGGTCTACGCCGTGTCGATCCGCCGGTATGTGGACCAATTCATCAATCGGCAAGTGACGGTGTCGCAGCAAGACATGGGGCGTCTCTCGGTCGCCAAGGACGAATTGAACCGTCTGCAAAACATCTTCGGCGATGGGAACGATCAGGGGATATCGGCCAGACTGAATGAATTGTTCCGGGGGCTGCAGGATGTCTCCACGAATCCGGCGGAAATCGCCGCACGGTCTGTGTTCCTTGCGAGTGCGGCACAACTGGCATCCAGTTTGAATCAAACGGCTGCGGATTTGGCGACGGCCAGAGAGTCGCTGGATTTCCAGATCAAGCAAACCGTCGTCGAAATCAACGAGCTGACCCGTCAGATCGCCGAGTTGAACGGGAAAATCGTGACGGCCGAAATGTCCGGCCAGAATGCCAACGATCTGCGGGATCAACGGGATCAGGCGGTCAACGAACTGGCGGAACGCATCGATCTGACGACGCTGGAATCGCCGTTGGGCGCCGTGTCCGTCTATGCCGCGCGCGGGCAGGTGTTGGTCGACGGTCAGGTGGTACGGGAACTGGATACGGTGGAAGAACCGGGAAACGAAGGGTTCGTGTCGGTGGGGTATTCCACCGGAGGAACCAGGGCGTTGAGTATCAACGAACTGATCTCAAACGGGCGTTTGCGGAGCCTACTGGATCTGCGCGATGTGACGGTCGTGGACCTGCAGCGTTCGTTCGATCAGATCGCCGCGACGCTGGCGAATGCCGTCAATCAAATCCATCGACAGGGATTCGGCTTGGACGGCTCGACCGGGTTGGACGTGTTTGTCCCCCCGTTGGTCTCGACCGAAGCCGCCGTGGCGAATCAAGGGACCGCAACGATCGGGGGGGGAACGGGTACGGTCACGGCCAACAGCCTTCTGACATTTCATGATTACGAAATTCGGTTTTCATCGGCCACAGCCTATTCGGTCGTAGATCGCACGACCGGGTCGTTGATCCGTGGAAACTATCTGGGAACCGCCGTTACGCCTCCGACCGTGGATCAACCGGTGTCGATCGTGACCGGAGTCAATGATACGTTGTCTGTCTCCGTGGACGGGGTTGCGTCCGGCACCATTACGCTTCCGGGTGCTGCGTCGCCTGGTCGTCCCTATGTCTCCGGCGCCGAACTTGCCCAGGAAATGCAAAACCAAATCAATGCGGATGCGGCACTGCAGGCGGCAGGAAAAGCGGTGACCATCGTCTATGATACGACGACGACTCGTTTCGTGATCACGTCAAATACGGTCGACTCGACTTCTGCGGTCGATGTGACAGGCGGCACGGCCCTCTCATCTCTGGGCCTGGCATCCGGTCTGAGTACCGCGGCAGCCGGCACCTATACCGATCCCCAGACCTTGAATTTCGACGGCATCAGCGTCACGTTGAACGGGGCACCCGTCGCAAGGGATGTCTTTACCGTCAATTCCTATGACCGCGCGGCACGAGACAGCGCGGTG
>Ga0224501_10001164_pt1 | contig 20280 bp, 19 predicted proteins | sample SF_Oct11_sed_USG_4_FD_169105 | JGI IMG/M metagenome (GOLD analysis project Ga0224501, IMG submission 169105) | Sediment microbial communities from San Francisco Bay, California, United States - SF_Oct11_sed_USGS_8_1 | ecosystem: Environmental > Aquatic > Marine > Sediment | place: USA...
AATCAGTCCTCTTCTCGCACAAGCCCAAACCGATACGGTGTCTGCCCTAGCCTCACAACTCGAGAAAGTAGCTCCACGCGAGGACCCGCAAGCCGTAAGCGGCGGTGAAGAAGACGCAGGGTACTCAGCGCTGAAGGTTGCAGAAGAAGATAATCGCCGCCTCCTGGCACTGTACATCATGGGGACGGCGATCCTTGCCCTGATTTTTCTGCTCGCCATCCTCTACAAGCAAGGCGCCTCACCTGAAAACATTGTGGCGGGCAGCGGTCTCGTCCTCGTCATCTTTGCCACAATACTGATCGCTACGCTTGCAAAGACAGATCAACAACTCACCGCTCCAATTGGGATTCTCGGCGCCATCGCGGGCTACCTGTTCGGCAAGACGACGAAGGGAGCGGAAGGTGAGCAGAAGCCAGCACAAACTGGATCAACATGAAACAACCTAGTGTAGTGCGTCCAACACTTCTGCGGCCTACGCATCTTTTGTTTGGTCTAAGGAGCTGAAATACGACCTACATTGAAACCCATTGGAACTACTTAGCTTAAATAATATATGAGCAAGTACTGTGGACTTGCAATAGTACTATCAGAGGAACTCCAAAGCACTCTTTATCCAACAGTATGTGCCGTGAGAAATGCATGGTGTACGGCAGCCAAGTTCGGCTTCGCAGGCGTTAAGCAAATAACAACTACGGCTTCATCCTAAGTTGAATCACTCTGTATAGCATCAAGGACTGACAAAGGAGACACCATGGGGCACAAGTTAAGAGGACAATCATCACGAGTTAGATACGGTACTGTCCTGCTTCTTATAAGCACCCTGGTTACGACTCCCGGGTGCATAACAACACTAGGCTATGTCCCAGAACAGATAAAGCCTGCTGATAAGATTACCTATCGCCCAACCTACAGCGAAGTTAAAAAGTGGGCAAATGACGTTGTCGATGGATACGACTCTCGAGCTTCTATAAATAGAGACGCACTGTATGTTGGCGCACTACTTGCCGCTGTTGGTGTCGGTGCACTTACAGGCCTTGCTATATATGACTCAACAAGTTCCTGGATTAAAGGCATTCCAATTGGGACGGCTTTCCTTGGTAGTGTTTTTGGCATATACAGCAACGAAGAAAAAGCAGAAATCTATCGTCTAGGAAGCAAATATGCTAGCGATCTTGTGATCGCCAGTGACCAGCGCCTTATTAGCCGTCAACTCGCCAGCAACATGACCGCAACTGCTCTGCAAGAGGCTCAGACGGATGAGAATAACGCTAATACAGAACTTGACAACGTTAAGGCACAGCAGAGGTCACTGAATGACAAAAGAAATCAAGCACTCACTGCGGCGCATGAAGAGGCAGAAGGTCCAGAAAAGCTCGCCAAGACAAAAACTGCTCAGGCTATAGAACGGGAAGTAGCGAAAGTTGCAGCCGCTGTTGCCGCTGCAGAATCAATAGCACAAGCAGCACGTGAACGGACTTTGTTTGCCCAAAGGCAAGATGATGCATGGAAAGAATTGTCCATTGCACAAACCACAAATGATCAAGCTCGAATCAAAGCAGCAAATGCTACTTGGAAGCAGCTCACTAATCACGAAGAAGCAGAAGCATTGTGTCTTCGTGCTGACATATTCGACTTGATGCGGCGAGTGGATGAGCACAAGGCACTCTTAGATCCGAAGAATTTAGCGGACCGTCTTAAGAAGGTTCAGGCCTCAGGTCCGACACCACCGGATGCCCAAAATGCTACGAGTAATGCTCCTTCACCCATAACACCAGTAAATCTCAGCGACTTGGAACCACCGGTAAAAAGTCGATGTGACAACGCTGTCAGAGGGGGCTTCGGAAATTCGGACAATGTGATACGTGATAGCCTGGCTTCACCCAAGCCACCGAGCGGTGGCAAACACAAGGAGCGAGGCGATGAAGCGAACGCGACGGAATCACAGAGCGGCCTTTAAGGCGCAGGTGGCGGTGGCCGCGATCAAAGGGCACAAGACGGTGGTGGAGTTGGCGGAGCAGTTCCAGATCCATCTCACCCAGATCACTAAATGGAAGCAGCAACTGTTGGCCCGAGCTGCCGATGTGTTTAGCGGGACTAAGCCGGCGTCGGAGGCGCCGGATCTGAAGACTCTGTACGCGAAGATCGGCCAGCTCACGCTGGAGAATGATTTTTAGGTGGGGCGCCACCAAAGCAGCCTTGCTGAGCGCAACGCAATCATCGATCGGTCGCACACCGGGGGTTGTACACCTTGATCACCAACTGACACGGTCTATTACTGCATACACCGCATGTGCCAAGTACTATTTATAATCAAGGAGAACTGCCCAAGCAGCCAGGCTACCTCTGACACACTAAATCTTGGCCCTCTGCTCTCCGAGGCAGCACGTAGACTTGGAGGGAAATATGGAATCGTTCAGAGAAACCATACTGTTCAGCGATTGAAGTGATGGAGGCGAATCACTCATCTCCGCAGAACTTCGATGCCTATCCAATGTGAATATGAATTCATGTTCCCATAGGGAGTTGCCTGACTTTATCAATACCAGCCGACTTAATAATGAGGTAAGAACGAGATGGAACAAAGGATGCCCATCGTCATTCATATGTGCTCACACAGTACATGGCAACGCCTTTCGCTGTATATTTTGGCACTTTTCATGGTTCTGAGTTCTTCTGCTTGTGTTCATACCTTGGATCCCACGGATCTCAAGAAGGTGAATGAACACGTTGTCATGGTAAACGGAATGGGTAAACTTATCGATGCACGGTCTAATATGCCATTTATGGACAGGGAGAGGGGCAAGCATATCCCTTTCTGGCCATATGATGAACGTAACATTCCCGCTGCTGACTCCGATCCAAATCGTGAGTACTTTACAGGCATTACAGGCTCGATCAAAAACTGGAAAGGAAACAGATCTGATACTTGTATAGACAAGGAGCGAAGCAGGATCTTACTGTTTGTCCATGGAGGCATGAACACCGCAAAGACTTCGATTGAACGAGCAACTCAATCTAGCAAGGCCATTCTCGACGATTGCACCTACCCAATCTTCATCAACTGGGACTCATCCCTGACGTCTAGTTACATCGACCATCTCATTTATCTTCGGCAGGGTGAGCACCTTTTCCCAGACAATCAGATCACAACCACTCTTAGGGGATCCTTGTCCAGTGCGGGAACAACACCTTTCTACGTTGCTTATGATTTGGTACGTGGAGCCGCCCGCTTGCCAGTCGTTCTTTGGGGTGTCTACAAACAAATGATTAAAGGACATATTAATGGAGAACGCCAACGCAAAATAGGTTGCACAAATGATATGTCGCTTGTTCCCGTTGGCATAACGCAACGTGCCGATATTTTGCTCTGTAAATTTCATGAGAATAGCAATAACTCACTTGCAATAGCACAAGGAACGGACTCACGAGACTATTGGTTTGAACAATTCTCTCAGATTAATTTAGCCTTTTGGGGAGGATTTTTTCAGGCGCACGCAATTTCTGCCCTAGTGACTGACACTGTTGGAACTGGGGCATGGAGCTCCATGAATCATCGTACAACGGTGATGTTCAATCGTGAGCAGGACCTTACAAATGATTCGCCCAAGGCAGAACCAACAGGCGGAATCGCTGTGTTTATGAAGGAGTTCCGCCAATTCCTCGAGGCTAACGGGGGGAAAAGTAATTGGGAGATTGTCCTAGTGGGACACAGCATGGGAGCAATCGTCGCCAATCAAATGGTGCGGCAGTTTGGACATCCCCTATCTAATGAAAGCGCTGAGCCTTTGTTCGACACAATCGTATACATGGCAGCTGCCAGTTCTGCGCGGGACTATCTGAACACAATTCCTCCCTACCTAAAAGAATACGGAATAGAGCACAGAAACAACGGCCATGAGCCGCGAGTCTATCACTTAACATTGAATGATCGTGCAGAAGCAGATGAGCAATATACACCCTTTAATCACCCAGGTTCCTTGCTGATCTGGATTGACAATTACTTTGCTCGCCCTGACTCATTACTGGATCACGTAGTGGGGCGTTATGCAAACCTTCTCAGAATTATCCACCTCCACGACGACTCTATTTTGGATAGGGTCTCAATCAAATCCTTCAACTATGGGGATAAGACCAAAAAGAATAACCCCCAGACCCATGGAGATTTCGATGAATTCCCATTTTGGAGGCCGGAGTTTTGGGAAGTCCGCGGCACGAAATCCCCCTTTTCAGTGGAGCGTTGCAAGAGAGACGAGAGCAAGCAACTACAATGTCCAAGGTCCAGTCAATAATGGTGTGTATATCAAGATGAGCTGGCCCGGGTTTTGTGAACACCCAGTTAAGACCCATTGAGACCCATGTAGGCGTCGCGGGACTTTAAGGGGTCGCCCATCTCGAAGGCTCCGGTCAAGAGGCCACACCTCCCTCTGCCCTCCGTATGCTGTGAACGGGGTGTGGGTTCACACAACAACCGTCTCCCTCGCCACAGGCATCACGTCACTGTGTCGCATCCCGGTGGTCCTCGTTAGTGTGTCAGCTCACATCTGAGCCGCACCAGTCACCCATCAGGATCAAGGCAGAGGAGCGAGCCTCAGGGAGGATCGACTCCCGCCCCTGGCACGGCGTGCCCCAGACCACCGTCGGTTCCCGGTCGAGAAATTCATAAGGGTCGGGAGTCATTTCTTGCAACCATGCAGCGCATTTACCACAAGATCCCCTCTGCCACACCCGAACAAATTTAGGGCCAGGCATGAGGATCGACTTATTTACAGATGACGGAATTATTTCTGCCCTGCTCTCCAGCCCTGAGCCTCCCACTTGTTTCCTCCTCGAATTGTCTTGCGCAGAGGATTGAAAACGGAGGTAACTCTCAGCCCTCCTTGGATGGAGATAGACGCTCTGCAACCCAAAACATCACATACACCGGCGGCATCATCACGTAATTATAGAACACCTTCAGCGCCGTGGTGCCGACACCCGGCACTCTTCGACCTTCATCCGCATCCCACATCGCGGCAAACGGAGCATTGACGGCTCGAAACCGCTTGGACCAGGCCTGAACGTCATCGGCTGAATGGCCGCTCTCGGTCAGAAGTTGCTTTGCCACCGCCTCGTCATCAGTTGATTCCCTGAGAAGATCCAGAACGTATGCGTCGTTCGTACGCAGGAATGTGAGAAGTTTTCCATCGGCATAATCGTTATGGCCAAAGAGATAGCTATTCATCAGATTTTTGCCTTGCCGCCGGCTTTCCAAGACTTGCCGCCCCTTGTCCAACATACGCGGCAACCAGATACATCCCAGCAGCTCCGCATTCCATGGGCGCGGCATCCAGTGTTCTGCTTCCATAGGTCCCCTTTCTTTTTCCATAACTGGTAGAAACAGTAAAAACACACAACTCCGAGCTTATTCAATACCGATCAGGAACTAATGATTGTAGCGAGAGTTGGGAGACAAAAATAGCCCGGCAGGGAAACCTCCGAAACTCATAAGGGGTCGGGAGTCGTTTCTTGACAATCTTGTCGCGAATTCGCTACAAAGGCCTCTATGCCACGCCGTCCACGCCTTGCCGCCGGTGATCTTGCCTACCACGTTCTGAACCGCCGGGTGGGGCGTCTCCCCCTGTTTGAAACACCCTCTGACTATGCCGCCTTTGAGAAGATTCTGGCGGAAGCCCACGCGCACACCGGCTTGCGGATCGCCGCCTATTGCCTCATGCCGAATCACTGGCATCTCCTTCTGTGGCCTCGCCATGACGGAGAACTGTCTGAGATCCTCCGCTGGATCACCGTAACCCATACGCAACGCTGGCATGCCGCACACGAGACAGCAGGAACCGGTCCGGTCTATCAAGGCCGCTTCAAGTCGTTTCCTGTGCAATCCGATGAGCATTTCCTCACTGTGGCACGATATGTCGAACGGAATGCGCTCCGAGCCAAGCTTGTCCGTTCCGCAGAAAACTGGAGATGGTCCAGCCTGTGGCGCCGAGAGCAAGGCGACCCGAAACAGACGGCCTGGCTAAGCGACTGGCCGATCACACGACCACGTAACTGGGCTGTCCGGGTGAATCGACCCGAAACCGGCGAGGAATTGGAGGCGCTTCGTGCCTGTGTCCAACGCGGACGCCCATTCGGGGATGAGAACTGGGTAAACCGGATGGTGAAACGATTCGGACTGGAATCGACTCTCCGCCCGCGCGGCAGACCGAAAGGGTCATAGCCATTGCTACTTACGCTTCTCTGTCAGTCAGTGGAGCCCTACGACTTTCCAGCCGGAGCCTCCTACGGAGGCGGGTGATCCTCTCAGCAACGTAACCGATCATGATCTCAATAGGGGCCATATGGATCTACCGCCTAGATCCGTTCCTCCTTACTCGAAATAGATGTTGCAGAACCATTGACTAAGAAGTACCGTGCGTACATTCCATGCCATAATGTTCGGCACACTGAGATATTGCCACAAACGTCCCTCTCCATACCTAACCTCAACGAGGTCACCATGATATGTCTCTCCCGCCTGTTCCGTTCCTCTCGTTCACACAAGAGGACCTTCCCTCTGCATGGGGCAGCGATGATCTTGGTTGTCGGCTGTCTAGCCATGCTTGGATGCGCTGGGAAGGACCTCCCGTATTCGATCGCCATCGGCCACCCGGATCCGAATACGACCCCACCCGGAAAAGAGCAGTGCGTCCTTCGTCTTGATGACCTTGTGAGAGAGATGGAGCAGAAGTACAAGAATATGTCCTCGCCGCTGACGGTCCGATCCCTCCAGATAGATTTCGAAAAGGATCTTTACGGAAGAACGGGAGGTGAATCCCGTAACCTATGGGGTCGCGTCTGGGATTGGCTGCCTCCGACGCACTATCACAAATTCGCGGACGATCCCGTCACTCACTGCATGGATGACAAGGGACAACCGGTGAAACAGACCGACTATCCTGCCCTTCAGACCATTTCAAAAAAATGGCTGAGGACCTATGCACTGGGTGCGACCGATCCTGATCAAAACCTAGATCGGTTTCGAGAATATCTGCTGTCCGCTCAGATCGTACGCGATCTGGCCGAACATCAACTCTTTCCCGACGAGAACAAAGACGACACGTCCGCTTGGGTAGAAGAAACAGCCATGCAACAGTCGCAATGGTGCGGTGGTGCCCATTCCGACACCCTAGACCAATCTTCCTGCCTCAAAGAACAATCGCTGTACCATGTCATCACCTCTCCCACAAACTTATACGACACACTCCTTTCGGAAGTCGCACAAGTAGAGGCCGCAGGGAATCAGCGTGACCAGCGCTACTTCGTCCTCAGCTATGAGATTCCATGGGACGGAGATCGGACGCTGGTCCGCTATGGAGTCACATTTTACTTTACGCAACGTCCACAGAAGGAGTCGGTTGAACTCCTTGGCTATGATCTGGTTTACGCCAATGAAGCCACGCCTCAACCATTGGCGAAGCCTGCTACACATATGCCGATCAAAGGTTCAGAAGAGCATGACTCATCTTGGGTATCTGAAGCCTGGCACTTCACGGGGTACCCCTTCTCCCTTGTCATTGGGCTGAAGAATGCAGCACTTGAAGTAACCAAAATACCCTTCAGCTTCATCGCGGGCCGGGCCTTTGGACGAGACGCCTGGAACTATCCGCTCACAAACCTCCTCACAGCCCATGACGCCCTGTTGGTCGAAGCCACCACCCAACCTCGAGGAGGACTTGAGTTTGGAATCTATCGCCTATTCACCGAAATCCCTCTCGTGGGGCAACTGTTCCAATACAATTTCAGCATCGACCGATCAGAAAAGGACGAACTTGATCCCAATATTTCACGAAAGCTGTTCTTATCCCGCGGAATCTATGGGGGACATAAATGGGGACAGGACACAGGGCTTTGGGCCCTCTTCGCGAAGCAGAGCTACCCCACCTATGACGTGCACAGCCCACCCTATCGACATGGGACCGTCATCGACGTCGTATGGTCCATGTTCAACCTGTCCCACGGCCCGGCCTACAGTGAAGCCCGCTATATCATCGATCATGCGACACGGGAAGACCGGCTATACCTCGCGGGGCACAGCGGAGGCGTTCAACGGAGCGCTGCCGCCTCGCGGATTCTTTCCTTCCATGACTATCGGGTCATCAAAGCCGTCGGCATTGCGGGACCCAGTGTTGGGCAGGCCTTTGTCGATCCCCGATACCCAGAAGCCTTCAAGATTTATCTCAATACCAAATCCGGTGCCAATCAAGACGTCGTGTCTAAAATCGGCGTGGTCGCAGGAGCCTTTTCAACGGTCCTCGACTACGCCACGATCGTCCCGCTCAAATACATCGTCGGGAATATTGCGTTCTTGCACCGTGATGAACTCTATCAAATCTTCGATCGCATCGGTTTTACCAATGCCACAATTGTGGAAGTAGAGAGGAAACCATCAAGCCGCCATCAGACACCACTGCGATTGTCGCTCTCCGACCGTATAGTCTTTGACGCCTATGTACGCAATGAATTCGCAACGGCATTCAGGGAAGATCTTGAACGGCCCGGCGACGCGCATAAAACGGATCGCCCGAATGCATTTGAGTGGCGCCAATGAGGCCTACAGTGGGACTTCTCTGAAGCGCACAAGATACGGCCTTATTATGCATTGAATCGCAAGAAGGCGGGTGAATCGGCCGGAGACCGGCGAGGAATTGGAGACCCCTCCGTACCGCTGTTCAACATGGCCGCCCATTCGGCGATGAACACTGGATGAATCGGATGGTCAAACGTTTTGGCCTTGAATCAACTCTCCGTCCGCGCGACAGATCAAAAAGTTCATCGTTATACCAGCCTCCTCTCGGCCTTTCATATCGTTTTTATGCCATCAAGTAGCCTACCACGCCTGCAGCGCCTTGGATTTCCACCCACCAACCTCGATATACTGCGCACAGTATCGTATGAGACCGTCACACCGCACATTTCTTCAGATCCTTGCAGGAACCTTGCTTCTTCTCGAAGCCGGATGCGGCGTGGCCGAATTCGCGATGTGCGCCCCGCATACAAAAGAAGAGGGCACTCCTCAACTCACTTGGACCGAGTGTTTCGAGCAGCCCTTTTCGCATGCAGGCATTACACATTCCGTCTACTGTCTCAATGACGGGACGTCCAAACCTCCGGTACTCTTGCTCCACGAGCTGACCGGACTCTCTCCGGGAACCTTAGCCTATGCGGAGGAGCTGTCCAAAGACTTCACGGTCTATGTCCCGCTACTCTTCGGCAAGAAAGGCAAATTTTCTCCGAACAGCGGATTGTGGGCCTATTGGTTTCAAAGTGAATGGACGGTTCCTCCCCAAGGAAGCCCTCCCCTTGTGACGTGGCTCCGAGGCGTGGTGCAAAAAATCGGAGACCGGCACGACATTCAGCCCATCGGTATCATCGGCAACTGCATGACCGGTCCGCTCCCGTTAGCCTTGCTGGACAATCCACGAGTTACAGCAGTTGTGGTCGCTCAACCGGCTCTACCCATGCGTTTTTGGAGGCAGACCGACGAGGATAAACAGTCGCTCGGTCTTTCCGATGACGATCTCCATGTCGCAAAACAGAGCACAGCACAAATCTATGGCCTGCGTTTTGAAACCGACTGCATGGCCGATCGCGCCAAACACCTCGTCCTTCAGAAGGAGTTCGGCGATCGGTTTCTTGATGGGGAAATCCCGGCGCGCGAATATCAACCGGATGGGAAACCGGTCAACGCGCACAGTACATTAATCGGATCCTGGAAGGAACAGGACACTGCCGGAGAACCGTCGAGACATGCCCGCGAACGAGTACGGGAGTTTCTTCTCGCAGAGGGGGGTGGGACTCCCCCGGTAGATTAACCTGCCGTCTATCGAAGCCTGACACCGCTGTTCACCAACTGACAGCGATTACTCGCCGCCGCAGGCCAGCGTCCAGAGATCCTTCGCAATCGTCCCGGACTCCGGTTTTCCGACCGGCGCCCAGTCTTTATTGGAAGGGCTGCTCTCCAAGACCATTTTGCCTGTTTCCATCGCACCGGCGTAATGCAAAATTGTCACGAGCCGCGTGAGCGATTTTTTACAATCGTAGTCTCGCTGCATTTTGGCGGACCGGAATGAGACACCACCCTCCTTGATCTGGGCGTCTTTAAAGTCATACAACACCCACACACTTCGCTGATCACCGTTCTTGGTAATCGCCGATGCGTCGATATAAATCGTCATACCGGCCTGTGCATCCCCTCCAAGGGAGACCCAGCCTGCATGAACCTGCTCGGTTCCAATTAGGAGTAGCACCATTAACACCCATTTCTTCATAGCGACCCCTTCCTACCCTGATATGTCATGACTGATTGTCCAGCTCCTTTTCGCTCAACCGTTCCCTTTCTCCTCTCGATCCTGACTCCTCCCAATACTATCTGCACACAGAAGCACGATACCACTCAGTCCTTCACGAAGATTATTCTCATCTTACACAGCTAAATCAAGCCGGAGAGGGTGAGACATGAAGCGCTGGACCTGTACGTCTTGCTGCCTTATCATAGGGGTCCGCTATCTGCTCTGAGGCGCACATGAACTCCACGACGGTGGTTCGACTTCTCATCCTGGTCATCCCTGCCGTATGGATAGCCGTTCGTCTCATGCCTGTCGACCACCCGCAATACACCAATCTCCGCCCCCTCACGCAGCAAGAGCAGGAGCATCAACGGGAACCGGACCTGTTCACATCCAAAGAATCCCTGTTTCAGGACCATTATCAGGCTCACTTCTCCACATCAGGCTTTGTCTACGGACACTACCGGATAGCTTACAAGTATGGTTTTGACCTGGCCCTTGCGCCTGACCGCCAGACGATGAACTGGGCGAGCATCCAACCCCTTGCTCGGCAAAACTGGGACGAACGGATCCTCGGATCGTGGAATCAACATCAGGAAGCCGTTCTCTACGGATGGGAGCAGGGCGTAATGGCGATGAAAGGCCGATGAGTATGATGAGGGGCTGACTGTTCACGGCCTGGGAAGGATACAAGAAAGGACTCGCCGTGCGGACGGTTCCCTTTGATCACACTCTACAAACTCACTGTGAACGATGAGCAGACTGAAGAGATCACACAGCACGCTTCTGCCTTTCAGATAGTCAAAACAGAAAAGCCGGACCCTCATTTCATTCACTTATTTCATTCGCACATGCTTTACGAAATGGGTACAGCCTGTTTATGGGGTACGGCGCAAATCATGCGGCGAATTCAACGCGAACGGTCCGTCCAAGACGCGCTTCCAGCATGATAAGCATTTCCAGGCTGAACTTATCCCATTTTCCACGGACCAGATCAGAGACACGGGATTGTGCAATGCCAAGGCGCTTGGCCGCCTCGGCTTGAGTCAGCTTATGTTTCTTGATGTACAGACGAAGATCGCTCATCAAGTTAGAACGCATCTGGAGCACAGCCGCTTCGGCTGGATCAAACCCCAGATCGATAAACACATTCCCGCTCGATTGTGTGCTGCGTTCTTTCATGAATGATCTCCGATCTGGCGATAACGCTTACGGGCCAACTCAATGTCCTCCCATTTGGTCTTACGTGTCTTCTTATGAAAAGCATGAAGCACATAGACGGCTGCGGTAAACTTCGCTACATAAAGCACACGCCATTCTCCTAGAACGTGGATGCGGATCTCTCGGACGCCGGCACCCACTTCATTCATCGATCTCCAATCCGACGGCTCCACCCCACGCTGAACGAATCCCAACTCGAACCCTGCCGCGCGCCTAGCCTCCGCCGGAAAATCCCTGAGATCATCCAAGCTCGTGCCGATAAACTTCAAGCACTTCATCGCAGGCGATTATATAAGTATATTGATAAGACAATCAATGGATGCCGCAAAATCCGAGATTATTCCGCCTGATTCGGCAGCTCGACATCACCACGCTTCTCTTGCAGCAGCCTGGCGACACCACGAGAGCGCGACGCTGAGAACTACTCCGACCATCGCCAAACCGGCTCATCGTGCTCATCGCCTACAGAAGGGTTGAGAGTGACCGGCTCTTTGGAAAACATGGTGAGCGATGATCCAGTCGAGGCAATATGGACAACCCCTGCATGTTGGTCTGACAGTGCAACCGTCAGACTGATTTCACAAGACACAAAGAACCCCCCTCTTTATGACTCTTCAGGATCTTGCGTAGGCACGCCGACCCCCTTTTATTTCTCAGAATCTAAAAATCTAATTCGCTCCACTTCTCATCCATCTGGCGTTACCATTTTGTGCATGGTCGAACAGAAAGAGAAAGAGAGAGGGTGTCGCGCACCTCGTGTATGAACTCACATCTGTCCCACCCGCACTACCGACCAGACATTGACGGATTACGAGCGTTTGCGGTGCTGTCGGTGGTGGCGTTCCATGCGTCCCCGGGATTGCTGAGCGGCGGATTTATCGGGGTCGATGTCTTTTTTGTTATTTCAGGCTATCTGATTTCCACGATTCTCTTCGAGAATTTACACAACGGCACATTTAATTTTGTCGAGTTCTATTCACGCCGTATTCGGCGTATTTTCCCCGCGCTTCTCCTGACGTTCACGGCAACCTACATTTGCGGTTGGTTCCTCCTCCTCAACGACGAATACCAACAACTCGGCAAACATATCGCCGGGGGTGCAGCCTTTGTTTCCAATTTTATCCTATGGAGAGAATCGGGATATTTTGACCATGCATCGGAAACCAAGCCCCTCCTGCATTTGTGGAGCCTCGGCATAGAAGAACAGTTCTACATTCTCTACCCCGCGATACTCTGGCTCGCATGGAAACGGCACGTTCATCTGCTGAGCGTGACATGTCTGATTGCGGTCATCTCGTTGTCCCTGAATATGTCCGGCGTACACAGCAATGCCACGGCAACGTTCTATTCCCCTCTGACCAGATTTTGGGAATTGATGTCCGGAAGTGTCTTAGCTTGGGCAACGCTGTACCGGTCACGGTGGCTTCCCCCACTGACGGACCTGCTCCATACGTGGGTACCGGCTCGCATCCGCCCAGATGCGAAATTGCTTCGACGGACGACCTGGAACAACATGGCGTCCCTGATCGGACTATCGCTGCTTTTCTATGGCGTTGTCCGCATCGGACAGGATGCCCCCTACCCTGGAGCCTGGGCGCTGATACCTGTGTTGGGCTCCGTCCTCATGATTGCCGCAGGGCCACAGGCCTGGATGAATAAGCATGTACTGTCCGGTCGCGTCGCAGTGTGGTTCGGCCTGATCAGCTTCCCGCTCTACCTGTGGCATTGGATAATCCTCTCCTTTTTGCGCATCATGAGCAATGAGACGCCTGAAGCCTTCGTGCGAATTGTTGCCGTTATGCTTTCTATCCTCTTGGCCTGGCTGACCTATCGCTATGTCGAACAATTCGTTCGGCGTGATGCGTTTCAATCTCTGAAGGTCGGCATACTCGTGTTGTCCATGGGTGTCGCATTCGTCGTCGGCCTTGCGACGAGAAGCATGGATGGCATCCCCGATAGAGCCGTGGCTCAATTAAACATCGCGTTAAGCAGTGGGTTTGACGGAGGGGACTTAGGCTTGACCTCCCCGGGCTGTGGGATTCTCGACCCATCGACCGCGCAACAATTCGGCATATGTGCCCAGGACAGCAGAGGGAATGTTCGGTTCGCCTTGATGGGAGACAGTAAAGCGGCGGCGCTCTACCCTGGCCTCGTACGAACGTCCCAAGAACATGGTCGTTGGTTATTTATCGGCGGAAATGGTGCGCAGGGGGCGCCCGTCCCTATGTTCTCCACGACCGATTCACGCCGTCGATACGATGAAGGCTTAACTCACGTTGCCGTTCAGACTCTTGCAGAAAATCCTGATATCGAAGCGGTGGCACTGGTATCCGGGATTCGGGCGATATTTTTGCTTCAAGATCATGTTCGACATGGAAACTTCACGACCTACGATTACACCTACCTGAAGCACTTACGCTCGTCTCACTATTATGGCGACACCCTTGAGGGGATCGATGCGGTCGTACACCGACTTGTCGCAGCAGGGAAGCGGGTCATTTTCGTGATTGATAACCCCGCATTGCCCGATCCGAAGGATTGCATCAACCGAACGACCCCGTTTGAATCGCTCAATCGGTTGTTATCCGGCGCGAACGACGATTGCGAGGTATCCCTGAGCGAGTTCACGCATCAAACCGCACTCTACCGAACATTGCTTGAACAGTTGAAGGATTCGTACCCCGACAGGGTAGACATCTTTGATCCCACGGACATCTATTGCGACAGAGTACGTGACCTGTGCAGCCCTCGCCGTGACGGCCGATTCTTATATTCCTATACCGACCACATTTCGGACTACGCCGCAGGGCTTGTAGGAGTACGGCTCAACGCATTGATGAATCAGCAGGCCACACCTCTCTCCCCCTAACCCGCATTATTCATGAGTGCTTCTACTGCAACCGCCGCCATGCCGCTGCAACAAGCCTGACCGCGGTTTGTCTGCGGTCAGGCGGGCAGGCTCGCCCCTCACGACCTCAACATACTGTTTTAAGTATGCCTCGCTCTCTCGGGGCTCCGCGTGCCCGTCTCGCTTGGCGTCCCGGCGGTTTCGTCACGAACCATCATGAATAATGCGGGCTAACACGCACCTGCCTCAAGGCGGCATCTCCCACATAACCATCTGTACTCTTGGCTATCAAAAATTGGCCACAGGCGAATGAAACCCTGGTATCATAGCGGCCGGCATGATCAGACTGGTGTGATGGTTCATCTCAGCAATATTATGGAGTGGGACCTACACACTGCATGTACTCAAGCCTCCATTTGAAACGACCGAAACACTAAAAGAGAACTTCCATCTTGCACCGTCAAACCGCCGCCGCGAGAAAGGGACCATGGTGACGAACGCACAACTCGATCAATCCTGCATCAATACGATCCGTACCCTTTCGATGGATGCCGTCCAACAGGCGAACTCCGGCCATCCTGGCACACCGATGGCCATGGCACCTGTGGCCTATTGTCTGTGGCAACGCGTGCTCAACTTTGATCCCCAAGACCCGATCTGGCCCAACCGCGATCGATTTGTTCTCTCCATCGGCCATGCCTCTATGCTGCTCTACTCCCTTCTACACCTGGCAGGGGTCAAATCCGTCGGTCCTCGATACGAGCGACTCACTACGCCGGCGGTATCCCTCGACGACATCAAACAGTTTCGCCAATTGGACAGCAAATGTCCGGGACATCCGGAGTACCGTTGGACCTCTGGCGTAGAAATGACGACGGGTCCGCTCGGTCAAGGTATTGCGACCAGCGTCGGCATGGCCATGGCAGCGCTGTGGCAAGCCCGGTACTTCAATCGTCCCGGGTTTGACTTGTTCACCTACAATGTCTACGCCCTCTGCGGTGACGGCTGTATGATGGAAGGCGTCTCTGCGGAAGCGGCATCCTTGGCTGCCCACCTGAAGCTTTCGAATCTCTGTTGGATTTACGACAACAATAAAATCACCATTGAAGGGCATACGGATGTGGCCTTTAGCGAAGACGTGGCCACTCGCTTCGTCGGCTACGGGTGGAATGTGCTACGGGTCGCTGATGCGAATGACCTGGACATGCTTGAGCGGGCCTTCACCACCTTCAAACGGGAAGTTGAGCGCCCGACGTTGATCATCGTGGACAGCCATATTGCCTACGGATCCCCGAACAAGCAGGACACCCATTCGGCTCATGGAGAACCGCTGGGCGAGGAAGAAATACGATTGACCAAGCGGGCCTACGGTTGGCCGGAGGATGCGAAGTTCCTGGTTCCTTCAGGCGTCCAGGAACATTTCCAAGACGGAATGGGTCAACGGGGGAAAACGGCTCGTGCAGCCTGGACGGCGATGTTCGAAGACTACAAGAAACAATTCCCTGATCTCGCCGACCATCTCTCAAGAATGCAACATCGGGAACTTCCCGACGGATGGGACAAGGGCCTGCCGGTCTTTCCACCTGACGTGAAGGGAATGGCAGGACGAGAGGCTTCGGGGAAAGTCCTCAACGCAGTGGCAAAAAACGTCCCATGGCTGCTCGGAGGATCAGCAGACCTGGCCCCTTCAACCAAAACTCGGTTGACCTTTGAAGGAACCACCGACTTTACGTCTCAGGATCGGGGTGGCCGAAACCTACATTTCGGCGTGCGGGAACATGCGATGGGGGCCATTCTCAACGGACTGTCTCTGTCAAAAATGAGACCGTACGGTTCGGGATTTTTGATTTTTAGTGATTACGCACGCGGCGCCATTCGACTCAGTTCCCTCATGGAAATCCCCACTATTCATGTATTTACCCATGATTCGATCGGGGTCGGCGAAGACGGCCCGACGCACCAGCCCATCGAACAATTGGCCTCTCTGCGGGCGATTCCGCATCATATTGTCCTTCGCCCGGCGGATGCGAATGAGGTGACCGAGGCCTGGCGAGTCATCATGCAGTTGAAGCATGAGCCGGTGGCGTTGATCCTCACTCGACAGGCGCTTCCGACCTTTGATCGTTCCCAATATGGTCCGGCCTCAGGCCTTGCCCAGGGGGCCTATGTCTTGTCGGATGCCCCGGGAGGAAAGCCGGATGTCTTACTACTCGCCAGCGGCAGCGAAGTGTCACTCTGTTTGGCTGCGGCTCAGCAGTTAGCGGCGAGCGGCGTCAAGGCACGTGTCGTGAGCATGCCGTCATGGGAATTGTTCGAACGTCAGCCGCAGGCCTATCGAGACGAGGTGATTCCCCCAGGGATCACGGCACGAGTCTGTGTTGAACAGGCCTCGACATTCGGATGGGATCGCTATGCGGGGCTGACCGGTGAAATCATCGGCATGACCAGCTTTGGTGCATCCGCACCGTTCAAGGACCTTCAGAAGAAATTCGGCTTTACAGCAGACCAGATCGTGGCTGCTGCGCAACGACAGATTCAAAAACCGGCGAGAGGCTCCTGAGGCTCTCGCCGGTTCCATGCCTATATCCGCTGTGGAGTGGCGACCCACGGTCTAGTAGCCGTGGCTCCCTGCCGAGGCGGATGAATCTGCCGGCTGACTTAGACCGGTGCGCAGAGCTTCTGGTCTCGAGATACGCAGCCTAGACGCTCCCTCACCGGCCCGTCCACCTACTGCACGGCTTCCTCGACCAATTTCTTCATGACCACGGCGGGCCAGATCAAAACCTTTTCAGCCATGCAGGGTCGTGTATTGAGCTGATGGGACATGGCGAGAGGATCCAGGTCGAGAACATTTTGAACGCGAGGCAAGTACCCAAATTGAAGATCATCGCTAGCCACTCGGAGGGAACCCAATACCGACCGATCCGTCCGACAGTCGATCTGAAGCGGGCCCAAGAGGAGTGCGAGCTGCGCCAGTTGAGATGACGATACCCCTAACGCCGCGATCGTCGTGAGAAACAGCTCACGATGCAACCGTCCGATTTCCTTGAATTCCGCGGCACGAAGGCCAGGGAGAACGAGAAGATAGCGTGTGAGATCGTGGCAAAACATCACACATTGCCGTCGATCCAACAGGACCAGGTGACCATGCCAATCCCAGAGCCTGCGGTTTGCCCCTTCGAAATAAGCCGGAGTCGGGCCAGAGAGGAGCTCTGGGGGCAGATTCGCTGCCAATTTCTTGGTGCAATGCAAGCGCATCGGAGATGATAGCATCATGCACGCCCCCTCGGAATGATGCAACCGTCGACCGGACCTTCCTCACTCTGATCAATAGACATGCACGATAGTATCGATGGCCAAGCCCGGCTCCACAACATGTTCATGATGGCGTATCCGCATACGGACCGTCATTGTAGCGGATGTGCGGAGGGAACGACCTGAAGAGGCAAGGCCTCGGTCAGAAGATGGAAGACTCTGAACATCAGGAATTTGAGCTCACGGCGGGACAGATCGTGGCAGCGGCACAACGGCTTGCTCGGAAACCGGAGACCGTAGCATAGGGTGCTGAGTCTATCCGTTCCGTAAGGCTAGCCGGCAGTCCTCGCTCCGAGTGGAGCAAGCCAGAACCTCTCGTGCGGTCACTTTTAAGCAATGACGCGAGGGGAGCAGTTACTGTTCGGCAGGCTTCTCGGCTTGCCCCGCCTCGTCGTCTTCGCCCTCTGTGGACTCTCCTTTGGAAAAGAGCTCTTCGATCTGCGCTTCATTACAGGTCAGGTCTTTGGAGTCGAGCACCGTCCCGTCGACCCTTTCGGGCTGATGAGACTTGACCTCCCTCTCTTTTTTGCGAGTGTCTTTCATTCTATCAGCTCCCATCACACCTGTTGAGGTGGGTCGCTTACTCCCACGTACGATGAGCCTCGCTCACATGTTCCACCCCGCCGGTCCTTGAGATCACCCATTGCACATCGTCCGGAATCGAGACGACTTTCAACTCGGCGGCGTGCCCGTTGGCCTCTCCTCGAAGTTCCTCCACGACGCGCACGAGCTTCTCGTCGTCTCGTGGGATCAGCGCGCCACACCGATTCAGACTCGGTTCCTTCGCCCCCGCTGCTTGCGGCCAATAGGACCCGGGATCGGCCTCCTGCAGCGCCTCTGCCTGCCCAAGCTCGCGCAAGCGCATGAAGGCCTTATGGCTTAGGAAAAACTCCTCATAACTCTTATTGATGACGATTTTTTTCATATCGGCTCTCCCTCTCAGTGACATGCGGACGAGCTGTCACATGTCCGGCGGATTGATCAAGAGTTCCACGCTCGACCGATGCCGATTAGGACGCAGGCGCCGGATCCTTATAGCCGATATAATTTCCCGACCAATGCACATACCGGCGGTTAGCCCAGGTGATCACGTCCTGCTGATGCGACTCACCGTATCGCTTCTGAACCACAGCCCCGAACCTGCCTAAATCGCCTTGAATTTCCGACAGGTCCTCAGACGTGATCTTTGACCAGTAGTCTTTAAGCGGTGTCTTTAATTGTTCCCAGAATTGTCCGAATTGTTCCTGATTCATCTTGGACTCCTTTGGTAAGTGGATGAGAGGCTCCGTCACCACACCGGTCGACGTCCACAAGGACGGTCCGATAGCGTGGTCCTGAACGGAGACTCTGGCGTAGAAGCGGCGGAGACCGGAGAATCAGACGCGCGGGAAAGGGAGGGATGCGCGAGAGATAGGATAGTCGACGTGGCTTGATACGTTGCCTTCACCCTACAGGCTTAGGATCCCCCTGTCAATGTGGGCATGCCGATGAGGGAAGGAGCTGTCATCCTATTTTCTACGTAGGCGTGTCAAGAGACCTCTAGGTGTTATTCGCTTGCCCAGGATTGGATCGAGACGGTCGAGATCGCATGTTGCGGCGATCCCTCGATCAGACGATCGCTATAGGCCAGGTAAATGTAGGTGTGGCGTTTCTTGTCATAAAATCTGACCACTTGGAGTTTCTTGAATATCAGGGACCGACTCTCGCTAAAGACTCTTTCCCCCTCTTTCAGTTCCCCGACCTGCCGAATCGGACCAACTTGGCGACAAGACAAGGCAGCATCGGAGGTTTCCTCCGCCAACCCGACCATCCCTTTTAGCCCACCTTTCTTTGATCGACTCAGGTAACAGGTAATGCCTTCGATCTTGGGATCGTCGAACGCTTCGATCACGATTTTGTGATCCGGTCCCAACATCTTGAATTTCGTATCGACACTCCCTACTTCCTCGGCATAACTACCCGACACGATCGTGGCACAACAGAGCAACATGGTGACACAGATATTGGTCTTCATCTCATTCTTCTCCCATCATGGTTCAGCTGAACCTTCCTGTACCGTATCGTTCTGAGCTGCTTAATCGCAAGGTCTGGTGCTCATGGCTGTCGTGGTGTCAGCAGGGATCATCGAGGCGAGACCGGACATTCAGTCCTGATCCATGCACAATTCAAGATCCACCTCCCACTCGGCACCCACTGGACAGATATCCGGCCCCTTCTCTGCACTCAGCTCTGATCACACAGGCAGGTCAGATAGTTTAGATAGCGAAGTCTGACCCCGATTATAGCTTGTTTCCCGGAATAGCTCGGGTGGAAGCTTGGAGGCCGGTTTCCGGTTGCAGTGCAACAGCTCGGAGATCATTGGCATCATGCCGCCCATATTGGAGGGATGCTACAGCATCCTAGAATGGTTGCCAAGAGAACGCGTGCTCACAATTCGTGAGAGACAAACCCCTACCCCCCCTAGAGTCGCACGAGCTTCTCTTTGATGACCCGCAGATTCTCCGGGGTTGATCGTACCCGTATCGTGAGTCCCTCAGCATCATAGTCTTCAGACAAGACCCGCATCCGCGCCCG
>Ga0224501_10001165_pt1 | contig 20275 bp, 13 predicted proteins | sample SF_Oct11_sed_USG_4_FD_169105 | JGI IMG/M metagenome (GOLD analysis project Ga0224501, IMG submission 169105) | Sediment microbial communities from San Francisco Bay, California, United States - SF_Oct11_sed_USGS_8_1 | ecosystem: Environmental > Aquatic > Marine > Sediment | place: USA...
CCTAAGAATTATGCAAGGTCATTCTACAATGGACTCTCAGCATGACTATAGGACTTGAACTCACAGGATGTTTTTACCTTGAGCCAAGAGCTACAACAACTGACCCATCCTGTTACCCCGATAAAGTTGGCAGTTGACTGTAAAAGTGTGCAATATCAACAGGTATAACATCTTCCATATCATAGGGTTGGTATTACTTCGGAGCTGTTAACTTTATTGCGAAACTAGTCACTTCATTGACCGCATTATCTAAATTATTGCGATGTATACTCGATGATATAAATCACTTTTATTTTCATTCTTCTACTTGGCTATTTGACTCTCCTGTTTAATAGACCTGGTAAGTCTGAGGTTTGTTGGGAAGTGGTAGGAGCTAGAATTAATGTGAAAAGTGCACGTTCGCGATGCCCCGGAGCCCATAATGACACGGGTTTGAACCCACGCTTTCATAATTGTAAGCTTTGCACTTTACTACTGAGATTTATTCAGCTATATTCTTTATTTATTATGATTACAGCTGGTAGATGTGAGCAGCTGGTGTTACCTTCTCATACCACCTTCACTCAGCGTATTGAGTACTTTGTGACTGAAGTGTTTCAAGTGGACTGTCAAATAGGCTATCGTCTGACTAACCAATCAGAGGCAGTTATCAGATCACAGATAATACAATGTCAACTAACCAAGCAGTGGAATACTACTCTCGACAATTGTACATGTAAGTGCTCCATCTATACCCTTGTCATATGTACCACCCTATTTGGGGTGGTCTGAACTAATAGTTGCTTGAAATGACCGGATTTACAGGTGCACCTCTCCGCACACCGTGCTGAACGTCATAGGCGGAGTCTCGTTTGACCCCCAATCATGTATCAGCCGTGTAGCGGCCCTTGACACCATGTTACACAACAAAGCTCACACCATGCCAATGTTTTCATGAAATTGTTGTACATTTATTGGAAATGAGGACCAGTTCACAGTAAAATCTACCTGGTTGGGATTTTTAATGCTGAGTTGTCCTATCTTGCCAATAAATGCCCAACAAACTCCTTTAAACATTGCCAAAGCATGAGCCTCTAAACTGAAATTTAGCATGGCTTCATAAGAGGTACACCTCCAGGCTCAGTCATCCGAAGCAACCATCAGCTGTCTAGAAGACTCCCCCTGTAACCTGTGGCGCATGTCTAGTTGCCAACTGTGCATCATCATTGCTCATTGGGAGTTTGCCGTTAGCATGCGCATCTGAATGACATGTAGACCGTTGTTTTTAGTGGTAGATTGTGGTGATCCAGTGCGCCCAGATTATAGTGAATCGGATCCCTACATCACTACATACAATCAAGTGGTTGTGTGGAGATGCATTGCAGGCTATAAGATGAATGGTACCCTGCTAGACTATACCATAACATGTATGGAGAATGCATATTGGGATAAGACAACCCCTAACTGCATAAGTAAGTCAAACCCTTCATAATGTAAAATAGGTTGTCTCGGAGAAAACCTAGTCATATCCTGTATACCATACTTTAAAATTGTGTTAGGGATCTTCTGTGTCTCCTAAGCGGAGAACTATATGTCCATAATTTATCTCTTTTCTTCTCAAATAAACTACAAGTTCTTTATATCATTTGGTACTGGATTTAGTATTTTTGAAACTGATTGTTTCCTTTAGTATTACATCAGTTTGCTATTTGCAATCTTCTTCTTTGAGTCTCATGACAAATCAGGTTCAGATTAAGTGCATGGTTCCAGTAAGTATCACATGCGACGGCAATTTCGGTTGATCCCCCGAGGTCATCAAAACTGCAATGTGGAGCTCGACAGCTGGAGAGGAGGTGCTCAATCGGTGTCACATTTGCAGGTGTCATTTGTGCTGTTTTCCCAAGTTCTCAGTGAAGACCCACATCTCAAATGCTGTCCTAAAATCAGTTGATTGTTTTCAGACTGGCCAACTTAGTTTGTGGCTCTCAACATTGCTAATGTTGTAGTGAAAAACTGTGGAGTCCCCAATTCAGTGCCACACGGTTCATGGGCATACAATAATACAGAATATAACCACTCAGCTATACTATCGTGCGATACCGGTTATTTCATCATGGCTTTGGACCTAACAATGAACGCTCTCACCGGTGATGAAAATGCTACAGCAGTATGCCTTGATACAGAGCAGTGGTCTCTAGCTGGCAAAGTCAAGTGTAACCGTAAGTGTCCTCTTCCCTCATTCTCATTCTATTGAAAAAAGAGTCAATCACTGGATTGACTCCATGTCTGAATTATGTCACGAGTTGCGGGTTCTTAATGTCAAAGAGTAAACAACTCCAATTTAGCAGACTCCCAATTTATGGAGTTATCTTCTTTTGTGTAAAATTTACATAAGTGTATTGTAGTTGTGGTGGCATGGGTCCAAAACTGATTTCTCACCTAACACTGCTTGAAACCACTTCTAGCTGGTGAATTTAACTGTAAGTTGTTCATTTCTGGTGTCTGCAGTTATGTCAACAACATGATCTCTCTAGCTGACACAGTCACCAGTAGAACGCCTAGTAAAACAGTGAATGCCTTTATATGTTACAGCGGTGGCCTGCCCCACTCCACCAACATGGAATAATCACACTACTGGTACCTTCACATTTACTGGACATACCTTTGGAGCTGTGACTGCTTTCTCTTGTTTGCCTGGCTATGAATTAATTACCGACCCGACAATTGTTGATCCACAGACTGCCGTGTGTACAGCCGAGGGAGTGTGGAACCGGACTGAAATTACTCCCTGTCAAAGTAAGTCATCCGTTGCATTGGAGCATGGATATGAGTGAATAAATAACACCCCCATCTTTGATTACCTCAAACTCTCAAAAAACCAAGCTGAGAGAAACTCCTTGAGTGATTGAGGAGTACACTGGTACATTTCAAGCCTCCCTGTCAGTATTTTATTGTATAAAAAACAAGTAAAGGTCTCCAGGCCGATGGCCATGTGGGGAAGTGGTTGTTAGACAGTCGACTTGTACAAGCATTGGTGTAGCTGAGATAGGTTGCTTCTCCTCTTCCCCAACATTTTCACTTTCTCCGGCTCTAAAGAGAGCCTGATAGTCATTTTCTGCTGGGTGAACAGAGGGAACTGTCAAAAAGTCCCGCCACCCATAAACTGTCCTGACCCTGGGACCAGTGCCAGTGCATGGTGAGTGCTCTAACCACTGAACCACAGCACCACCCTAAGCTCTATACTTCAGGTGACTGTATGGTCACCCAAAACTGAGATTCACAATTAACTCGTTGGCGCATTCACGCATTCACTCATTATTCTAAGCTAGACTGCTAATCATTCACCCACTTCTTTTTTTTATTTTAGAAGTAAATTGTGGACTCCCTTATGCGATAGCAAACAGTTCTTATCAAATGAATACAACTTTGTATGGTGATGTGGCTATATATGTTTGTGATCTTGGATTCACTACAACTAATTCCAGCATAACAATCACATGCCTTGCGAATGGAACATGGTCTGTCGCCTCTTCTAATTGCCAATGTAAGTATACAGTATGCTGGTTTGCAATGCCACATATGATGTGATAAAGGTGTGCTAGGAGCTGATCCTAGTGATGAAAAAAAGGTGGCTATCAGTGGGATCAAATATACAAAGAAACCCCATAAAATGGTAGTTATTTTTTATATTATCTACAACGCTATAAGCCATCCTAAATTCTCATTGTGTAAGTGCACTGATGATAATATATGCTGAAGTATTCCTAATACAAATTTTTGGACCAACACCGTGTATACACTGTCACGGATTTACCTCGTCGGTTTTCCCATCCGCTACACCCCTTTTTAAACGTACTAAAAAATTTTTGTATTGTATAATTATTGCTCTAAGTACATGTAAGTGGAACCTGGGAAGTAAATTGCTTTGTACACATCTGTCACTGTCCGGCTATGCATACAGTAAGGATGTTATCTTGTGTCTAGAATGCCCAGATGTTCACCTATCTGTCAGGTCCTGGTGCTAGAGCACTCCGTTACACCCCATGCATGATTAAACTGATAGCCATTACAGAATTATAAAACAGTGAAACTTGGATAACTCGAACTGCAGGGGATCACCAAACAAAGTTTGAGTTATGAAAAGTTTGAGTTATGAGTTATGCTCTCCCTTTGCTTTAGCCATGTGGCCACCGTAGCGAGTCCATTTCACTCTACTGTGTCCCATTTCCTGGCTAAACTTTCTAAAATCTGTGAGATTTTCTTCTCATGTGAAAAGAATAACATGAAGTTAAGCTGGTTACACAAGAATGTAAACACATCCAGCCACAGAAAAGGTAATTTGATGACAATAACCGCAGTTATCAGTTCCAGTTATGACTAAAAGTTCGAGATATGCCCAGAAAATTATCATTACCCAGGCAGTGACCATAAAAACTTGGCTTGAGTTAAACAAGTTTTCGAGTTATCCGAAGTTGAGTTATCCGAGTTTCACTGCACAATCTTGTCTGAGGAATGTTATATTCGAACTAACAGCAAGCAAACTAATTTCCATTGCAAAGGTATTCTCTAAATAGTGACCACCGATCCACCCTACAAGCAAAAGGATATACAGCTTAGTTGTCACACATGAAAAAGATGAAAACCATGGCGTTCTGACAAAAACAAATGATTTCGGGCACAAATCACCATACTTTCCTCCCTGATGATGGAACGTCTTAAACATAAATTTTGCACTTCATTCAACCATTTAGGGAGACGAGGTGGGTTATATAGTGAGTAGGGCATTCGGCTTTTGACTAGGTGACCTGGTTATATTCCAACTTGGTGTGTCATTTTCTGCTTTTTCCCTTGCCGGAACTCACCCACAACATTTTCTGAAATCAAGCTATTGATTTAGTGATGTCGTTTATATCTATAAATATGATGATCGATTAAGCATCTGCCGTTTCAGTGGTGCATTGCCTCCTGAAGGACATCCCAACACTTGGCAATGCACATCCTCACATTGGCAATGACCTATCGTATAACAGCACACTGAAGTACACTTGCTGGACTGGCTACAGTATTGGCAATAACACAGAGATATCAACCAGATGCACAGAGAATGGAACATGGACGCCTATTCCATCTGAATGTAAAGGCATGTACACCTCCCATACTCCCATCAGTCTGCATGCTGGTTTATGGGGCTGTGTGTAAATTCCTGGCACGGGCAAAGGTTGTCTTGGAGAAGTAGACTGTTTCAACTGGAGTCCCTTTTTTCACTTGTACAACGTCTTCACTGCTATGGTGAAACAGCTGGGTTAGATATTTGTTTTCGCACTGGTTACAGATTAACATTAAGCATATCATGAGCAGATAAGTTTTAATGCTCCACCTCATATGTGAGGTTTGTTTTCTGAGCTCGAAATATTGTGAGGGGCTCACACTCACGAGTGCCCGCAGTGATCGGGTTTTGACCCCAGGTTCTCAAGATTGCAATCCCAGTGCTCCACCATGCAGTGAGTTATCTTATCATCCCTGGATTCTGAAGAGATATATTAGTCATAGTACAGAACATTGTGGGACTCTGGTGCTTTAATTATGAAAGTCTGCATACATCTGATAGAATAGGCCGACTTTAAACCTCCAGTGATAACCCAAAATTTCCACCTACCGGTGTTGGCCACTTAACTGTCTGGCACCCACAATTTGTCAGTTTCGGTGGGGCCACCCTCACTGTGTATCAAGCAGTAGCATATCACCCGATGGCATATATCTTTATGCCATTGTATCAAACGACCGCCTCCATCTCCTGCAGAAGTGACAGAGTTCTGTAGCCCTCTGCCAACTTTTCCCTCACTGACTGCATACTCGGAGCAGAGAAGCTATAATACCTCCATGACACTAGCCTGCACAGCTGGCTATAAACAGAATGAGAATGTAGATTCTGCTAACCTCACCATCAGATGTTCAGAAAACATGCACTGGGAGCCTGCACCACTGGAGTCTTTATGCATCTGTGAGTTCAAACAAATTATTTTGATTAAGTTCAAATCCCAATCGATAGTGGAAATCCAAACCTCAAACCAGTACTGGTGTATCTATCTCTGCCACCACCGCCACACCTCGACAGCAATGTTTGCCTGGGGCTAGCCAATGGCAAACCACGGAATAGGTCACATTCGCCGAGATAACTGACATCCTACGCAGCCCAGATGTGGAGTAAGATCCCGCTTCATCAAACTCACCATGCTATGACTCCTTTACTTAGGTCAAGAGCGGTACTCAGGGCCAGCTCGGCATGCCAAGATAACACCCAACACCAACTGTGTTGCTGGGCCAATATGAGTAGCAGCGCGACCTGGCGAAAAGCTGATCCTGTTTTTATTTGTTCTACCGATCTCCAGCTGCACAGTAACCTGTCACTGAGCTGTATAACACGTCATGCACTGCACTCACATCCGCCCGTATCGGTTTCCACCCAAGCAGCCACCAGTTGGTATCTAATAACTAATAATAAATTGTAGCGAAGCGCTGTGGAGTACCCATACCTGTTGCTAATTCCACCATGACCTACACGAATGACCTAGTGAATTCCACTGTGACTTATCATTGCTATACTGGGCATTACTTTGCGGGAAACCAAAGCATCTGGGACGCTATCTGCAATGATAATGAGGCTTGGTTTTCTAGTCTCACAGTGGATGCCTGTGAACGTGAGTATAGCCAATATGTTTGTGATCCAGTACCCACATGTATTATTGCCGTGCTTTATTTCATACCATGATGCATCTTGCCAATCAGTACTAGTTCAGTGCAAATGCCTGAGCTTTGGAGTTCATACAGTGGTGTTAATACATCGATTATATGGCTCTATATTCAGTCACAATAGCTCAGAGGAGAATGAATGAATCTCACTGTCTGTACTCCCTGTGGCCCGGGTTCAATTCCCGGCCATGGTCGAGTATTTCAAGAGATTTTTCCCTGGTTGATCACACATGCTGCCTTGTACCCAGTCTGAAAAGACTAAAGATTATGGGCCTACCACTGAGACTGTGGTTGATAACGGAGTGGCACCTTAATGTGAAAAGCTGCTTCCAGTTTCAAATGATGGACCCAACAAGCGGTCGTCATGGGAAATGTCAACAGACCAAGATGGTCTATGGCGACCTGAAAAAATATCCACAATGCTGAGGGGTGGATCTTAAAATTTGAGGCCATACATAACGTCTTTCTGCACTTACTTGCTGTCGACTGTTTGGAAACCCAGCATACTTTTGATCATGAATTTTCCACTCTCGCTGGTGGATTGTAGGTCCATAATTATGAGCGCTATTAAAACAGTCAATCTTTAAATACAATTCTAGCCTTATAGGAAGTTCTTGGTTGACATTGTTTCGTATTGTTGTATTCCAAAATTGGTTCATATTATTTCAAATGCAGCAATTGAATGTGAATCACTGCCGATGGTGAACAACACTGAACCCATACCTCAACATCGCCGAGTTTACAACGAGAGCGTGACCTTCAGCTGCCTTCATCCCGGCTTTGCTTACATTGATGGTGGTGTGAAGTTTAGCAGCAAGTCTGACTGTGATGCTGATGGTCGCTGGACTGATACCTGGAATCACTGTACAGGTATGTGACCCTGACCTTTTGATCCTGGCCCTATTACTGTGTGACCCTATGACCCTGTGAGCCCCTGAACCCATGACCCTGGGGCCCTGAAACCTCATTACCCTGTGTCCATGTAGTCTTGTGTCTTTTGACTCTGGTGTGCATGATCAGGTATGAATGCGGAACTGGGTGAGAGAAGTATTATATGACTCTTATTCATATTATTCATGTTTATCCTGATTTTCCTCACCTGAGTTTGAACCAGGTAGATAGAGAGTTGCAGGTAGATATCCCGAACAGGATGGGATGCAGAGAATGGAAGAAGTGTCTTCTAAACAGGAGTCCTAATAAAAACCTACAGGTAAGATTATTTGCAATATCAACATTTAAAAGAGAATTCCTCATTCGGGAGTGGTCGGGGAGAGGGGAGATATTCATTTTCAGTTATTGTCTGTTTGTGGTTGGACGTAAACCTTTCTCCTCGATATCCACAGATTTTGTGGTGCCATTGAGGGGGGCATGCTGGGGCATTAAGACTGGTTGAGTAGGAGTGGTAGACAACAGTGATGTGTGTTGAGTTCTGCCTTGCGTCCATTGTTGATAGGCTAACTATCCACACCTGGAGGCTCCCAGCCAGATAGAGCAGATAAAACAGACGACTGCCACGTTGGTGTCTCACTTTTATCACCAAAATCATCATGAAGTGCTTCGTACCTCTCTTCGCCATAATTGCTCTGGCAGCATGGTAAGAGTTTTTGTAGCAGGTTCTTGGGTAGTGGGTGTGACAAAATTTTGCCTCTTAGTCCCTCTACTCAGAGAGAGGTCTTTTGTAAACCTGTCTGACTAGGTTGCCCCAAGGAAACCCATTTCGCTGTGTTGCCAATACTAAACCTATATCCCAATAGTCCCTCATTAGTGAAAGTGATTATACCTGTTACCTTTATTGCTCTGCCACCAAAGAAAACCTACAACAAATATTCACAACTGATATTTTTCGATTGAGCCTATTTTATCCTGCCCATGATGTAATTAGCCTCACTAAAAATATAATGCGGTTTGCATCTGAGCACAGGAGCCAGCTGCTCTGAGGACTTTGCAGTGATGTGAATGCAAAAACAACGTTGTGCAGATTATGTAGCGATCAAAATCCAAGATTTGCAGGATGTCACATTATTTATTTTCAGTGCTCCAATCACTGATCTGGCAAAGGTCTTTGATCTGGTTGATACGGACAAGGATGGAATAATTACCAAGAAGGAGTATGATGCTTTAGGTTCGAGGTTTGATGATGATGGTAAGAATGCAGTATGCGCATGTAATTTCAGTTGAAACATTATCCAAAAAAGCTTCAGGCTCTGCGTACCCGCTACTGAACCAAAATTATTATGGTTTTACACACGTAGCGTAGCGCACAGTGACTCGGTCAGTGAACCGGTCACTGACTCAGTGAAAACAGTGCTCACTTTGACCTTGCACCAGCAGGGTTTTATAAAGTAATGATTCAGCGCGTACACTGAGTACAAAGAGCATATGTATGTATATTAGGTTAGGTCATAACTGAAATTGGTGATTGTTTACAGTGGCAGAATTTGGATAAACTAGAAAAAGGCAAACCTTTCAGGTGGAAAAACTTTGTCCGGCAAATGGTAACTCATCTAAATTTGCGCATCAATGGTGTCATTATCGGGGTCACTTTCTATTTAAAGGTATGAAGACGCAACTCCACAACCTCTCTATTAGTCTGTTCCAAATAGAATTGATGCATGAAATGTTCGCACGCGTGATGAGGTTCGTGGGTGTTATGTTAACAGGTAACGGTGAGATTGAGACTGATGAATTTATGAAGCATTGGATGACAGGAACTGGCATGGACAACAAAGAGAGTGTTCTCGTCCTGTTCTCTATTGATCAGAATGATGACCAGATTCTGCAGAGAAATGAGTTGGATACTGAGTTTGGTTATATCGATACCAACAGTAAGTATGATCTATCTGTCACAACCTGGTGTTAAATAAAGGGGCCCTCTCACAGAGTTAACTTCTCTTATGCATGGGGGTATGCGTGTGCATGCAGAAAGTCTTTTAATCGCCCAACAGAGGAACCGTTGAGTCAAAGACTTGGTAGGCACACCCTGACACTGGTCAAGATACAGGAGAAGAGAATGGTGCATGAACCATTCATTCAACTGCCTATGCCTTATCAATACGAGGAATCACAAATCCACGCTATGGAGAGATCCATTAACATGAATATACGGATTGGCGTTCCGTTTGCAGTGCAAGACTGACTTTGTGTGCAGTCTCAATGAGTTATGACATCTTGAAAACGGTACAGTTTCCTTGCACTCACTGTAATTTTTTGGGAAAGGTAGACAACTCCACAAATCGAATGGATGTAATGGTGAGTGGTCTGCTCTTCAACACAAAGAAAAGTCCACTTGTGAAATAATTGTTGTGATTCCTACATAGTTTATTTCTATTTTCGAAGTCACAATGGATTGAATGAGTCTTTTGAGTTTGAGGTTGGTGATTGCCTATCCATATAGCATATCAATGGAGATATCAGAGCTCACTAATCACATTTTAGGACGAAATTAGTCATACCAAGAGCTTGCTTGTACTCATAATTTAACCTTTTCCAGATGATAACTCAGTTAGCATGGATGAATTCAAAGCCCTGATGGCAAACCTGGGAAGAACTCTTGCTGCTGCCAAGGCAGCGGAGCCAAAGGTCACAGGCATCTTCAATCGTGCTGATGCTGATGCCGACTCTTTCCTCACCCGGGATGAGTTCAAGACTGTGTTGAGCAAGGCCGATGTTAATGGTGAGTCAGTCATATCCACGGACATATAATACATAGGTATTATGTGTCTATAGTCATACCATCTGTCTATGAGCTCTCGTCATGGATTTGGCTTTAAACGAAGCTTTGTCGGTGGAGATTTATATGAACCTCCGTGTTTAGGGCTGAATATAAACCTTCATTGGTAAGGCTGTATATGAGGCTCCCTAGGTGTTGAAAGATAATCTAGAATTTTGATTAGCTTTAATAACAGGTTGTTCTGATAGCCATTGGCCATGTGAAGAAGGGGCTGTTAACCAACCTGTGGGTGTAGTGTAACTGAGGTGGGTCGCCACTCCTCTCCCTCACCACCTTTTCCTTCTCATTGCTTTGATAAGAGACATGCATACACAGTGTAAACAGAGAGAATTTCCTGAAAATCTAGCATACAATCTGTGCTTGGATCCGAGACCTTCAAGGCCAATGACGAGGGCTCTAACCGCTGAGCCACACCTCCTCTCCATAATCTATCTATCTATCTATTAGGTAGAATGAAAGGCGGGTTCCTTATGACAATACCCTCTGCTCTCCTCCTCATCTCTGCGAATGTGCTTCCATTTCTGATAAAATCCACCATCCTGATCCTTTGCCGTCCCCTGGGTCACTTTCCTTTCATCCGTCCTTCCAGAGTAATTTACAAGAGGCTCTCGTGTCTCCCAACATGTCCAATCCACCATTGCTTCGCTCTTCTTATCATGTCAATCAGCCCGGGTGTTTCCTTTGCATGATGATGACTCTCCATAATAATATTATAGCACTTTTTTATGAATATTAGCTGATGGCATGGTCTCGGAAGATGAGTTTATTGCTGCCTGGACCAAGGTCACCGGCACCACTACCGCCCGTGCCGGTTTCATGTTTGACATCATCGACAGTGATCAGGATGGTTTCTATGATGATGGGGAAGATGACCTGGTGTTTGATGAGTTTGACCATAACGGTATGTTTTGCAGTTTTATACTGTGTGTGTAACTTAGCTTAACCGACGACAGTCACATTGCATTAGAGCAGCGCACCTGAACACAGTACTCCAAAGCCTATCTATCCCTAGTATCGGGTAATCAGGTTTTCATTTTGGTGTAGCGCCTCCCAATGGTTTTATTCAATAACCAATAACCAACCAACATTTTATGAAACAGGGCCATCTGTTTGGTGTTGTAGATGATGGCAAAGTTGCCCGACTTGAGTTTGAGTACAGCATGATCTGGGTATGTACGCGTGTGTATGAACCATATCGAATTTATCTCTCGTCTGTCTGTTTCCATGTGAATCGGATCCTGGTTTGAAACGGCTGAGCTTTCAACCCGAGCTTTTGACACAGTCAGGATAACATCAGAGGCAGCTTAGCGTGGCTGTGATTGACCGTGTAGCACGGGACCCCACCTGTGCTACACGGCCAATCACTGCCAGGTCGCACCAGCCGAGCTTTAAGCTCGATCGTAGTCTTGACGCAATTACAATGCAATGACAAAGGTGCATGAGTATCGGGTTCACCGGAGTTGTCTCACTTGTGTAATGTCATTCATTTTGGAAGGCAACTCCTGATAAAACTACGCTATCGCGCCATCAGTCCAGGCCAAGAGCTCGGCCGTTTGAAACTGGCATCAGCAACATACAGCAAAAATTCATTTACTGCGCTTCAATTCCAGATAATTCTGGTTACACTTGAAATAAATTGGAATTCTCTCATGTAGATGGATAGACTTCCCACACCAAGTTGTGCTCTTTCTAGCCTGTCAGATTTCCTTTCAATTGAGGGAGCATGATAGATACTTAGGCAACACTGCATTTAATCTTGTAACTGCACATATATACAGTACAGTGCAGCACAGCACAGTACTGTACTGTGTGTATCATGCTATGGCGGTAAATTGCCAGGAAACTCCTATATCGGATGACTTAGGGTAAGAGGCCACATTGCAATGCTCCAGTCTTATCCGCACACATTCTGGGTCTTCACTGTACAGTTCAATTAGATATATTTGATCATCAATCGCATGCATCTGTTGTGGGGTTCGACGTAGTTTCCACTCAAAGTTGGGCAGTAGATCGTTCGTATATTTGAAAAATCCTTTTTTTTTAGATCTTTGTGGAAATAAACAAGGCCCAAGCTGCTGCCGCCGCTGCCATTGGCTTTTAGAGAAGCATCATAATATGTGTTGGTGATTGAGTTTTTGCAATAAAATTCAATACATATAAAAAAATTTAGTGTGAAGTCTTTGACCAAAGTTCAACATTACTTTTGAACAAACTTAGACTGTGTGGAAGCCAAAGATGGTTTAGTATGCATCTGTTTACCCGGAGGACAGTACAGTAAAGCACTTCGCTCATGACTGAGTTTTTTAAATCATGAGCAGATGGTTTTGTTGGAGGCACTGTTAGGTGATCTGGGTTAGGCGTCAGGCAAACACATTTTGGAATCGAGATTGGAGATCCTGTTGAAAATTGAACCCAATTCTATTCAATCAGCTGATTTCTACCCACCGCTGGCAAGAGTGCGTGGTCATCTTACATAGTTTGCTATGTGTGAACCTTTGAAACCTTTGTGGCAAAAGACCCGCCTTTTCCAAAGATTTGTCCTCTTTAGGCCATGCGAAATGCCTGATATGCTCTTGCACAATGTGTGCCGGTTTCAGGTATAGAGTGTGAAATTAGCATTAATTTTAATCTACTGATTGTATTATCAAGAACTGATACAATTCCTCCAGCTTACAGTCTACTAAATCAATTCTTTACCACAAAACAGCTCATTCTTCCATGAAACATTAGGTCACATTACCATTACCATAGACCTATAGATCAGTCAGGATGAGATGTAAAAGATTTTCAAAGTTTTTCACAACTACAGCTGATGGCCGTACATCCATTAGCACTCCTCTTTGTCTCTGGTAACATAGAACTCAACTCAGGTCCTGGTGTATCAAATATTCCCACAACACCTACCCAATCTGGGATTTAACATGCACACCGCATGAATGTTTGCAGTCAGCCAGGCAGCTTCCATGAAGACTATTCACTGCAACTAGAACTTATTTGCCTTTCTGAAACTCGCTGAGACACACAGAATTATGCTGCTCAAAAAAATTCAAATCATCTTTCTGTGGTATAAAATTGGAACCAGCCGGAAGAAGTATATGGCAGTGTACCCTAGTGTCAGAGAGTAGCCTCCTTAATGATTATCTAAGTATGTACATTTCATCTACACTATAGCAACACACAGGATTTGATCTATAGCATGACTATATAGTCATAGCAACATTTTATTCCACTATATATTATTATCTAATTATCTGCTAATTGCTCCTCCCTTAGAGAAGCGGTTTCAGCCCTCAAACAATGAAATGATGAAATAAAACCTTGAGCTACACACACATATTCAAAGACAGGCTTCAACACACTGCATGGTATTCATTATTGATCAAATCAAGGCCACACTTTTGTCTACTATACTCACTGAAAACTATAAAAATCTTGACGATATTTCGTCTTGCTGAAGCAGAGATGGCCAATCACAGTCAGCTACTAATGCGGTTCGGCAGTCATTTCCGCCTAGTAACCCATATGGCTTCTTCAAGAAGAAAGCGTTTACTTCTGCTGAAGTAAAACTTTCACTTATGGTTGAACTTGTTGGTAAGATCAATCCAATGCTTGCATTTTAATTCCACCTCCTGCCACTCTGCTGCCATGATACTTTATCTCTTCGTGGGTTTGTGCTATACGAAATAATTACAACTATATTTCAATTATTTGTTAAACAAAAGAGGTCAAAAGTTCAATCTTCGTAAAATGGATGAAACCGAAAACTTTGCCCGACTTTTCGTTGATCGAATTCGTCAGAGGCAGTTTCGTGTAATATTTTGTGAATATAGACGATATTGTCGCCTTGCCTTAAGCCTAGAATTTCCATGGAATAATTTTACTAAGCATGCGTGATCTTTTGTAAATAGGTACATGGAGTTTGCAAAGCGAATTTTTGACAGTCTGTGCGCACCACATTGATGCTCGGTAAAGCTGCCGAGAATGCATTTGCACTGCCCCAATACAGTGTAAACATAAGTCAGCGCACGCACAATCACCTGTTAGTGGGCAGTGCATTACAAGTCTCCATAGCAGTGCATGACAAGTGCGCCAAGAGTGGTTGTGATCTAGCAACAGCTGCTCATGCCAATTATTTATCTTCATTTTTGTGAAATGAAGACTTGAAACAATTTCACAATTCTCTGCTTAGTGTTAGTAGTCAGTCAACCGGGTTGACAACCACAGAGGTGATGGTAGTTCACCAATGGCACAGACAAGAGCAGATTTTGTGGGTGAACGAATTATGTGGCCTAGGATGATTGGGGCAAGGAAATGGGTGGAGTTTGATGAGTGAGCAGAAAGTGCTCTCAAGAGTGTGTTAAAGGGTCCTGTGGCAAAGCGGATAAGTGAGTTTCTACAAACATTGCATTCCGTATCCCTAGACTGTTTTGGAGCAGTGTAAGAGTGTACCGCAAGTGTAGCAGGTGAATAGGTGGCAGGTTGAAAAAGGCAGTGCACGTACTTGCCACCTATAGCGGTGTGAAACTTGTGGTTCCAAAAAACAGCCTACGGCCAACTTTAGCAGTCAGCAAGGGACTCGATATGCCCGGTGTGCGGGGCAGTGTCAAGCTGTTGGGGTGGACCATGAGGAGTTGTCCTGAAATACGATTCGAAACAACGCCTGACCCATTATTTTCAGCTGATGACCTGCATACCATCAATGGCGATGTGAAGAAGTGGTCAGTAGAAAGCAAAGCTGTACCAGCAACAGTGTGACTGAGGTAGGGCACCACTTCTCCTCCTCACCACCTCCACCTTCCCAAGCTCTGGAGGAAGTCAGGAAACCCATTTTACTGTTGGGAAAATGGAAGGAGTCTTCGGGCATGTGTTGTCTTGAACCTGGGACATTCAGTGCCAGAGCCACGGAGCCGCCACTCACTTGGGTGCGAAATGTCTGTTTATTATAATTATACTATGCAAGGAAGTCACCGGGATGCCTGGGAGCTGGCTATGCCCAGGGCCAACTCCATCACTGATACCATAATGTGAAACAACTAATCGGCCATAAGACAGCATACAGCATGCTATTATATGTCATCATCCACTGTCGGATTTTGCAGTCTACTTACTATAAACAAAATTGTTATAAACCTACCCCCCTTGAGTCAAAGGTTATGGTGGTCCTCTCGCCGCGCTTTGGAGATAATCAGTGCAATCTAACACAACGAGAGGAAGTATGCATTGATTTGTCGGCTTTCGCATGCTGATGCTGTTTAGCCTTGGCGAAGCATTCCGGGCATCAGTGTTTCGGACTTGTATAACCGCATCAATCTAATTGAAGCCAGCCAAAGAGTGTGCAGTTTTCACTACTGTCAGCAAGTGTTTAGTGACTTGGGTAATAGTTTACCATTCTGTTGAGGCCAAAGCGAGTCTCGACAAGCAATTCTAATAACTTACTGAAATGAGATTGCATGTTTGATTTTGTTCTAATCTGTTGGCAAAGGGTTAAAAGTCATAGGAAGACTTATCTTAATTTGGTAATTTATTTTGTATAAATATACGTCACATAAGTGTGAATGTGTGATTACCTAATGAACCATGGACTGGTTCAACGGAATAAAGTGCTAGTATTTCAGTTCGTATAGCCATCATAATAGAGCCACCATATAGAATACGCTTGCCTGGATAGCTCAGGGATAGACCGCTATAGGCTTGTTGGGTTGAAATCTCAGTCATGAGACATTACCGTTGTGAGTGTGAGCTCCTCACATTAATCCTAGCTCGGAGCCAAAACAAGCCTCACTATATGGTGAAGCATTGATACTGAACTGCTCCTTGTGCTCCATGCTAGGCCAGTGCTGGTGAAGAAACAAATATCTAACCAGCAGCTCCGCCATAACGGTGAGAAGTCAAACAGGAATATAAGAATGGGCTAGCAGACAACTGATTTGGTTACAACAGCTCACTAGATATCTATTCACAGGGAAACCAGTGTGCACATTGTTAGAAAATGCTTTGAATTAGTCGTCTTCAATAGCTGTGTATGTACAATATAACCCCAGTCGGGTTTATCATTCAAGATTGATTACAAAGTCAAAGTGTAGATATTTTGCTGAGTGGCCTTTCTTGAATTTTGTATAATCATTTGAAACCGTCTCAAACTGTCCTGAAGCTGCTCAAAACTGTGGTTGAAACGTATCTACATCACTACATACGTAAGTAAAGAGTGTTCCCTGGGTGATAGTGTTTTTGACTGTCACTGCGCATCGTTACACAGATACGACACTCATAACGACACAAAGTGGTTATTTAGAACGCACACGACACTACACGCATGACATCACACCAAGTGCTACCATCATGTCACTTGAAGCGTTCACATGATCATAATTTATTTAACAGGTTAAAGAGTGGTAGCCAATTATTCATTCAGTATCGTAGCACTGCGCCTAATCATGGCTCAGTGCGGTCATACTTAGCACCATGCAGACAGTATAGAAGCTTCAGTAGAGAATAGTTCGACTATCATGGTGCTCTGCAAGGTACGTACATGGGTGCTGCGGCTGAGTGGTTCTACCGTTCGCCACCAGCACTAAAGGTTCAAACACAGCCTGTGTGTGGGATTTTCAAAAGCTCACTCTGTTCACCCAATAGCAAATGGGTAGTCGACTTTCTTGAGAGCCGGAAAAGGTGAAGGCTGTGAGAAAGAGAAACTGCTCATCACCTCAGTTACATCATTGTCAGTACATTCAGTTGGCTCTATAACTGCCACTTCTCCAACGGCCATTGACTATAAAACAATACTTACCTTTTTACACGTAAAGGATTAGATTTTCTCTTTGCTACAATGCTACCCAACTACCATGTGGAAGGAATGGCTGTTTGAGAGCTGCCAAATTTTACTGACAATGGTGTACATATACGTGCTGATTATATTGCGCTGTTGGTATAGGAAGATTCAGTTATCTCAGTCGGGTTGTATAACTTACGTTGTTTATAGTCATGGTATCAGCGTTAGCATCGGTTTCTATAGTACACTAAGCAGGGGCTTCCCAGAGAGTGATTAGCTACCAAGACTCCCAGATCCCGACAGTCTCATAAGATAAGATCATCTTATTTTACAAGGATAGCAATAAACCAATAGCTTGTTTTCAGGATGGTCCATGGATTGCTCCATAAAGTCGGTACTCTATGGGTGGTCCTTCGTTATTTTACATTGCTATTCGAAACCGACGAGAGAGAAGGCACAGAGTGACGCACAAAATCAGCATCAAACCAACCTGGTCTAAAGCTGAATATCTTGCCCACTAAACCATCGGTTCTTTTATGTGTATTCACATGCATGTGCTCATTATTTTGTAGAACCATATTGATTCATAGCTAGCTACCTATAGGTTTTCAAAAGCCTAGGATTATGCAAACTGTTAATTAGTTACTCAATTATCCCTTCTTCATCTATCGGACCTTATGCCTGCAGCTCCAAGTATGTGGGCAGTACCTTATGCCTCCAGCTCCAAGTATAAGGGCAGTACCTGATGCCTGCAGCTCCAAGTATAAGGGCAGTACCTGATGCCTGCAGCTCCAAGTATAAGGGCAGTAGTGCAAAGAGCGCCTTAGGATGGTTCATTCGGCATCCTTGTTAACCGAAATATTATCATAGAGTAGATTCTAGCTGTTGATTATGCAGGAATTCGATGTAAATGAAGCAATTAGGAAACACATTCTTTTCTTAATACACTGTAGAAAAGAGTTCTGTCTGTATGAAACTGCTACTATCTCCATCTGCCATCACTGAGACTGACTTATATAGTCTGGCTAGTAACTAAATACTGTCTACCACAGAGTAAACCAAACACCGCATGCTCATGTCTTCAACACTAGAAGTAAGTATACACATAAGTATATATATTAGTACAGCCATGAGTCTATATTGAGGTATTCTGCCAGGCAAGTTTCCCATGACCCATCATGGTGCCATGCATGGCATGGTTTACTAAGGTGGTTCGTCCTCATTGATTTCCTCCTGGTTCCTGCTTCCTGGTTGAGGGTTGATCAGTCAACCTAATCTATTTGTTTACACGTCACCACCTGAAACGGCCAGCTACTCTTCACTAGACGGGAGAAGGGATGGTGGTAACAACCATGCAAAGATCTTGACCCTTATCCATTGGTTGGGATCTTCATTGTTTATACCGTGATGATCCGAGCTAAGGCTAGCAATTTGGACTGATAGGGTTTTAGACCCCCATACACGGAAAAACCCCGCCAGCACAGGGAACCAAACTCATAACTCCAATATATAGTAATTTCAAATTGTTACTGACCGACTTGCCCCAAAAACCAATAACAGATGTACCTAAAAATGGAGTTCTAAATTTATCACTAATCTCTCAGAGAATTAAAAGTGGTCCGCTACATTTAATTTCAGAATTTTAGTCTAGTTGAGTAGGAAAGCGTGATGCTTTATAACTCAAGTGTTTATTATAACTCCTGGTACGCATGTCTAGGCTTATCAGATTCAGAGCCCTGCCTGACAAGTCCCTACGACCAGTTGACGCATTTACACATCACCACTGCTTGGCTGGAAAACAATTCATCATATTCAGCAAAGATATCAACTCACATATTCATGGTGCCTATTTTTAGGAAATTCTGTTTGAATTAGAAATAATCTTCAATGCCATATGCACAGTATTCAGGTCAGGTTTGATCTGGCTTTATTGCCAGGCATAACAGTGTAGATTTTCTGCGGAATCTTCTGAATTATTAGTCACTCACTACCGTTGTTGCTCCAAATGTCATTTCTCTTCGTTGATTCATAAAGAAAATTTGATGATCATTTGACTTATTGGACTCCGGTTAAAAACACATGTACCTATAAGCGAAACAGTGACCATCCCCTAGCTAGGGGATATAATCGTTTTGTTAGGGCAGTTTACAGCCTGCCACATGCAATAAGAGATAATTTACATCCCACTCCTAAAACACCCTTGGGATAGAGTTGGAGTGATGGCTATGATTAGTTGTTGGTGAAGTGCCGGGTGATTCACTCGGTGACACTCGTCACTGATCCACTTTCTGGCTTCCGGAGCAACCCGACCGATTCTGAGATTTTGTTTGTGGCTGAATCAGCAGGTATCCGGGCCGATCGCTTGTTCCGCTTGTTTCGCAAAAGCCCACTTATTTCTATCAAAGCTATGCATGGAAAAATGGGAAACATGCTAATGTGGTCCAAGCACGTGTGCCTCGGGATGGCAAGGGCGCTGATTTTCTTTTGGCATAATATGAGACATTCACCATACCAGCATATAGTGTGTTAACAGCGTTAGATTGAAACTCCCATCTTCATGTTAAGTTCCAGTTTCAATGTAATCCTTATGGCTGATATTTTGATGCGGAATGTGGAATTCTCGGAATCATGTCACAAAACCTTGTAGTCTGTATTCGCTTCTAATAGGTAGTCATGCATGGCTTAGTTCTCTAATGGAACTGATTTGATGCTGGTTGTGTGCCAGTTCATTTTATGCACTTCGCGCACAAAACCCACCTAACCACTTCTAGTGGTATCCATATATGTATTTAAACATTGGCACCACTAGAAGTGGGATAGGGTGCGTTTGGATACCTAGCTAGGATAATCAATATTCAAGCCTAGTCCTTGGCTTAGCCGTTGGATAATAAAAAATGATCAGCTGATCATTATTTAATCATCAACTGATCCTTTATTATCCAATGGCTAAGTCAAGGACTAGTTGAGAGCTGACCCGCTTGTGGTGCTCCATGCTAAGCTGTAAATGGTAAAAAACAAGTATCTAACCCGGCAGCGTCACCTTAACA
>Ga0224501_10001166_pt1 | contig 20271 bp, 18 predicted proteins | sample SF_Oct11_sed_USG_4_FD_169105 | JGI IMG/M metagenome (GOLD analysis project Ga0224501, IMG submission 169105) | Sediment microbial communities from San Francisco Bay, California, United States - SF_Oct11_sed_USGS_8_1 | ecosystem: Environmental > Aquatic > Marine > Sediment | place: USA...
TCAATCCCAGCGCCAGCTTGTCAATCTCCCTGGCTATTTCCTGCTCCCCTTCCCCGGCGACACTGGAGGTGTGGAAAATCAACGGGGTCCTATCCTCCCCCACAAGCGCAATGTATATCCCTTCCGGCGCCCAATTGACCACGGCCATGGTTCCCGCCGTTTGCCCTTCCCCTCGGGCATACTCCGCAGCCGCAGCCGCAGCCGCCGCAGCCGCCAGCGGGCCGGGAACCAGGATATCCGGATCCAGCTCCGCGTCTTTGTATATGGAAAGGAAGGACTCCACATCCTCGTTTTTCGCCAGGACCGCCAGGATCCTGCTTCCCGATTCGGCTTTCCCGGAGAAAAGGAAATCACAAACAAACTCATCGGCCGCCAGGGGAACTTTCGACTCCAGCTCAAAAGGGAGAGTGTCCACGATCTGCGAACGCTTGGTCAGGGGAGTTGTCATGGCGCGAAGGGTCACCTTATCCCCAGGGAACACCGCCGCCAGCATATCCTTATCCGGGTTATAATCAAGCCGGGCCATAAACTCCTTCAGCGACGAACTGTTCCGCTCGTCCGGTTCCAGGGCCACTTCCACCAGTCGCGTTGTTTTCGCTCCCCGCAGGGTTTTGTCCACCACGGCGGCCCGGATGAACCCAGGCCCCGCCTCCACTCCATATATTTTCATAGTTTGCTATCCTTAAGTCGCGCTCCACCCAGCTACAGGGTTTTGTAGTATAAGGTTTTTGTGGTCATCCCGGCGGCTTTATACACCCCCACGATCGACTTGGAGGTTTCGTTGAACGTGGCGGATGATCTCACAGAATATGTATCCGACTTGACTGTGATCATCAAAGCGATCCTTGGGAACACCTCGGAAAACCCTGGGGCCTTGGAAATTTCGTTGATGGTGGCAAAGGGTTTCTCCATCCTGATTTTTATCAGCTCCTTCACCATCCCCTCGGTGATGGAGTCGTCCAGGGCCATTATCGCCATGGGTGTGGCCGTGTTTATGTTTAATTTTCCGGAGGACCATACGGTCACGTGCTCCCGGATTTTCGCCATCACCTCCGGCTTGAACCCTTTCACCAGCGCCAGCTCGTCCACCGAGTCGAAGGGGGCGTTCTTTGCGCGGTAAGGTGGAGTCCGGGAGCTATAATACGGGGTTTCCGCCCCGCCATATCGCGGCTCGGAATCCGGGTCCATCCAGTCCACCACAGCCCATGCCATGTTCGGATCCTGCTCCAGGCGCGCCAACAACCTTTTCAAGACCTCAATCCACCGGTCATTAGGGTACCCCCTGTTGGTGATAAGCTGGTTCAAATCGATTTTCCCCGACTCGTCGATAATGCTGAAGAAGGCGTAATCATCACCCAGCGGCAGAGGAATCCCCGCCGCCGCCATCTCCGGGGTCATCCCCGCCAAAGACTGCCCACTCGCCTGGGCCTTGAGAAGCAGTTTGGCCGCTTCCTGGCCGCTTCTGGCCGCATAATACGCCTGTGTCTCATCCCGATAGCTTGTGGCCATGGCGGACTCCACCCAAGCCTTCCCCATGAAATCCACCACAAGGATGGAAAGAAGCGCCACCACCGTGACCACCAGAATCAGGGCCATCCCCTCCCGGCTCGCCGCCGGACGCAGCCTCATATCTTCTCTCCGATCAGAAATATGGCGGAACTTTCCACTTCCCCTCCCTTGTCATCTTTCAGGACGAATTTCAGGCGAATCATTTCCGGCAGCGTGTTTTTCGCTTTGGAATCAAATCCATCCACCCAGTTTTCGCTCCCTCCATCCAGCGACAGATAGGAGATATCGAAGGAGACCAGCCTGTCCGTTATGTCGAAGGCCGGGGCCATAAGCTCTTCCGGCCCCAGGTCGTTTAGGGTGTTAAAGTGCTCGCTCCGCATCAGGGTGTAGGTATCGCTTTCCGGCGCCTTGACAACGAACCAGGTGATCACCGCCAGGTCCGACGCCGTCCCAGGGGTCACCAGTCGTCTTCCATACCCTGTGAATGATATCTTGTCCAAATTCCCCTCCTCCTCGGGGTACTGCGGCTCTCCCAGGAAGAACCCCCCAGGGCTGTTGGGCAACAGGGAGGCGGACGCCAGGTCATCGGTCATCCTGCTGATGATGAACCGGGAGGTATGGTTCAGATCAATATGGCTTTCTATCCGGACCACCGCCTCGGAGACCCGGTAAAACGAACCATATGCCATACCTATCATGATCGACAGCACGGCCACGGCCACCAATAGCTCCACCAGGGTGAAGCCGGCCCGCCCTCTGGGGTCATCCCGCCGCGCCATCTTGCTGTTCATTTTCCAAAACCACATGCTGCCTCAACACGAATATGGGGGTCTGGTCTTCATCTTCCCCCCGGAATATGTTTATGATCAGCTCATAGCTTCCGGGGATGACGGTGGCCGCCATATTCCTCTCCGCCCAAAGTTCCGTCTTGTCTATCTTCTCGACTTTCATTTCATCGCCCAGGCCCTGGCCCTTAGGCCGTTTGCCGCTCTTCTCCCATATGAACAACTCCATCTCCTCCCGGGCCATGGTCACGGCTCTGGTCAGCTCGGTGGATTTGACCACTCCCAGGATCGTCTGGTTCATGGTGGACAGCAAAGTGGCCAGGGCTAGGGAGATGACCAATAGCGCCACAATTATCTCCAGCAGGGTGAACCCTCCCCGCCGGGGCAATATGCGACTATTCGCCAAACCCATGGCTTACCCCATACCCTTTCCGGAATGGAGGGAGGATAATTGACGGCCTATCTCCACGTATCCCTCGATTATTTTCACCCGCCCGGTGACCGGATGCACCACAAGGGTCATCACATCTCCCCCTTCTTCGCCGATGTGTATCGCGGAGTATTCCGCGAATCCCATGGGGAAAAAGTGGATGTGCGCCTTTCCTTTTTCCACCTTCTCCTGGCCGGGCGTCTGCACACTCAGAAACGACATATTCTCCGGCAGATGGGTCTCCTTGGCAAAAAGGATGTCCCGCTTTTCAAACTCTCCATCGGTATTCAGGAGAGATACGTAATACCCGTTCTCACTAAAATCCAGGGTCAATCTGTAGACCAGCTTGCTGGTGGCGGACTTGTCGTATATGGCGCTGATGGTGCGGGAGAGCTTTCGCGCTGCGGACTTTAGGCGCCACCCTCCCACGTCCGGCAGCCTGGGGATCAACATCGCGGACATGATGCCGATAATGAGCACCACCATGGCGATTTCCACCAGCGTGAATCCTCCTCGTCGGGCGCCCCTTCGCCTGTGGACATGGCTCACCCGTGGCCCGCCAGGAGCGCAGGCCCCGCCGGTCCACAGCCATCCCTTCTCCACCCTTGCAGCCATGATGGTTTAATCCATGTCCCAGCTTTGTATGTCGGCGTTAAACCCTTCGCCACCCATTTCCCCGTCGGCGCCCAGACATACGATATCGAAGTCGCCCTGGCTTCCTGGGGATATGTAAACATACGGGTTATCCCACGGATCCCTGGGGATTTTTTTCAAATAGCCATCGGGGCTGTATTTTTTGGGGATTCTCCCTGTGGTTGGTATTGTCACCAGCGCCGCCAGGCCCTGGTCCGTGTCGGGATAGAATCCGTTGTCCAGCTTGTACATGGACAGCGCCCCTTCCAGGGCCTTGATATCCATTCTCGCTTTGGTCACTCGCGCCTCGTCCGGCTTGCTCATAATCCGGGGCAGGATCACTGTGGCCAGAATCCCCAGGATCATTACCACCACCAATATCTCTATCAGGGTGAAACCTTCTTTTCCTTTTTCCCTTTTCAATCTCATTTTCACATCACTCCATTATTAATGCACAAGTTGACTCAGCTCGAAAATTGGCAGCAGGATGGCCAGCACCACAAACAGCACCACACCACCCATCAGCAAAATAAGCACAGGCTCCAGCACCTTGGTCATCACAGTGAGCCTGGTTTCCATCTCGAAATCATATGCGTCCGCCATCTTGGACAACATTCTTTCCAATTCACCAGAGCGCTCCCCCGCGGCGATCATCTGCACCGTAACCGGAGGGAACAGGCCGGAGTGCTTTATGGTCTCCGCCACGCCTTGCCCCTCCGTCACTCCGTTTATGGCCGAATCTACGACGCTGGCGTATGCCCGGTTGCCCAAAGAGTCCCGCGTGATGGACAAAGCCTCCAGCATGTCCACACCGGAGGATAGCAATATCCCCAAGGTGGAGGCGAACCTTCCAATGACCGAAGCGCGGACCACCTGGCCCACCACCGGCGCGTGGAGGATAACATGGTCAAACCAATCCGCCCCGGCGGGGGTGCGGATATATTTCATAAAGACAGAGATGGCCGCAGCCCCAGCCACCGCCAGGGCCGCCCACCATTTGGCCAGAAACCCCGAGATAGCCAGCAGGATCACCGTAACCAGGGGGAGGGCCTTGTCCATGTCCTCAAACATGCTTTGGGTTTTCGGCACCACGTATCCCAGAAGAAAAACCAGCACCCCGGCGCACAGCAGGGAGACTATGATCGGATATACCAGCGCCATGACCACTGCGGAGCGATGGCGCAATCCGCTCTCCTTGAAATCGGCCAGGCGGCCCATGGTTTGACCCAGCGCCCCGGAGCTTTCCCCCGCCCGCACCAGGCTGACATATGTATGGTCGAAATGGGAGCCATGCTCGGCCAGGGCGTCCGCCAGGGACGTCCCGGAGGAGACCTTCTCCCTGATTTCCGTTATCACTTTTTGAAAACGCAGATTTTCCACCTGTTCGATGAGGCTGTCCAGCGACTCCACCAGTGGAATGCCGGCGCCTTGCAAGGTTTCCAGCTGTCGTGTGAAGCCGGATATTTCCTTGGCCCCGATCCGGTTGAACAGCGCGTTGAGCGGACGGCGTTTGATCTCCCCCTGGGTGGTGTCCAGCTGCACACTGACGGTCAGGATACCCTGCCGACGCAGCTTGGCCCGGGCTTCCTTCGGATTCTCCGCGTCTATGATTCCTGCGGCGTCCCGTCCCTTTTCGCTGTACCCTTTATACTCATAAACCGGCATCAGCAGGCGCTCCTACACAATATCGGAAGTTTCACGGATCACTTCCTCCAGCGATGTGATTCCCTGCGTCACCAGATCCAGCCCATACTGGCGCATGCCGACAAATCCTTTCTTTTCCGCCACGCGCTTTATGTCGGAGGAGTTCACCTTGCGCACGATCTGGGTCCGGATATCATCGTCTATGATCAGCAGCTCGTATATTCCCGTCCGTCCAGTGTAGCCGGTCATCCTGCACGCAGGGCAGCCGACCGCCCGGTAAAAACGGGCGCCAGGCTTTGTGAAAGAAGGATTAACTCTCATCTCGGAAAAATGCTCCGGCCCAGGGGCATACCCCTCCCTGCACGCCGGGCACAGGACACGAACCAGCCTTTGGGCCAGGGCGGCCAGAAGCGAGGAAGAGATGAGAAATGGCTCCACCCCCATGTCCAGCATCCTGGCCACCGCTCCGGCGGCGTCGTTGGTGTGCACAGTGGAGAAGACGAGATGGCCGGTGAGAGAGGCCTGGACGGAGATCCGGGCGGTTTCCACGTCACGGATCTCCCCCACCATTATCACGTCCGGATCCTGCCGCAAAATGGAGCGCAGCCCCGCGGCGAAATCCAGCCCGATCTTCGGGTTCACCTGCATCTGCCCCACCCCCGAGAGCTGATATTCGATGGGATCCTCTACGGTAATTATATTCTTCTCTATGGTATTTATCCTGCTAAGAGCCGCGTACAGGGATGTGGTTTTCCCGGAGCCGGTTTTGCCGCAAACCAGGATGATTCCATGGGGGGATTTGACAAGCTGCTTGATATTCTCCAGCACTTTGCCGCGCATCCCGATGGTTTCCAGATCATAAAGCTTGCGGGATTTGTCCAAAAGCCGCATCACGATCCGCTCTCCATTGGCGGTGGGGATGGCGCTGACGCGGATGTCCACCTCCTTGCCGGCGATGATGATCTTTATCCTTCCGTCCTGGGGCAGCCTTTTCTCCGCTATATCCAGCTTGGCCATGATCTTTATCCGGGAGGCGACCAGCGCCTGGAGCCTGCGGGGTGGCTTGATGACGTTGCGCAAGGCGCCGTCCACCCGGAAGCGGACGATCAGCTCGCGCTCGTAGGGTTCTATGTGGATATCGGAGGCGTTTTCCTTCACCGCCTGGACTAAAAGCGAGTTGACCAGGCGGATCACCGGAGCTTCGGCGCTGGCCTCCAGCAGGTCCTGCGGCAGGCCATGGATCAAAGTGTCCAGATCCGCCTCTCCCTCGATATCATCCATCACCTCATCCGCCGAATGGGCGGAAAGGTCGAAAGTCTTGTTGATCGCCTCGATCAGGGTTTGCTCGTCGGTGACCGCCACGTCCACCGGCATCCCATACACCAGCCGAAGGTCCTCCACCGATTGCAGGTCCAGCGGACGGGAGGAGGCGGCCATCAGGCGCCCATCGGAGACACGCAACGGCAACACCATGTTTGATTTGCAGAACTGGAAAGTGGCCCGGGCCGCCAATTCCGGATCCATCTCCTCCAGATTTATGGCGTCCAGCCAGGGGATCCCCAGGCGGTCGGCCAGGCTTTTGGGGTCATGCTCCTCCAGGGAGGCTTCCAGCCCGTTCTCTTGCTGATCAGGGGAGATCTGTTTCACCATTGGCGCCTCACTGGCTCAAGGTCCCGGAGGAGGCGCCCTTTTCACTCTGTCCGGCGCCGCTCTTTTCCTTTCCTGGTTCACTTTCATCAGTCACGGCGGAGCTGAAATCCCCTTCCTCCCCGCTCATCCGAAGCGAGCCTCTCTTGTTTTCGACCAAATCCTTCATCTGACGATCGTTGTCGATGATATGAGGCGTCAGGAACACCAGCAGGTTTGTTTTTGTCTTCTGCTTGGTCTTGTACTTGAAGAGCCACCCCAGCAGGGGGATATCCCCCAGAAGCGGCACCTTGCTTTCCACATCGTTCAGGTCGTCGCGGATAAGCCCGCCGATGACCACGTTCTGGCCATCGGAGACGACAACGGTGGTTTCCACCGAGCGGGTGAAGGTTATCAGATCCTTCGCCTTCTCCAGCTGGGTGGGGGAAATGGATGATATCTCCTGGTATACATCCAGCTTCACCACATTTGATTCAGAAATCTGCGGGGTGATTTTCAGTGTGATACCGATATTCTTCCTCTCGATGGTGGTCAGGGTGGTGCCTCCCGTGTTCTGGGACTGGCCCGTGACGAAGGGGACGTTCTGGGCCACCACTATCTCCGCCTTCTTGTTGTCGGTGGTCAGGATGTTGGGAGTGGAGAGAATATTGATGCCCGACTCCGTCTGCAGGGCGTGCATGAGGGCGCCGATGTTCAAAAAGTCCACACCCGCAAAGCTTATGATTCCGTCCACCACCCCGATGGCCAGGCCCTGGGGAGCGTTCAGCGGGTTCTCGGCCATGGCGTTCAAGTTGCCGAAGTTGGTTCCGCCGATCCCTTGTAATCCAGGATTGTTGAAATTGGAGGTGGTTCTCCATTCGATGCCGAACTGGCGCTGTTTATCGGTGGTGATCTCCATGATAAGCGCCTCCACAAAAACCTGCCTGCGTCTTTTATCCAGCCTTTCGATGACTTCCTTCAATGTGTCATAGTCCTCCCTGGAGGCTGTGATCACCAGGGAGTTTGTGGCCTTGTCCGGCGTGACGGTTATCTCCCCCTGGAGGCTCAGGGAACCTGCGGCTCCTGGCATGCCCCCTGGCGGAGGTACACCGGGGGGGGCGCTCCTTCGAACCGGGGCGCCGTTGGGGCTGGTGGATTCCGACACCACATTGTTGAGCACCTTGGCCAGCTCCTCGGCGTCTGCGTTCTTCAGGTAATAGACATTGATCTTCCCCTGGCCCATGGGCGCCGGCTGGTCTAGTTGTTCTATCAGGGCGATCATCCGGTTGGTGACCGGTTCGCTGGCCACCAGGATGATGGCGTTTAACCTGTCATCGGGGATGATTTTAGGTTGCGGCTGGTTGGCGACCTCGATCATTGACCTGGGCATGCCCGGCGCGCCGGGAGCTCCCGGCGCCCTCGGCACAGGGGGACTGGGACGCCCCCCGCGACTGTTGATCATGCCGCGCATCCCCTGGCCGTCGCTACTGAACAGCTGGGATACCTTTTCCGCAATTTCCTTGGCGCCCGCGTATATCAGCCTGTGCACGGTTATTTTCTCTTCTTCCCCCGGCACATCCAGTTTTTCCATGATCTTGCGCAGCTTTTCCACGTTCGCGGCGAAGTCGACTATCAAGATGGTGTTTGTTTCCTGGTGGTATGTGATGAAGCTTGTGACAGGCAACAGGGGACGGAGGGTGTTTATCATCATGTCCCCTTTGGAATACTTCAGCGGTATCAACATGGTCACCACCTTGTCATTCTCTTTTCCCTTGCCGCTTCGAAAGGGCCCCAGTTGCTTGGCCTCCACCAATGGAACCACTTTTATAACCTCCCCCGATTCCACCAGAGAGTATCCGTAAACTCCCAGAGTCGACTCAAACACCCTCATGGCCTCGGATGGCTTGACCTTCTTGGGCGATATGATGGTGACTTTTCCCTTGACCTGTTCGTCCACGACAAAGTTGGCCCCGGTAAAATCCGACATGGCTTTGATGAATATCTTGATATCCACATCGTTAAAGTCCAGGCTGACCAGCCCGTCCGAGTCTATTTTGGGTTTTGCTGTTTCCTTGGAGCGGCCGGATTTTTCCTGGCTCCTTTGTTCTTGTTCGGCTCCGTTCCCCCGAGAGGGAATCTTGCCGGGAATCCTTTCGTCCGATGGCATTTGCCTGCCCATGGGGGAGCCTTCCACTCCCACTGGGTCCTCCATGGCAGGGGTCCCCGCCCCCATCTGCGCGTCATCATAGACTTCGGGCGCTCCCACCCCCATCTGGGCGTCTTCATAAGCTTCAGGCGTGTCTATACCCATCTGGGCGGCTTCGTCTTCGGGGACGGCAGGAATAGGCGGTTCCCATTGCTGCGCTTGCGCCGCCGCCGGGGCCATGGAAAATGTAGACATATAGGAAGGCGTCGCCACCAGCGACACCAGAATAAGTAAGGTGATTCCCCCAGTTCTCATTGAACGTTAAACCTCAAAGTTGATTTTTGGTTACCCCGAAGGATGTCCACGTTAAAATATGATTCGTTTCTTAGCACCTGGAACAGTTCCAATCCCTTTTCCGCCGAATTCAGCTCCACACCGTTGATGCTTTGCACCACATCCTGGTCTTTGAGTCCGATTTTGTCGAAGATGGAGTCTTTACGTACGGCGAAAAGCTTGAACCCGTTGGTGACTCCGGAACTGTCCATGTTTGGCACCGCCCGGACCTGGGTCAGCAATTGGTTCATATTTTTAAGCTGCGCTTCAAGATAGCCCTTGGAAATATTGGCGCCGTCGCCGGTGGCCATCACATCGGTTCCCAGGTAGGTTTTCCTTGCGCCTGGAGTGAACCTGCCACTGCCGGATGAAGCCTGTTCATTAAAATCCACTTCCAGCGCTTCGAGCCTGCCATTGTTCAGCAGCATGACTCTATTGCGCTCGATCCCCACTATCTTGGCGCCGCTCACCATTTCATGAAGCCGGAAGGTTTCCTCTGCGCCAGAGCCCACCCGGATAACCGCCAGGCTGAAGTTCTCCCAGACCATGGTTCCTGTCAGCTTCAGATTAAGATCCGATATGGGAGCGTCCGTTCCCGCCCCAGCCCCCGCTACAAACCGGGTTTCATCCACGCTGCTCTTATCCTTCGTGGACTCTGAATTGAAAATATTGCGCCTGAATATCGCGGTGTAATCCCGAAGGGGAACACCGGCATCGAGGGGAGACTCCGATGAAACCTCGGAGGGGGAGCCGGGCGATGTGGATCTGGAAGCGATGACAATCCCATTGACCACACCGGCTGACAGCCAGCTTATCAGCAGGATCAGCGCAATGTGGATCGCCACCCATCCCATCCTGGGAAGACGGATACTTTCAAGCATAAATAGTCACTTTGAGTAATTTGAGATTGTTGTACGGACACACCGGAGGGATTTTGAAAGATTTTTTTTCTTTTATCGGTTTATCGGACTCCTGGAAGGATCTTTGAAAAGTTGAACCGCATCGCCTCTTCCGCCTCCGACAAGGTCTGGATGGCCACTTTTCTGGCTTTTACAGAGCCTTGCTGCAGGATATCCAGCACTTCGTCCGGTCTTTGCCCCCAATACGCCCGTTTCTCCAGGAGTGGCTCCAAGTATTTGAATACATTATCCGCCAAAGCTTTTTTGCATGCCACGCATCCCCTTTTGGCCTCCCTGCACTCCTGCGTGGTCGCCTCGTTTTCCTCATCCGAGGAAAAGACCTTGTGGAAGCTGAACGCCACGCATTTTTCCGGATCGCCAGGATCGGTCTTGCGCACTCTGGCAGGGTCGGTGATGATATTCTTTATCTTGCCGAACATCTCCTCTTTTGAGTCGGAAAGATAAATAGCGTTGCCATAGGACTTGCTCATCTTCCTTCCGTCAGTTCCCGGCAGCTTGGGCACGGAGCTCATTTTCCCCTCCGGCTCCACAAACACCTTGCTCTTGTATATGTCATGGAAGCGCCGGACAATCTCCCGGGTCAGCTCCAGATGGGGCAGCTGGTCTATCCCCACCGGGACATAATGGGCGTTATACAGGACTATGTCGGCGGCCTGGAGCACGGGATATCCGAGAAACCCGTAGGTGTGCAGATCCCGGTTGCTGACCTGTTCCATCTTCTCCTTGTAGCTTGGCACCCGTTCAAGCCAGGGCAGTGGAGTTATCATGGAGAAGATCAGGTGCAGCACGGCATGCTCCGGGATCAGCGACTGGACGAAAAGGACGGCTTTTTCCGGATCCAGCCCCGCAGCCATCCAGTTGATCCCCAGGTCCATCAGGTTGTCTTCCAGCTCCGCAGTATCCTCATAGTTGCTGGAGAGCGAATGCCAGTCCGCGGCGAAGTAATAGCACTCATACTCCTCCTGCATCTTCACCCAATTGTTCAGGGCGCCCAGAAGGTTGCCCAGGTGCAGCTTGCCGGTGGTCTGCATACCGGAAAGGACACGTTTTTTGCTCATGGAAATCCCCGAATCCAGAAAATTAAACCTCTAACAACAGATACAGAATCACGTTGATCAAAGGCAAGATTGTCCAGTTTATAATATTTAACGGATTAAAATACAAGATGAAAATCAGGATCCCCAGCCCGTACATTTCTATCTGGGCGAATTGTTTCGCCTCCTCGTCCGGCAACAGCCCGGTGACGATCCTGCCCCCATCGGCCGGGGGAATGGGGATCATGTTGATCACGGCCAGCAGCACATTGACGATAACAGATATAAAGAGGGTGTAGAACACCGTGGTCATCATGGAGCCGGTCAGATCCAGAGTGTTGCTCCCCATCTGCACACTGAATACGGCATAGGCTTCCGCATCGGCGTAACCAAGAATCCTGATAAACATGGCGGAGATTACCGCCAACACTATATTGGTGGCAGGCCCTGCCGCCGCCACCCATATCATGTCCCTCTTGGGATTTTTCAGATTCCTGAAATCCACCGGCACAGGCTTGGCGAAGGCGAAGACAAAGGGCTTTCCCAGAGCCGTGATGGACGCCAGATACAGGAGGGTTGGCAATACAATGGTGCCAAACCAGTGGATATGGGCGATCGGGTTCAAGGTCAGCCTTCCCATCAGCTTGGCCGTCTGGTCGCCTAGCCGAAGGGCCGTGTATCCATGGGCCACTTCGTGGAACACCACCGCCAGAGCAATAGCCAGCAGCAGCGAACACAGATGAATTAATGTTTCCGCGATTTCCATTATTCTAGTCTTTTATCAGCTATCAGATATTTCATCGGTTCGGCAGGCGGCATGGCCAAAACGGATTCCAGACGCCCTGCCCTTTGGCGGGACGGAAGAATTGGGCCGGATTACTGCATGGCCGAAGGGAAATGTTGTCATGCCGGATTTTTCGAGAGGCCTTCCATTAAAAATTCAAGTTACTACCGCAGCGTCATTCGCCAGTTCAATATCCATTCTAAGGCATCATACGGTGGATTCTCCAAATAAATATGAAAAGTAACGGACATTGGGCCATAATAATGGGGAAAACAATCCTTTTAGAGGCGTCATGACCGATTATTACGATTCCAACGACCTGCCAAGGTTCGGCGAAATTGGGGAAGAAGCCCCCGAGCTGGCAAAGAAATTCTTCGATTACTATAAGGCCGTGTTCGAAGAGGGGGAACTAACCGAAAGGGAAAAAGCGCTGATCGCCCTGGGAGTGGCCCATGCCGTCCAATGCCCCTACTGTATAGACGCCACCACCCAGGGATGCCTGGAAAAAGGCTCCAACCTGGCGGAGATGACAGAGGCTGTGCATGTGGCCAGCGCCATAAGAGGAGGCGCCACCCTGGTCCACGGCCTGCAAATGAAGAATATAGCGAAAAAAATCTCCATTTAATCCAGACCATGACTTCCCACCCTTCATCGAAACACGCCAGCCAGACCGCAGACGCCCATACCAACGATCGCGGGCGCTCCTTCGGCGCCACCCTGGAGCGAGACGGTCTTCTGCTGCACAGGGACAGGCTTTCCACCCTGCAGGTGAATGTGGGATATGTGTGTAACCAGACATGCAAGCACTGTCATGTGGAGGCTGGGCCGGACCGGAAAGAGACTATGGACAGGGCCACCGCCGAGCAGGTGGTCCGATTCGCCGCCAATGTCAGGTTGGACACAGTTGATATCACCGGAGGGGCCACGGAGATGTGCGCCCAGTTGCCATATCTGGTGGAGAACCTGCGGCCCCACGTGGAAAGGCTCATAGTGCGGACCAACCTCACCGCCACAGGCGCCAGCGGCGCCGGGACTCGATTGGAGAGGTATATCGAATTGCTCAAAGAGGCCAACGCTGTGGTGATCGCCTCCTTTCCTGCGCCGAACAAGGGACAGACCGACGCGCAACGGGGCGATGGGGTGTTTGAAAAAAGCGTCTCGGCCCTGCAGGCGCTGAACAAAGCTGGCTATGGAATCGCCGGAAGCGGGCTGGAGCTGAACCTGGTGTCCAACCCGGTCGGCGCGTTTCTGCCTTCTGCCCAGGAAAAAGCGGAATCAAAATTCCGCAGCGACCTCAGGCGCAAATACTCGGTGGAGTTTAGCAACCTGCTCACTTTCGCCAATGTTCCCCTGGGCAGGTTCCGCCGTTGGCTTGTCGATTCCGGGAACCAGGAGGACTACTTCCGCAAGTTACAGGAAGGCTTCAATCCCTGCGCCATCAACGGGCTTATGTGCCGCTCGCTGATATCCGTCGGGTGGGACGGTTATATGTACGATTGCGATTTCAATCTGGCCGCCGACCTTCCCCTGGGTGGGAGGAAGACCCATATCACCGAATTGGATGGCCCACCGGCGCCCGGCGCCCCCATCGCCGTGGCGGACCACTGTTTCGCCTGCGCCGCCGGCAGCGGCTTCACATGAGTGGGCGCCATAGTGTCCTGAGTGTCAGGACCTCCCGGATCATCTCTTGTTGTGTTTGTTTTCGCTATGCCAGCTTGAACTGGCGCACCACGGAATTCAGCTCCACGGCCACCATCGCCAGCTTTCTCGAAGCTCCATTAATCCGCTGGATTCCATCGCTCTGCCCATTCACTTCGGAGCTGACTCCTCTTATATCTGCAAAAACACCGTTTGTTCCCTGGGCGGCGTCCCCAACGTTTTGCGAGACGTTACTGGCTGTGGCGGATATTTCCTGCAAGCTGCTGGCCATGTCATGCGCGCCTTCGGCGGTCATTCCGATATTTTGGGATATTTCCCCAACCATGCCGACCTGCTCTTCCACAGAATGACTGATGGTTTTCACTGAATTGGTCATGGAGTTAATGATTAACGCCACATCAGCGATTACCTGTACCGCTTTGTTGGTGTTTTCCCGCATCCCGTTTATTTTGGCGGAAATTTCCTCCGCAGCCTTCGCGCTCTGGTCGGCCAACTGCTTTATCTCGTTGGCCACTACGGCAAATCCTTTTCCGGCGGACCCTGCGCTGGCGGCCTCGATCTTGGCGTTCAGCGCCAGAAGATTGGTTTGCTCTGCGATTTTTTTTATCAGAATAGTAACCTTGCCGATCTCCTGAGCCCCGGCTCCCAGGGAACTCATGGCCTGGGAAGCGTTGCGCGATAAATCCATGGCCTTTCTTGCGGTTTTCGAAGAGTCCTTGGCGCTATCGTCTATCTTGACTATGGACACCTTCATCCGCTCCATAACCGAGGAAACCCCCGACATATCCTGGCTCATTTTCCCGGCGCTGTTGGAAATGTTGGAAACCACCTGGCTGATCTGCTCCACGGAGGAGGCCATGGTGTTTATGTTGCTGGAGAGTTGCTCTGTGGCGCTGGTCACGTTGGTTGCGCCTTCCGTGATTTTTGACGTGCCTCCCACAAGCGTATTGGAAATTGAAAGCAATTCCTTAGCCGAAGTCGACAGGATATTCGTATTTTGAGCGACCTTTTCCAGCTGCCCCCTCAGGTTTTCCGCGAATTGATTAAACCATCCGGCCAACTCGCCCAACTCGTCCCCGGATTCGACGACAATCCGTTTCGTCAGATCCCCGTGCCCCTCTGCCATGTCACGCAACATATTGTTAAGGTTGCGTATTCCTCCCAGCAAACCCTTTGCGATCCATACAATGGCGACGGTTAAAAGCATTGCGGAAACAATTACAACAACCAGACTGACTATGCTGGCCATCTCGGAGGCCTTCTCTCCTTCCAGGACCGCCTCGGACGCAGAAGAGGCCGCTGAATTTCCCATTGTGGACAGGGCTGCGTTAACGCTGTTTCCCATTTCTCTCACGTTATCGCCCAGTTCGATGAATTCCCAACCCGGAGCCTTGGTGGCCTGAAGCCTTGGCAATTCGATCTGAACAGCCTTGGATATCTCATTGATATTATTCTGTATAGACTCCGCCAGCCTGATTTCATCTTCACTGCTTGCGCCTGCCAGCACAAGGCTGTGATTGGATTGGATTGTGGATATCATGCGCGGAAGATCGGTCAACTCTTTCGACTTCAGGATTCCCATCTCACGCGTCATGATGATATCGTCTATTTCCAGCATAATCTGCAGAATGTTTATCCGTATGGCCTGAATCGCCGACATGTGTTTTTGAACCGCAAACACTCGCCTGGTACCATCCACAGCTTGACCATCCACCCAAACGGAAATGGCAAACTGGCCTATTTGCACAGCTATAACCACAAATCCAAGAGCTATCAGTTTTTGCCTGATGCTGATGCCATGCCTGATCGCGGACAAAAAGCCCCCAAGAAATCTCATACTACGTACTCCGATAAAAAATGTGTTATTGTCGGTTGTCAAAACCAAAGGGAATGAGCATTCACATTTTTCTCGGTTGCAGGCACGCAAAGGTGTGGCGTGAGTCGGTATAGCGAATCGGACAGAATATGACTGGTATCCATGTAAATTTCTGCTCATTTTCCCCGGCCATCCCCCAATGGCCATTTCCAGGATCACAATGGTACACCAACAGTAACATTTTGTCAAACATCAATAAATTATTTAAATACCTCCACAGGTAGCGCTTTTTTATCAACAGGTTAGATTCTTGTTGCGCACCGACTCACAGTATCGGGCGCCGGATGTCAGGAAGGGGATCCGGTCTCCGGAATAGGCTGCGGTTCTGCGGCCTGGATCTTCGGCTCCAGATGATACTGGTGGCAAGTGGCGCAGACGGAATGAACCCGTTTTTTCTTGTGGCAGGCAATACATTTTTGCGGCATGACCCCGCCCCCTTTGGCATCGAACATCACCGTCTCCACCTGGTCATGGCAATCGAAGCATTTCACCCCCAGCCGGGTCATATGCCGGAACATGGCGTCCACCAGAAAGGCGCCGCTATGGCGGATCGGTTTGGCCTTCGGCCCGAGATGGCATCCCATACATTTTTTCTCCACATACTCCCCTCCCTGGTAAAAAGTATTGTGGGTCAGCAGCACACCGGACTTGCGGGAGATCGGCTTCATTCCATAGCCCGAATCTTCCACATGGACATCGAAGTGATGGCAATTGACACACTCCTCCGTTTTCACCAGCTTGAGGCTGTTCGTTTCCCCTTTATGCTCCCGATGGCAATCCACGCACGTCGCCCTGGCGTCCACATCCTTGACCTTCAGGTGTTTCGGGTCGCTGTGGCAGGTCGTGCAAGGAGAGTCCCGCAGGCCCTTCACCTCCGGATGAACAAGCTGGAAATGCTTTTTCTCCTCATGGCAAGCCATGCACTTGGCCTCGCTCACTCCTTGCCATGGCAGGTGGCAGCTTTCGCAATCATCCTCCAGTTCCTTGTGCTTCATGGACAACGGCCCATCCAGGAATATCTTCCCGGCCTCGGTCTGCCCCTTAACCCACACGAAGGCCACAATGGATAGCCCGGCGGCGATGGTGATGGCCAGTCTGCCGTAGTTCCTTCTCATCTCTGCTGCGCCATGTCAGTAATAAAACGATCCCAGGATGTGGAACGACAGCGCCACCAGCAAAGCCATTGTCAGGGGGACATGGAGATAGAGCCACACTCTCAATGAATTGAGCATCGCCCATTTATGGGAAAGTCGCTCTTTCTCCATATAAATCGCCCCCACCAGGGACATACCGTATACTTCGTCGGACTGCGTCTCCAGTTGCAGGGCTTCCATTTTCTCCCTGCAGGCTTTGATAACCTCTTCCTCATCGGAAAAGATGTATCCCCATTTCACCCCATGGGAGGCCAGGCTGGGGCGGATATGCTTGTTGTATGTTTCCATGAATTTGTCCGACCTGTTTTCCGCCTGTTTATCCGCCTCCGCCAGAAGTTTCTCGAACCTTGCGCCTATGACTTCCATAGTCATCACATGCTTCCCATATTTGGACAGGGAGAGAGGAACCACTTTATATAGAATGGCGCCGATAGCCCCGCTGGCGGTCACCAGCAGGAACAGGGTTAGCAACAAGCCGCTGAGCGCCCCGCCAGTCCGAAATCCGGAATGGAGGAAGACCACCACGATGAGAATGACACCGATGTATACGTGGGATTGGGCCCAGGAATGAAGCGACCCAACAGACGCCCTCAGAAGGCTTTTGCGTATCCTGTATCCTGAAAGGAACAGGATCAAAGCCAGAGCCAGGATGCCATAAAGAAGCCCCATTCCATCGCCGGGCGAGTATGAGGACTCGTCGATTTTCATGGAGTATCTGATGGCCAGAAGAGCCGCCACTATCACTGTGAACAGGATCGGCCACGCGCTCTTGATCAGGCTGTAATCGCTTTTCTCCAGGTTATCCATGGCCGATCACCCCACCGAGATCAAGTCGGAGAAATATTCCGTGGGGTTCACCCGGCGCGCCGCGCCGGTGGGGCAATTGTATACACACCCCATCTGGCTGAACCCGCGGCACATGTCGCATTTCACCGCTCGTCGCCTCTTCTTCCTTTTTCTTATGCCGGAGTCCACCTTATTCCTTTCCATGGTCTCCTTGTCCCCCTCCGGCCCCCGGTTCAAGTCCGCATTCCCCCGCTCCTCCCCGGCCTCCGTGGAGTTGAACAAGAATGAGAATATCCTCCGTATGGCGCCATTTTGATAATCCTGTTCCAGCTCCACGATGCTGATATTGCCGAAGGGGCAATTTCTGGCGCACCCTCCACAGCCGATGCAAAAGTCCTTGTGATATATCTCCCCGTTGCTGTCCCGGGTGATGGCCCCGGTGGGGCACTGGGCCATGCAGGTGGGGTCTTCGCAGTTGCGGCAGGAGGTGGGGATGAAGATGAAGCTGCTTATCTTGGCGCCGTTGCGAACCAGCCTGGACTTGCCATTGTGCAAAGCGGCGCAAGCCTCCACGCAGGTGTCGCACTGGACGCATTTGGTGGTATCCATTATCAGCAGCGATTTGGTGGAGATGACACCATCTTCTATTGTGGACTGCAGCGCGTTGGCCAGGTTTGTGTCCTGGCTGATCTGCAGGTTCCGCTCTTCCCTTTGCCCGGCGGCGGATTCCAGGTTCCGTCGAATCCCAGGATTGCTGGACAGCAGGTTGGCGAAATCCTCCACGGCGATCTTGATCACCTCCACCCGGTTGATGGCGGAGATCGTGGCCATCCTCTTCTCTCCCTCGTTGAGCAGGGCCATCTCGCCGAAGCAATGCCCTTCTTTAAGATACGCCAGCGCCTTCTCTTTCCCGTTGTTGTTCTGGCTAACCTTCACGAACCCGTACCGGATCAGATAAAAGGCGTCCGCATCATCCCCCTCACTGAAAATCAGATCCCCCTTGCTATACGAGTTCAGTGTAACCCGGTCCACCAGCCTGTCCACAAAGGATTCGGACACCCCGGAGAACATGGGAACCTTCATAAGCTGGTTTCTCAGCGCCCTTTCTCGATACAGCGCGTCCATCTTTTTCTTTATGGAGCCAAACTTGTCCAGCAGCTGGAACATGCTGCTTCTGGAGATGTTCAGGATCACCGAGGGTTTCATGGCAATGATATCGGCGGTGCGTGGAGCGCCGGACATGGCGGCGATCTCCCCGAACACTTCGCCATCGCTGAGGATTATCCTGTTCCCCCTCCCCCCGCCACCTCGGGGCAACCCCACCTGCACCATGCCGGAGAGGATCACATGGCAGTTTTCGTCATACTCCCCTTCCCTGCATATAAGATCATCGGGAAGGTATTCGTTGACTTCGCATTCGGACAGCGCCGAAGCCAGATCCGCCTGGTTCTCATCCGCAAAAAGGGATATGGACGACAGGGATGAAAGGGTCTTAAGCTTCAGATTCATATTGGGCATGCTCCTGTCACTTTCGCCGTCATACTATCAAGCGCTCCTGGGGAAACCATACCAGTCTGCGCCAGTCATTGTTAAAACCTGATACTCATATTGCGTCTTTAAGAATATATCAAATAATCAAAGCGGCTATAACAACAATCTGGATCAGGATAACCGCCTTGTTTCCATGGCCAACCCTCGCCCTGATTCCCGTCTTAGGCTATAATCGCATAACTCATCACATATTGGATGGACAATGAAGTTTCTGATTACGTTGCTGGCTTCCGGAAAGCTTTTCAAGATCCTCTCCACTGGCGGAACCATGCTTCTGTCGGTTTTCGCCTATTCCCTGGTCTTCGGATGGATGTACGCCGCTGGGCTGGTGGCGCTGATCTTCTTCCACGAGATGGGCCACTACCTGGCCGCCCGCCAGAAAGGGCTGGATGTAGGAGCCCCCATGTTCATTCCTTTCGTGGGAGCGTTCATCGCGCTCAAGGAAAAGCCGATGGATGTGGAGACGGAGGCTTATGTGGGGTTCGGCGGACCTTTCGTGGGCACCCTGGCGGCGCTGGGATGCTACTATCTGGCCATTGCCAACGAAAGCCCCATTCTTCTGGCGCTCTCATATTCCGGATTCTTCATAAACCTGTTCAACCTCATCCCGATATCCCCTTTCGATGGCGGACGGATCACGGCCATTCTCAGCCCCAGGATATGGCTCATCGGCGTCCCTATACTGATCATCGTGTTTCTATACAGGCCCAGTCCGCTGCTGATCCTGATGGCCATCATCGCCGCCCCCAGCATCTATGCCGCGCTGCATCATAACCCTAAAGATGAAGAGACCGCCAAATACTATAGCGCCAGCCTGGAAAAAAGGATCATATACGGAGTGTACTACATCACCCTGGTGGTGTTCCTGGCGGTGATGACCAACGATGTTCACGAAATGCTTGCCAGTTATCGATAGTGGATCATGAATCTGCATAGTATCCGGATATCAATATCCAGAAATGGAAATCAAGATTGACTGCCACGATAGCCAGGAATACAATCAGTTAAGGGGAATTGTCGCTTTATTGACTTTGCCGCCTCACTATTTTCTTTCTATCGGAGAGGTGAAGTGATGTCTGCTGTCAGGCTTGCTTTTTATTTCGTCTCTATTTCCAGCCTCGCGTTCATGGCGTTTGGCTGCAGTTCCGGATCCGGCGATAACCCAGGGCCCTCCCAGGCTGTGGAAACCGGATCACCTTACTTATCTGGCTTGTATGACTTTAAAGTGGAAGTCGCCAGCTCAAACTGCTCCGATGGCTCACAACCGCGCCAGGGATTCGGCTTTTCCGTCGAGATCATCCAGAACGGAACATTAATAGAAGCCAGGAATAATGGCCAGACAGCAGGCCGGGGTGACATTGACCCAACCGGCAAGTTCCACATGTCCGGTTCTTTGGAGGA
>Ga0224501_10001168_pt1 | contig 20261 bp, 10 predicted proteins | sample SF_Oct11_sed_USG_4_FD_169105 | JGI IMG/M metagenome (GOLD analysis project Ga0224501, IMG submission 169105) | Sediment microbial communities from San Francisco Bay, California, United States - SF_Oct11_sed_USGS_8_1 | ecosystem: Environmental > Aquatic > Marine > Sediment | place: USA...
ACAATTATATAATAATTTTATACAATATTTATTTTATTTGTTCTGCATGGGAACTTGGCCATACGGACATCCTAAGTCTGGTTCTAGAGCTGTAGAAGCTAAGAATTATGTGAGGAACCTATATTCACTGCATGGGCCTGGTATGGCCAGGGCTTGAACCCAGGGGACAACAATCTCCGGCTAAATACTCTAGCCATGAAGAAATAACCGCTATCCCGGTTTAGCTCTGAACACAGGAGTGCCATGTCAATGATCAATCTCTTATAGAACACTGATTGGGATCACGTACGAGACCAGGAGGCACCGTTCATTCCTCAACCAGAGGATGAAACGGACACCGGATATTTCCAGCCTCGGAACCAGCTACAACAGATTCACATGTCCAACATAAATCATTAGCAATAGCAACAATCTACTACAATTTCCATACAAACCGCATATACGTGAATCTACGGAATAAGGCTGCTTTATATTCAACCGGTTTTAAATTGGTATGGATTTATTTATTTACTGATTTTTATTTTTAAAACCACATATTTCAATACTTGAACCATTTGCCAACCCATGGATCTATAGAGTGGTAACGGGTTATATTTCTCACACATTGCAATGATTAAAATAAAAATATTCATTAGACCAGATGCTACCGCTTGGTGCTGCCAGCTGCTTCTATCTTTCGCGCCAATCTGAAAAAGAAGATAATCAGACATAACCAACGTCTACCAGGTGCTGTCAATTGGTTGGTCTTGTAATCCAACACATTACAAAGAGGGGATAACTCTGCCAAGGCCATAATGAGCGGGCACAGGCTTCTGACTTATTCAAACCAATTAAGAGATATCCAAATAACCTTAGAGGTATATGAACTTACGCGCCATAGAGGATACCAGCAAGGTGAGCAGCGTGATCAAAGAGCTTCCAGCCAAACAGCAATCCGCAGGAGTCAAATGTTACTATAGCCATGAAAGCCTACAACAGTAATTCTAGAGAGAAAGTTTGTCAGGGAAAGTGTATATCATACCATTATTCTGTGATCGTCCTTCATGCCTGTAACTGCTTACTTAGTCACCAATCTACACATATGCGTACCATGTTGTCATTGCAGCTAGTTAGAATCGAGCGAACGGGCTTTCGTTTCAATAAGAAACAACTATCAATTTCATTAGTCACTTTTGTAACTCGCAACAGTGACAAAATACCAGAGTGATTCTTAGAAATGCCCAGCCATTCACTAATAATGGGTGGACACAACAACTATCCTTACCGTCTGGGCTGTGAAGCTGTGAGGATATATTTGATCTAGCAATGCTATAGAGAACCTAGCTTCAGGGAATTTAGTAACTGTGTAGCCTATGAGAGCAAGAATAGCACCAGATGCTCCCAAACTCCGGCTGACTCTCAGAGGTGTGGTACTGAGTGTGCGTGCATAGCTTCCCAAGGCTGCCACCAACCCTAAAATTATAACATAACGTACTTGTATGTGATTACGTTCCTGCCAATATAAAAATTGTTTGTGTCCCTCAGTCGAGGCTACTAGACAAATAGACGTACCACTGCAGCCGAAGGGTGAGAACATTTGTCCAGAAAGTTACTATGTTTGTTTTCAGGGTGGAATTGTGAGAATTGAAAGGTGAAGAGTGAGTGAGATGCGATTTTGTTATTGCGCCAGTGTCTAGAGAGGTTATATCGAGATGTGCATGTATTGATAGGTTACTAAATCGCATGTACCATGAGTGAGTCTCATGAAAAAATTTTGGAAAAAAACTTCAAATACATACATACCTCCGGATATGTATATGTGCAGAAGGTGAGCAGGATTTGGTATAATATCAGTAAGAGAAGATAACACATACATATTAAAGAATATATGTAAAGGCTCTATATGGCTAAATATAGATCCGAGCATGGAGACACACGGAGCTCCCCCTACAAACAAAGAGAGACAATGAGGAAAAATACATTTCAATCCCATTCTTATCGAAAGATAACTCGCAGGGATCCACGGACATGATTGTCAAAAAGATTTGTCAGTGTTCATAAGACAGAGCATGATATGATGTGTACTTATATAAAGTTGTAATTTTATGTCGCTCTTTTTGTGATTTGTATGTAGGTATATTTGTTCTTCTTTCTTTTGTTGTCATTAGGAGGTCGAAAAAGTTATTTTGATAGACTTATGGAAAAAACCTCAATAAACATGTCTAAATACTAAATTAATAGAACTACTGATGTATTTTGTAGAAACAACTGGAGTGAGCTAACCGAGAAGGGAAATGTGTGAACAAACAAAGGGAATGTCTTCATCCAGCATTAGAAACATCATGGTTAAACTATATGGGCATTTTCAGTTGATCTTTCAGAAGTGGTGCCTCATTTGTCATTTACGCTATGGTGTTTTCAGGTCTGCCTCAAATTCCTGACAGAGATGATAAAGGAACTCCCTGCATGCACTCAACCAGTGGGTATGATTGAGGACCAGAAATTTACTAGTTTAGGCAAGTGTTCTCAACTAATGTATAGATCTAGATGATTATCTATTTACCAGTGATTTCTGCCACCATGTATCGATGCATCCACGCTGCATTCGGATTTAGTCTCCAGGCTATGAAGACTGCAATATTACAGGCTATTATTGAATAGACCAACTTCCCAGAAGGACTGAGTGATTTCCATTTTGCTACAGGATCAAATTTCTCCGAATTCTCATACTGCAATATAAATGAGTCATCCTGAGTACGAAGATTAGTAGCAACAGTGAATAATGTGAGATAATTTAGGGAGATATCATTGTTAAGGCAGTGCATTGTCTAAAAATGGTTTACTGGAACCAAGCCATTCCGCAAGTTTGGTTTTTAAAGGTTTTCATATGCTTGATACAATGGCACCGAGGTCAGGGATATAACACAAACAAGTAAACCACCTTCTCGCCAGGTTGGCCTACCTGTATTCTATAGCGTAGTGATTCTAAGAATGACATAGAGTTTGGCGGGTACACCTTACTAATCAAATAGGTTCCTCCACTGACCTACAACAGAGAACACTGCATATCAGCACTCAAACTCCCCCTGGAGCTTGAATAAAATGTATTATCATTGTTAGATCAGATGCCGATTAGACAAGTGTCCCATTTTTACACTAGCTTTTTATTAGAGGGTAAACAGCCAACGGTCTTGGGAGACTTCATAAAATAACCTACCGTGAGTGCGAATACTGCTGGACGAAAGAGAATCTGCAGGCGCTGACTGAAAGGGATCTCATCGGGCTTGAGGTTCCTACTATTACGCAAGCCCCTAAAATTATAACCGCAGCATTAGTTTAAGCGAAGACTAATGGGGATTTTAGTCACTTATTGTCTCTCCCTCACCTCACTGCGTCATTTGTCAACATATATCAACCGTCTATGCCTAACTGCTAACACCTACGGTCACACTCACTTGGCACAGACAGTTATTAAGTTACTCGGTCAGCCGTGACTCTCGCGTACATTATATTATTTACTATTTAGTATTAGCAGACTAGACTAGTGACCGAGTCACTGTCACTCACAGTCACATAGATAGACTAGAGGATAATCAATATCCATGTATTTATTAGTAGTGGTACTACTACTGCTGCTGCTGGCGGCGGGGGTAGGGGTAGTAGTACTACTACTACTACTACTAGACTAGTAGTAGTAGTAAAATCTTTATTATGCCTCTAGTTTATGGATTGGATGACGATCATGAATCATGAATGACCGGGAGAGACTGACTGAGTGACTCACTCACTCAGTCACTGACTGTGAATGAGTGAATCATTCACTCACTAACTCATGACAGTGACTGAGTCGAGTGAGTGACTCAATCACAGCTGACAATGACTGAGTGAGTCAGTCAGTGACTGAGTGGAGAGAATCAATCGGTAGGCATAGCTTTAAAACCTTACCGGGTATGAACAAAGGTATCTTTAAACTTTCTACTTTGAACAAGTCCGCTATTCAGCCTCCCATTAACGCATGATTTGCAAAATAATCTGGTAAACCCGGCGACATTCATGCCGAAAATAAAATGCAAGTGCACTACAACTAGTTAGACTTAGAGGCTCACACGGGCTCTTCGGTCTCCGCCCAAACCTAAGCGGACCTGGTGACTTGGCTTTCTGGCGTGTGGTGGGTCTCCTGACTCTGGCTGTAATGTAGATTGTAGAGTCTCCCATGCACCTACTAGGCTACTTACTACACAGCCATTTCACTCGGACTCATACTAAGTGTATCATATGTCTGTGCATCTAATGAGGTTAAGTTTACTCTTGATCAATTTGTCTGGAAGGCATTCCATGCCAACAAAGACAGGTCCTTCTCTTGAGCGTCTATTTTAAACAATTTTTCCGGCGGGATCATGTAAGCAAAAAGCTTAATTCATAACTTTATTTCCATGAACGTTGGGTGTGTTCAATGCATGGGTGCTTTATATGGAACGTCTCTCAGAATCTAAGCTAAATAAACCGGATGATAAAATGCAAAGCGGGAAGCAGGGTTTCGGCAGCATTCAAGTGCAAAATGCTATACAAACTAACAATAAAATATAATGAGGCATCATAACAGCACAAATCACCACCCAATCATAAAAAAGAAATTACAAGCAAAATTGTTCCTACACACTTAGTGAATCGGTTTAGAGAGCATAAACCGGGTGAAGCGTAGGGAGTAGCCATAACCTCCCCAATCTTTCCAATAGATTCCATCATAGAAACCTGAGGTAGGGGTGTATGGTCCGCCATGATAATAAATGCCATTATGAAGCGCGTACGCACAGTAGTTATACCACCATCCAGCTACAAGGAAGCAGAATACGGTGACCACTCAAATTAAAGGACTAAATAATCCCCTCAAACTTTCATATAGCATATAGAAAATCGAAATAGATGGTTTTTTGCGGTTTATTCCATGCTCCCATTGTGAGTATGAGCTTCTCGCATATTTCCAGCTCCAACTGCTCCAAAACAAGCCTATGCTTTAGGAGGTCTGCGTGTAGACAAGTGTCCATGTAAAACCATAAGATAATGAAGATAACATTCTAAAAGTCAGCGGGGAGAAATTTAGTGTCTCTTGATTTGGAGTTTTGTTGAAATATCCGCCAGCTTCCCACAAGCACTTCAATGGAGTGAGGGATAGTAACCAGGTGATGGTTTGATTTGGCAATTTTACCCGCAGATGAATGAACTGAAGAAAAACGATTAGAAGGCGTGAGTGACTACTTACCTTTCTGGTTCACAGCGCACTTGTAGTAATCTGGGTAGTCATATGTAGAGAACTGCATGTTGTTGGAGTAACTCAAGTCATCAGGAACATTTCCGGAGAATCCTGCTATCTAAAAGTTATTCATCCCCAGTATCAGTGTCTATGGTCAGTCATCATGTGAACAGCGAGAAAACAGATATTGAGGCCTTATTGAGAGATAACAAGCCATCCTGTGTACAAAAACAAGATGATTTTGGCATATAGCACACACCCAATATATCAATCTTCAATCTAATGTAATCTGATTACAAAGATGCATATTGCTTGGACAGAAATTCATTGGTTGTGTAGCTTTTATAGGTCAGATACCTACAGAAGCTCCATACACATAGTTTTACCATGTGCACATCGGGATCTATACAGCGGTACAGCAGGCTTGTCATATCTAAAGTCCTCTGGACAGTCATAACTAGAGCCCCCTGGATGGTCATACTTAGAGCCCCCTGGATGGTCATACCTGCATTCTGTATCTGTCAGCGAAGGGAGAGAGAGCGAAGTATTTGTAGTGAGCTGCACGGTTATTTCCTGCCCAATCCTGCAGCTGTACATCCAGTACAGTGTTACCTATTTATGATAAATGAATGCGGACAATTCTCGATGGATCATCCCAAATCTTTTAAGCGAGCTGAGGTGTTGAAGGGGTGGCAGGATCAAACCATCAGAGTGAGATAGCTTCACCTTTACAAGTGGTCAATCATGGAGTAGGATAATGGGTTGCTTTTTTCAATTTTCTATCGGTGTGACACTCCTATAGCTCGAAAACACTGCTGCCAAGGAAACATTTTTGTGACCTAGTTACCAGTCAAATTTATTGAAGAAGGTACATGTATTTATTTGTTAACTAGTAGCAACAAAGAGGCAGCGCGTACAACCAAAGAGTGACAGTTTACATACGATTGAAAGGCCCTGGCAGACACAATCGGTATGACAGATTACATGTGCGCATAAGCAGAGCAGCAAAAGTTAGTCAGTCCATTACAGTCACCAAAGGAGGATTGAAGACCCACCACTATTTGTCAGAGCTTCTATCGCAGCCAGTCCAATCCAGAAATCGCCACCGGTCATGCCGAATCCATACTGGTAGTCATGCCAACCTCTATAAAAGTTCTCATTGCCATTGATTCTCTGCTGGATGATCGTGTAGGAGTTATTTAGCGTGAAATCACACAAGGCCTACAAGGAAGTCATTCATAAGATTGGAATGAGGAAAACTGGATAAAAATTAATGCGACAAGCACATGATAGTACCATGACACCTGTCACTGACTATTGTCAGACTGACCTCTAGGCCTCTTTGGGCAACTGCTTTTTCCAGTCAGTATCACAATAGTCCTATACTCCATTGTACGATGTAAAATCAGGCTACATATGGCCACTGGAACAGGATCTCTACACATGATATTATACCATGCCCATTATCGAATGATACAAATGGGCTGCTTTGTCAATTAGCAGTCAATTGTGCACAACAAACAGGAAAATCTTTATATAAACATAAAAAGGATCTCTGGAATTTAATATGATATAAATAATATGCAGCGCTCTTTACGTTTATTTTACAGCATACTCCGCTGAAAACCATGCTAGCATGAGCGGTTTTAAATAAAATCTAAAATCTAAATATCACATGTCATACCAGACTGGCCATGCAAGCTGAAGTTTACACAAAACAAACTGATAAACAACACTGCTAGATCAGCTGCTGACATTGTACAGTACAGGCTTCACCATTGCGTGATAGCTCTACTTCTGCCTCATTGCAAATAAGCCAGGCTGCCAGCGTGATCAGAATAATATGCTGAATCTGCAAACTCACCACTGCAAATATATGTATTCAAACAATATCCGTTATCTCAGACAGTCATTTGATTGAATGACTGGCACATACTGTACTATTTTGCGTTGTATACGCCAGTTATAAGTCTCTTCTTTCACTTCCTGTTCCACTTTCTTTGGATGATGCAACATTATTTTTGGGGCATACTGTTAGCATAAAAGGTGTGCAACCCGCAGATGTAGAGTACCCTTTTATATCAATAGTGTAACCTGGATATGTACAAGTAACATCATGTCTACGCAGACTTACCTCTACTGAATGTGTTTTGTTGACCCTGATAGGATGAGGTCCTGCAGAGAGTCCATGAGCTCTAACTTCAGAGCAATCTGTAACATAATGGATTAATGCACCAATGGGGATGGGTAAAGAGGCTATAGAGGATTTTTTCTGTCTCGATTGATGACTTCACTGTTATGTGAAGCTGTCGGATTAGATACATGTACTTGTTTTTTTGCCAGTTACAGTTTAGCACGGAGCACTAAGAGCTGGTCAGTATCAATGCTCCACACCTCCACATCATAACGAGGCTTGTTTTTGTTTTGAGCTAGGATTTATATGAGATATCGAAACTCATGCTCATGATGGGAACCTGGGATTCGAACCCAGGTTCTCATGATTGCGACCTAAACACTCAACCACTGAGTTATCCCGCTAAAAATACAGGATGAATGATCAAATACTTGGTTGGCAAATACATACAGGGACAGGTGTGCAACACAGTGTGTGAATTGTTACAAAGAATCATCCCTTTGCGGCAAAGAATTGCAATATAAGAAATACACTTGCTATGAATATTTCATGGCTAACAAAATGTCTGCAATGGGTTACGAATGTAATGCATGACTAAAATCCGTCACACTGACATCGATATACTCAGGCATGAGGCATATACCTCGCTTCACCTGCTAGGACTTCTACTAATATTTACCAGTAAAGCTTTTATCTCCTCCTGAAGATGCAGCAGCGTAACAAGCTTCGAATGACACCAGTATTGCTAACAATATTAGATTTGACAGCGGCATTGTTGCGAACCTGGAAAAAGTGGTGGTCAGAGCGTATTGTGAATTAGCTGTTACAGTTCGAAATCACTAAAACATACAATATTTATTGTGCAAACTCCCAACATAAACACTATGTCCCCATCCTAAACTGCTCAGATGCATAACATAAAATCGCACACTCAAATCTAAAGATCAGCTACACAAAAGTCCCCAATAAGTTGCGGTCCATGCAAGTCAACCAATGTCATGTCATGCGGCCGCAGACTCACAGCTAGTTCCATGTACTGAGCAATGAGTTACTTATGATGGTTATTTGTACATGTAATCAAACCAGAGCAGGTGAGTGACTGAGGGTAACTACGGCTGGCCATGGCAATCATTGACTGACTCCAGTCCATTAGTTAGGCGGTGAGTCAGTGATTGTTACCGCAGATGATTGTGGGGGTGTATGTCATGTCCTGCAAGTAAAATCATAAAAAAATAATGATAAACTGAATGGAATAGATAGAGAAAAACTCTAAGATCGCTTTAGTTTGGTACTAGCTGCTCCGCGATGACATCTACTCACAAGTTCACACTTCCTCACAGCGCACTGTCCAGTACAACAGACTGCGACAACTGAAAAAAGTCACTTCAGTGACTTCTAAACAGGAAGGGGGATTTCCCACATAGAGCCCAGGGCTATGGGGCAGTGGTCACACGGTTTTAATAAGTAGGGACTATGTGGATACTGAGATCGCGGATAATCATATAGAGAAGATAACTCACACCGTGGTCTATGTGCCTATGCACTTACAGTTACTTGCCATTTTACCAGTAATATCAGTATAGTTTTTATATCTGTATAGGTGTCTAGATGAGATTACTAGCTTATAATTGTGGTGTTACAACTTACAAGCAATAATTCTTTGCATATGCAACCTTTTCATTTGGGAACTTCCGCGGTCCGCATGCAGACATATCAAACAAAATCTATCATCAACATTGATTTTGGGACAGCCTTTCCATGATGAATTTTTCTCCTAGGATCAGCGGGTAATTCTGAAACATTGCATGGGAAGCAGATGAGATAAGGTCACCTTTGAACTGCAGGAACTCATTGGTTTGACCTTGAGCAGCAAAAAAGTCAAGGCCGTTTTCATCTTTCCCGACTATACGCGGTCCTCCAGTTTTCAAATCTCTGCACCTCTGCACCTCTGCACCTCTGCACCTCTGCACCTCTGCGCTGGTTGAAGCCCGAGGCCCCATGAAACTGCAATGACTTGTTGACCATGGCATTGCATGCTTAGAGAAGGTCAATGCCGCAAATCAAAGGCAGCATGGGTAAAGAATAAGACAGAAACTGGTGCACGAAACCCATTGCCCCAAATTGAATGTCCTCTGCATTATTTCATGAGCCACATCTTGTAGAAGGAGCCATTGGGGCTCAATTCAAATCACAGACATTTCAACGAATAGGAATCTTATCATATATATTTTTTTTAGAATGATCCTTCAACGTATCTTGTGTGGGACAAATCGACCCTTGCATAGTTTCATACCTCCGAGATTTTTAAATGCCTTGGAACTGTGTCGAGTTTTTACCTTCTGGTCCTGAAATAAATCAAATTAAAATAAATGTTTCTTACTGGAATGTCACCAACCAGTGACATGTTACCACTGGAACTATAAAGGCGGCAGTACTGCACCAGAGCCATTTATCCTAAAGGGCTCTGTACTGGACCAGACAGTCAAGTCACATGCACAGAACGGTCTCTGTTGTGATCTATCATACTACGCAAAAAGACCCATCAGGCTTGCTAATATCCGACAGTCTCTGAATTCATTATTTCTGATGAATAAATTTAAGATTTTGCAAAAAGTAAATTAGCAAAAACTTGGAATACCTGGTGATTAATTCTCAGCTGACATTTCATTATATACGCAATACTTTGCTTATAATTAACATATTCTCTTTAGAACCACTAATCTAGGAAGCAGAACTACACAGGAAACAGAAGATCATAATATACCTACCTGTACACATACATGTACGTTAGTGCTATGGAAAGGGTAGATTAACAGGATTTGCATGGTATTTATTTTTATAAACATTATTCGCCTATAATTCTGCCGCCAACCTGTTAACGAGAGAAATGCATCCAATCTGACTCGGACGCTCGAGATATATTGAACAGAGCATTTTTATCTCTATTTTTTGGGAGCCAACTGTGTGTTACAAACATTTGATACGAGTTGAATCAAGAAAAAAGTGGAATATAAGAATACCTTTACCCCTAACTTTGTTTTAAGGGCACCGTATCACTGGAGCACCAAAACTCCTACCAGATGGCCTTCTGCATCATGCAGTACCGCATTAGCTTGTCCTTTTGACAGGTGTAATATTGAGTTTTTGTAAGTGATTCAGACTGAGCATGAATTAGTGAAACAAAAAGCAGTTTCTGCATTGAGAAGTGACCACTAAATTTGAGATTCATCATTGTGCTGTCAGCTAATTGGCAGGGAAAGAGGCTATATATAAAGCCCTAATTTTCAACAGTCTGTATTGACACAATGACTAGGCTTGAGGTAAGTTGGATTCCTTTTCCTCTTTGCTGACTTACATCTACTGAATCCTTGTTTTACAATCTCTCTCTTTCTCTTTTTGTCGGAATTAAGCTGAGACAGGATCAACTGGTCTATTCTCTGTGTGGGATTTTTAAAATTTATACTCCATATTTACCAGAAGACTTTGCCACAATTCAGGAGTAGATAGGGAAAGAAAACACTTTCTGTCACCACCATTGACTTTTTGGGGATATAAACTAACGACACACTGTAGAGAAATCGTGCATTCTATCCACTATAAGCTGCAACTCGTCCATCTGGTCCAACCAAAGTCATCAAATCAATGTATTGTGCTCTCCCATTTAAAAGGTAATATAGACATCAAATATTCTACTCTTTGAGTTGATAGTTCTCCAGAGTGAGTTGTTCTCTCGATAAAGCTTTATATGAAACGTTGGAAGGGTCCTTCGGTCTGTATTGAGCACGTTTGGATAAATTATCTCCGGTGCCCTTGTATGTATGGATAAGGTATATTCTCTGTACGTTGGTTGCAGTTGAAGATACTGGTGGTAGTCATCACACTCCTCTGCTCCAGGTTAGTACACATCTAAATCAAGGTTCTGACAAACACTAACTGTACTAACAGTTCTATCGATCAGTTAGTTTACACATGCCATGTGTGAGATTCTGTTTGAACATAGGTTGCAATAGCAGTAGGGTAACATAGAATGATAGCTGACAGCGTATTTATGTTACTGTTGATACTGCGCCCATCTATGTAACCAACTTCAGGCCCGGTTTAGATGATACTCGAAAAGCCTGATTCGCTGCACCATTCATTTCCATCTAAGCAATGTTTCAATGAAAACATTTGTAGTCCTTCGTCATTTTCTGAATTAAGGGTGATGGTAATTGGAATGAACTTTATTGTAGTTCCGCTTTCGCCTCATCTTGGCGGAGCTCTCGCGATCCCGAATGCTCAAGATGGTGGGAGACTAATAAGTTTGAATGTCTCCAAAAACTAATAAATGGGCCTTGGCCTAAACCCATACCCGTATCTGGTCTAAGACCAGTAAAGTTCCCTGCATCCAGACCAGAATCTAGACCTGCACCCCGCCCTGCACCAAAGCCTGCACCAAAAGCTGCACCTAGACCTGCACCTGCGTTTGATAACGTTATCCCAGAGATCAGAGATGAGTTGAAGGCAACACTGAGAGGAAATGTGAGTAACAGATACCCTTTACACCCTATTTAGGGTGAACCGCTGCTAGCGTAGTGTTACTTTCTTTTGGTGAACCCGAACCTGCGCTCCCTAACCCATCATGAGTTGCACTGCCCCCATTAGAAATAACATAAAATGCCAAATTTTAGAAACAATGGGGCTTTTTGTGGCAGAAAGTCAGTGATTAACAAAATTACTTGACCCCAGAGTCCTTTGAGTGACTGTACTTGAACCACTGAGGTCCTGAAGAGTGTCGTATCTTGAATCTTACTGAGTAGATTCTAAACTTGGCATTTCCTTGAGATTAAACCTTTAAAAGGGTCACACATGTCCAGGTCGTATGATTTTTTGTCTTGACAGAAGAAGCTGCTGGCGGCTTGGGTGCAGATGGGATTCCATTCCTGTGTCGGTGGCTGTGATGGATGTCTCGATTTGACTAATCCAGCTAATAAAGGTATAAATTCAGGATCAGGGCACGCGTGGGGGTAAATTCTGACTGGGGCATCAGGTATAAATCCAAGATCAGGGCGCGCATGGGGTAAATGAGTGATATGAATTCATGTAAAAATATTCAATGGGGTTAATTCTGACTGGGAAAAGAAGGCAAAGAAATCATGTTGATCCAAGGGGCTTTGTGGGATGATTGAATCAGTAGATTATCCGACATGTTTACCGAACAAGGATATACATGGAGGGCGTATGAGAAAAAAGATACATGTATGATTTTGTCAAATTATGTTATTGCGAGAGAAATGAGAAACTGAACGGTACAATGGGAAGTACTAAGATTTACTGAATGGGTGACTCTTTCTGATTCTTAGGTTTGATACCAACCTATCAGAACGTTCGCAGAAGTTACTCGCTTCACAAAGATGACATTTCACTCGCTGACTACGTTGTGCTTCATGCTGTTGTCGCTGCCGAGGTAGCAATGGGGGGACGAGATGGTAAACAAATCAATTCACAATTGTTTTATATTGGTTCTTCGTGACTCGAGTTAGTTCACAATTTTCAACATGTGATAAGATGATATCCTAGGAGTAGAGCGCTGGGCTCGTAATCGCATGAACCTGGGTTCAAACCTCAGTCAGGGTCTCATTGTGTGTGAGCACCTCACATCAACCCTAGCTCGAAAACGAAAACGAAAACGAGCCTCACTAGGAGTTGGAGCACTGATAACGAGCCACTTGTGGTGCTCCATGCTAAACCATAACTGGTGATGTATAGCAAGCACCTAACTTGACCATTTCACCACAACTGTAAAGAGGTCTTGCACAAAAAAAGCAAGGTCAAAGATAAAAACTCGAAACAGGGGTAGGTAAACCAAATTTGATACAAAAGCGCTACATATTCATACCTTGTTTTATACGTATGGATTACATCATTAAGAATGAGTATTGATCGCAAAATGATTCTTACACTACACCTGGGTATTGAATACTGATATACTGAATGTAGGTAGAATCAAATTCACCACTGGACGTCGCACGTGCCCAGATCCTGACCATCCTCAGAAGGGCGCTCAGTTCCCCTCCGGATCCGATCCCGATGCTTTTAAAGTCCTGAAGAGTGAGTTCGGTCTATCAACACAAGAAAGTATCGCCCTGTTAGGTAAGAACTCAGGCAACACTTCATCTCCTAATGGTCACCTCAATATATATGCCAAAAGGCTTTGCCCTTAATAGTTCTGCTCTTTTGGAGTCCAATAGCAAATATTGTCACTCGCCGCTGTGGCTTCCAACTTGTGAGTAGCATATCCTCCTCAGACGCCCTATAGCCGAGCTGCTCAGGATATCACCGATGTCCCGGAGTCACATCTTTCTCTGTTTACCGTGAATGTGCCCGCCGCTGTAATGTCCTGTGCAATGTGCCCGCCGCTGTAATGTCCTGTGCAATGTGCCCGCCGCTGTAATGTCCTGTGCAATGTGCCGCCGCTGTAATGTCCTGTGCAATGTGACCAAAGAAGGATAGTTTTCTCTTTGTGATTCATTTCTGTCTTTTGATGCCAAGCTGTTCTAAGATTCCTTTCTTCATTTTTCTCTCACCATTCAATGTTTAGCTAATATCTGTACCGCCAGAGTTCAAAGCTCTCGATCCTCTGCTCGGTGCTGTGATCTAAAATCTAGAGTTCACTGTCGTACATTATCATTGGGGCTAAATGAAGCTTCTGTCAAAGAATTGAGTTTTTGTGCCATTTTAATCAATATGTCCTTTGAATATTATGGCAAAGTTCTGAATGCCAAAGAGATCAACAGGGCCAAGTTTTGATAAAGTTCAGATCACATGACATCAGAAGCCTCATTGCACCATATCTTAGGTGCACTTTTGCCCTAGCCCACCTGGACATTTTTTCTAAAACTACTATACACTAAGTTGGGTATAACAACGTTTTAGGTTTTATTCGCCCAAAAATAACTGATAGATTAGATGACTGGCAGATTGTATGCCTTTACCCCATTATATAACACTTGTTTTTGTCACTTGTCAACTAGTGCTTTGCTGTTTTTGTTGAGTCCGAGTCTAAGCAGGCCACATGATCAAGATGAGTTTGCTATAGTGAGCTGCAAGATTTTATTGCAAACTCAAGACTGCTCAAAATTGACAAATTGACATCAAGGGCTGGCTATTTATAGTCCAGCAAAACCACGACCAATTCACACACTTAGCAAGTAGAATACATTATGTTCATTACTTTGCAAGTAGAATACATTATGTTCATTATAAGATTTTCAAATAGGAAATACAGCACAGTGGTCAATCAAGTATGTCATTTGTCACAATCAAAATTGCAAGTAGAATGTCGTAATGTTCTCTTATTCCGCTTTTACCTTTTTGTAGGAGCACATTCTCTGGGGTCTTGTAAATTCGAAAACTCAGGATTTCAGGGTCCTTGGGACTTCACACCGGAAAAGCTGGACAATGGGTTTTATAAGAGTATGAGAGGTATAAAGTGGGAATCTCTTCCCATTTCAGGGTAAGAATAGCCGGTTACATCACTACTCACATTGCATAACTCGACAATCTCCATTAGCTTTGCATTAGCATACTAGTTTCTCCACAGCCCCGGACAGTTTGTAATTATTGGCAAACTGACTTCCCATAATCTAGGTGGTTTGTAACCATACGGTTATTTCAATAATCTTCTTGCAGAAAGACCCAATGGACAGGCCGTGATGGTGAACTGATGATGCTCATGTCTGACTTAGCACTCCTTAAAAGTTACCGAGTTTCTGGTACAGATAGACATCCATCGTGTGACAGAGTTGATGAATGTCCAAACAGTTCGACTAAAACCTGGGTAATTATGTCCTTCAAGGTATACTCTTTATTGGTGGTCACAATGTGTATGACTTGGATTCCTTGTCAAGTATGACGTCTTTGCCGTTATGGTGAAGCTACCAGGTTGGATACTTGTTTTTTCACCATCCAAGGATTAGCATGGAGCACTGTGAGGGGGCCAGTATTAATACCCCACCTCATAAGATGGTTTGCTTTCATTGTGAACTTGCGTTAGTAAGAAAAACTCATACTCACAAGCCTAGGATTCAAACCCAGATTGTCGCAATTGTGAGCCAGCGCTCTACCACTGGACTATGTCACTATCCCATGTGAACATGGTTGCAATATTGAAATACTGTATACAGCCTCGATACGTTATAAACAGATGGAAGGTTGGAATGTATCAAATGGAAAGGCGCTGGTTTAAAGGAAATGCTCGATGTAACATCAGTTCAGAGTAAGATTATACTGGGTGTGGTTAACCGCCTCATAAGAAAGCTTCAGATTAGCCTCATATACTCATAAAAAACATTGACCTTATCTGGGGCAGAGCGGACTGCGCCAGCCACGTTCAGCCACTTAAATAATCCCAAGAAGTTGTTACTCGCACTTATTAGAGTTGAAGCTTCATGTCGCCTCGCTTTTTTTTGTAGGTAGATCTTTACGCAGAGAATGAGAATCAATTCCATAAGGATTTTGTCAGAGCATATGAGAAAATGCTGTCGAGGTAAACGGTGGTATAGAGTTGAAGCACCCGCAATATCGTCTAGTCATAGACAGAATTCTAGTCAACAGATTGACACATTTTGTTTCATGGGCAGAGATTTTAATGGAAATAATTAACTTACCAAATAGACATCAACTGGATTGATAAATGTAAAATACAATACAAAATATATCTGGTTATATTTATACCTAGTACAGGTATTAAAATTTTATATATGCACCAAAGTAATTAATGGCTGGAAATGAAGACAGAAAACAGTGAGCGTATTTACACATGTAGGTTCGGTATAATAACGAGTATATATACATACCCTGTCAGGTATGCTTGCCAACCCACTCACTTAGTGGCAGCCTATTTATTGAGGTAGCTCACATTTTAAAACAAGGTAAATAATGTTCATGATGTGTGTGGATTATTGACGCATTTGCCAATCAGTGCGGATAAACTCAGTAATGCAAAATATTATTGTGAGGTTTGTCATGTCACTAAGATTCTCGGTTTAGACTTTTTTTCTATCAGTGAATAGGGGAAAATATAAGCAGTGCTGGTACTACTAGTACTAACATAAGTGGTAGCATTAGTACATCAGTGCTATATACTAATGATAGGATCGAGAAGCTAACCAGAAATATGGTAACGAGATCTCGATAATCCTGCACACCTGCTTGTTGCGTAATAAAGTAATAGATATATTCAAATTATCCTACACTGCTTCCGAGTCACCCCACATAGTTCTTCATTGTAGTCTATTTTTACCGTTTCTCTGACGAATTTTGCCAAGAGATATCGACTCCATTTTCAACACTGGTCTCAGCTTTTTGGATTATTCAAATAAAATCTAAAGGATATTCGTAGCTAAGACAGTATGTGATTTCCAAGTCAAAGAAAATCTATTGCCAACTGTATTAAAGGCTTGTGATGACAGCGCATAAGTTTTTCATCACCCGGCCATTGAACACAACCAGTGACTAACCTGACATTACTCAAACGAGCCTGAGTGCTTTCTGGACTTGCGGTGGAAACTGGCCCTTCTCTGTTGGTGACTGCCGTGTCGGGATCTGTAGTTAGCACAGTCTGCCCCCGTTGGGCTCCCCAGGCTGGTGAGTGATAATGAGGTACTAATACCCAAACTACTAGGGTAAGGGTTATTCAGATCAAACTCTCTATCATCGCCAGGCAGGCAAGTCTCTACCATGTCCTCCAAACAGTTGGCAAGATTCTCAGCACCGCTGAAGTTGGATTGCTATAAAGACAGATGCGATATAAGCTAGTTATCAAGTCTCAGCACAGAGGAACTGTGACAGACAGTTCATAACAGTGAGGTGATCATCGGCTTAAAGTTCTTACTAATGGTGAGAATCTGTCGGTGACGATGGGATGATGGGTTAGTCATTGTCTGTGCTGTGACGAGGTAATGTGAGGGGTTACGAGACTATACCGATAGGAGAAACACAAGTGATTCAATGACTAGGGGTTATCATCTGGTATCGGTGAACGCTCAATTTTTTTTAAATCACATTGTAAAATTGAATCCAGCTCTGTCCCACTAAGGTATTTTTGTTCGACTGTTTAAATTTGATTGTGCGATTGATTATTCTAACAAAGTTAATATCAAAGTGATTTAGGTCTGCATCAACTGAGACCAGCCCCACCCGAAAATGATAATCAAGAGTACTTGTTACTCGAAGCAAAGCCACGTGAGAAGATCAACGGCGATAGTAGTTAGATTATCAAGGCAACGTAAGAGGTTTTGCTCACACGGCGGGATAGATGCATGGAACCAGCAAACATTCAACAATCTCATCTATTCGGTTTGTGAAGGTGTCACGGAGCACACAGCACAATGCTAGTCCTCACTATACAATAGAGATACACTGGGCTTGCCGACCAGTAAAAGGTTTTAGGTTTACAATATAAAGGAGACTAAAAGCCTTTACTACCTGAGCCGAGGCATGCCAAAAACCAGCCTCGAGACCATTATATGATCGCAGGTTGGTGGTGATTGCCTGATCATCCTTGATGCGCTTTTCAGGCGCCGGTTTACTCTAAGTGTGAACAGAAAGAGGGCCGTAAATAAACCGGAGAATGAGTGCAACCAAATCGGCCAAGCTGACGCACACAACTTTCCACTTACCTTGAATGGTCCAGCGAAGCGACTTATTCCCCCGAAACCCAGAGCTACAACATAAACACTGTAATGAGCCAGATGTTTAGTTACTGACACTATTTTATACGCGGAGAGCGTCAATACTTCCTGGGGATAGTCACGGCGCAAATAATCACTCATTCAGCTTCCTAGTGTTCACTTTGATACTTGGGCATCCTATTTAACAGACCTCCTAAGCCTGAGGCTTGTCGGAGCGGTAGGAGGTAGGAATTATGTGAGAAGCTCATACTCACAGTGGGCGCTCAGCATGACTAGTACATGAACTCAGCATCTTTCGACCGTGGGGAAAAAACTTTTGCCATTGTGCAATCCCACTGTTGTTTGTGTAGATTACAACATAGTTACTGAAACGCCTCAAGACAAAAATGGGATTTGGCAGGCGTATAAGTAGTCTGACCCACTGAGTTACATGCTTCAACGGCACACTAAATCTGGGTTTGGCGAGACTGGACGTAACAGTAAGATATCAGCACGTCTCAACCAACGTTCCTTGAAAACATAGCTAAGGAAACAAGGGGATAAAATGTAAACATAATGTCTCTGATTAAAGCACTTACTCTGCAGAGCAGTCAGCTGGCGATCACACACCTCAGTAGAGATTGTAAGCATATTCTGTATGATAGTCTGCAGGGCACTCAACATCTCCTGGTCATGGCTGCGGCCAATAGATGGTGGTTAGTCAACAATATGGAACAAAATCCAACATTAACATCACATAAACTGAATCGACATATCAGAATGTACTCTGGGTAGGCAATTTTTTCAACTTTCTATTCCCAAGAAAGCAACTGGTTTGCTGGTCGCATGTGATTGGTCAACTGCCTTCGGGTGTTTGATGGTGATTGGCTTACCTGTATCTGAGATGTTCATTCACTTTACTATCCAGATGATTATAAACTACAGGGAAGACAGAGGGAAACTTCTCAGACGCCTCGGCTAAATACTGATACAAAATTCTTTTCTCCAAGTCGTCTGTGGTAAATCCGACCAGGGTTGCCTGAAATCAGTCCAGGTTACATGTGTCCAACCTTTTTCAAAAATGAGCAGCGGTTTTGGGGGGCCACCATGGGGGAGCTAGGAAATCATTCTTTTAAGTTCCACTTGGATGTTCATAACAGGAAATAATTTGTTTAGGTACACTAGAGGTGTCTGTAAAAGCCCGAAAGAATTTCATTTCCAAGAGCAAACATTAACAATCTCGCGAGTTTTTCAGCCACTGGTGTCTGGAGATAGAGAAAGGGTACACTGTCAAGCACACCTAGCGCACTGTGAGATGGTGATTTTGAGCCAAGGAGGTGCATATACCCGCCCTCAGGCGAAAGATTGAGCACACTTGGTCTTGGAAGTAACCAGCGATCACGTTTCCTCCTGGGTGAAATGATAGGAAGGTTCATTTTCAGTTAATGAATATTCACTTCAATTGGTCTTTGAAGCGCAAACATGGGAAAGGTTCATTACTAATCAGATGGGTACGGAGGGGGGTAACTGTCACCACTGAGAGTACGCCTACCATCACAGTGAGAACGAGGGCTCGCAGATCATTATCCAGCACATCTGGGTCGAGTAAAATATTATTTTCATTGGAGGTTGAAGTCCGGGAGCTGCGGTCATTAGCACGCGATGACACTTCATCAGCTAAAACAGAGAGCACAACAGTCTTTGGTGATTCATAACATTCGGGAGCCGGCCTGTGGTTTCAACGGCCCTCTTGTTCATTGAAAATGCCACAAGACACACAGACATACGAAGCCCACAAAAAGCGCGTGATCATAACAAACAACTTTTTACACATGTTTTGTTCGGAATTCGCATGGCAGAAATTTACATCCATAATCTAGGTATACCAGCAAACTGGATATTTAGGTAATGACAGTTTATAGAAGACGGCCATCGTACATTTGTTACTATGATAGATTTTAAGCGGAACAAAATTAACGGAAAAATGAAGAATACAGCATCACATTTGGTTTCAACACAAAAAGTAGAATTGTGACGGTAGAATGACTTAACGACAACTCGGAAGCAACGACAAAAAGTAATCAGCGACAGAGCGCTAAACTTACGTTTACTACAGCGGAGTGGAGTCACAATGGCCGAGTCAATGGAACAAGGCAGGACTGGGAAAAAGCAAGCAGTGGGTTTCATTTTCATCTGGTCAGGGATATTAATACAACGGCTCGTCTTTACCTCATGAAGATGAAAT